>Ga0078894_10001659_pt1 | contig 16637 bp, 11 predicted proteins | sample LauGreSu1BDMLBSD_2_FD_67506 | JGI IMG/M metagenome (GOLD analysis project Ga0078894, IMG submission 67506) | Freshwater lake microbial communities from Lake Michigan, USA - Su13.BD.MLB.SD (version 4) (version 4) | ecosystem: Environmental > Aquatic > Freshwater > Lake | place: Lake Michigan... | reverse complement strand
AACGGGCGGGCAATTGTTCGCTCGAGGAGGTGGTGATGGCGCTGCGGACCCGGCGCGACCACTACGGCTGCGAGACGCGGATCGCCACGCAGAAGCTCGTTCCCACGAGTCGACTCGTGGCGACGATCACCGGCATCCAGGTGCCGCGCAACAAAGCGATCGTCGGCCGCAATGCCTTCGCCCACGAATCGGGGATCCATCAGGATGGCATGCTCAAGGAACGGAGCACCTACGAGATCATCCGCCCCGAGGACGTCGGGCTCGATCGCACCGATCTCGTCCTCGGCAAGCACAGTGGCCGGGCGGCGCTCGCCGACCGGGCCAAGGCCCTCGGATACCAGCTCACCCCGGAGCAGCTCCAGACGCTCTTCGACCGCTTCAAGGTGCTCGCCGATCGCAAGAAAGAGATCTACGACGGTGACATCGCGGCTTTGTGCGAGGACCAGTTCACCGAACTCCCGGAACGGTTCACGCTCGTCGGCTACGAGTTGAGCTGCTCGAGCGGGCAGCCGCCCCGGGTGAAGCTCCGCGTCTCCCAAGGGGGCGAGGAGAGCGAGGTGGAGGTCAACGTCGGCGACGGCCCGATCGACGGGATCTTCCTGGCGATCGAGAAACTCACCGGCGTGGTCACCGTCTGCCGGGATTTCCGCGTTCAGGCCGTGACGGTCGGCAAGGACGCACAGGCGGAGGTGACGGTAGAACTCCAGCCGGCCGGAGCCGCCCCGGGAACCCAACTCTCTCGCGGCCGAGGAGTATCGACCGACTCGCTCGAAGCGTCCGCCAAGGCCTTTCTGGCGGCGGTCAATCGGGTGTTCCTCGGCGGCCAGTCACGCCTCCACCCGCAGCAGAGCTGATGCCCGGACCGGGAGCGGCCAGGCAAACCTGAAATGCGCCTCAGATCGCCTCGCGGCCGCGTTCACCGGTACGGATCCTGACGCATTCATCCATCGGCAGGATGAAGATCTTCCCGTCGCCGATCTCCCCTTCCTCGCCCGTCCGTCCCCCTTTGACGATCGCGGCGATCGTCGGCTCGACGAAGTCGTCGTTGACGGCGATCTGGAGTTGCACCTTCCTGAGCAGATTGACCGCGATCTCATGGCCGCGGTAGCTCTCGACGTGCCCCCGTTGGCGACCGAATCCCTGGACATCGAGAACGGTGAGGCGGAACACCTCGACCTCCGACAACGCCTGCTTGACGCTCTCGAGCCGTGCCGGCTGGATGATGGCGATGATCAGTTTCAACGACGTCGCTCCTCCCCCCACAGCCTACCGTCAAACACGCCGCGAGTGGGACGTTTCGCCGATCAGCAGCGCGTGCCGTGCGGGCCACGAAACCACCCTCACGCACTTTTCCCCGAGACTCCCACTGATTCCCCCTGACCTTGACGACGGTTGCAAAGGAGGCGAGCGGAAGATCTTCACGGGGAGCAGACCACAATCACCGTGTCCACGAAACCAGAGAATGCCCCGGCCTGGGTGAGCTAGGCGGAGTGCCCACCCAAGCCGTTGGGGCATCCTTCTGGATCGTGACCGTCGGCATTCGAACGCCGGCCGACGGTGGTGGACGTTTACTCGGTGCGGATCATCTGGAAGCCGTGGTAGGCCTCGTTGCCATGCTCGCCGATATCGAGCCCACCGACCTCCTCGTGCGGCGAGACCCGCAGCCCCACCAACGCCTTGAGGATGAACCAGCAGACAGCGGAGACGGGAGCGACATAGGCCCCGACAGCGAGGACGCCGAGGAGTTGGATCCAAAGTTGTTCGACTCCACCACCGTAGAACAGCCCTGCCTTGGGCCCACCGGCGATCATCGATCCGAACGGACCGGTGACTGCCGTCTGCGAAAGATCCGCGGAGTTGAACAATCCGACACAGAGCGTGCCGAGAATGCCACAGACGAGGTGGACGCTCGTGGCACCGACCGGATCGTCGATCTTGAGTCGATCGAAGAACAGGACGGAGAAGACCACGATGACACCGGCGACGGCCCCGATGAGCACCGAGGCGGGCACGGTGACATAAGCGGCACTGGCCGTGATGGCGACCAGTCCGGCCAGACACCCGTTGAGCGTCATGCCGATATCCGGCTTGCCGAGGAGCAGCCAGGCGGTGATCGTGGCCGTGATCGTGGCGGCCGCCGCCGCCGAATTGGTGCACACGGCAACCTGGGCCGCGAGCCTGCCGCCGTCACCGGCGACGCTCATCGTGCTTCCCGGGTTGAACCCGAACCACCCGAACCAGAGCACGAGGCAGCCGATGAACGCGAGCGACATGTTGTGACCGGGAATCGCCTGCACACGCCCTTCGGAAGAATATTTGCCGATCCGGGGACCGAGAATCAGCGCCCCGGTGAGGGCCGCCCATCCGCCGACGGAGTGCACGGCCGAGCAGCCTGCGAAATCCCAGAACCCCTTCTGGGCGAGAAAGCCGCCGCCCCAGATCCAGTGCCCCGTGACCGGATAGATGACCAGTGCCATCAGGAAGCTGAAGAGGATGAAGGAGTGATACTTGATCCGTTCGGCGACCGCTCCCGAGACGATCGTCGCAGCGGTTCCTGCGAACACCAACTGGAAGAAGAACTTCGCCCACAGCGGCACACCGGTCCAACTGATCGAACCGTAGCCGCCGGCGTACTTGTCTCCCACCGCTGGGCTGTTGTCCGCAGCCCCGACCATGAAAGCCCCGGAGTTGCCGATCCAGCCGCCGGCATCTGTGCCGAACATCAAGTCCCAGCCGAGAAACCAGAAGGCGATCGCCGTGGCGGCGAAAACGATGAAGTTCTTGGAGAGGATGTTGACGCAGTTTTTGGCCCTCGCGAACCCCGACTCGACGCAGCCGAATCCGAGATTCATGAAGAACACGAGCATCCCGGCGATCAGCACCCAGACGGTGTCGGCCGCGAGCCAGAGATTCGTCACCATCTCCTCGGTCGAGGGGGCGGGCGGGAGAGCCGGCGGGGCATCCTGCGCCAAAGCGGTGCCGGCGAGCGAAGCGATGACCAGCGCCGCACAGGCCGTCCCGCTACCGGAGAGGACAGCGGTCAGACGCGGCAGGCTTTTCACGGCCCGACTGACGAGAAGGGACGCAGCAGATTCAGTGACAGACAGCGATCGCATGGGCGCTCCAGAAGGGGGTGCGGTCAGGGGTGAACGCCTCCGCAGCATCCATCCACCGGACAGGGTCCGACTCCTCACCGAATGCTTTGCAATACAAACGCCGTGCCAGCTTTTTTCCGGTGTCCAAAAAACTGCGATTCACCATGAAAACAGCCTGAAAAAAGCTGTTTACTCGATCTCGCCTGGATTTGATTGCCGTGAGGACGTCTGATCCGAAGCGACGGCGGCGCAGTTTCCGTGCAGGGGCGTGCCGAAGTTCCGAGCAGTTGGACTCCCGCCGCGTTACTCGCCACCGGGGCGATCCCCGTGGCACATCAGAAGTCGGTGCAGAGAGGCGATCCGACGGTCACCGGACGTCCGTCCCGCGGATGCGGGAAGGTGATCCGGGCGGCGTGCAGCCAGAGCCGTCGGCTTGAAGACCCAGGGGGGCCGTAGAGCCTGTCGCCGAGAATCGGACACCCGAGCCAGGCCAGGTGGACGCGGAGTTGATGCGAGCGGCCGGTGACCGGAATCAGATCGACCGCGCCGATCCCGTCGGGCAGACCGGGGCTGATCACCCTCACGTACCGCGACGTAGCGGCGCGTCCCAGGATCGGATCGACACGCTGACGGGGTGGAGCTTCCGGATCGGGCGCCAACGGAAGATGAATCACCCCCTCGGCCTTCGGCAGCCTTCCGGTGACGAACGCGCGATACAACTTCTCGACCCCCCCGCCCTCGAAGGCCCGACCGAGGGCCGATCTGGCGGCAGCCGTCCGGGCGAGGATCAGCACCCCGGAGGTATCGCGATCGAGACGGTGGACCGCCTCCGGCCGCGCCGTACCGACCAGTGGCCCCCGCTCGAGGACCGTGGCCACATCGGCGGGATCATGACACGTCCGGGCCGGGACACTCGGCATCCCGGCCGGCTTGTCGACGACGACGAGGTCGTCGTCAAAAAAAAGAATGCGGAGGGAGCGGCCAGCGGCGTCCGGCAGTTGATCCTGCCCGCCGGCGATCACAGCACCCCCAACGCCTCGACCCACGAGCAGAGCGTCTCGGTCGGCAATCCATCGCCGACCAGATCGGGTAACAGTCCGACCGGATAGCCGGCTGCCTCGAGTTGCCTGCGGTCCTCATCGACCCGGGTCACGGCGGCGCCGGGGAGAGACCCGAACAACACGGCGCGGCTCCTTCCCGGCTCGGTGGGCGTGATCGTCGCCTGACGGGGGAGCGTGGCGTCGAGGAGCGCCACGCCACGCACGGCCGGCCCGAGGGCATCGGCCGCCAACCAGGCGAACGCCCCGCCGGCACCGCTCCCTGCGAACGCCACGCGGGATGGATCGAGTACCCGACGCAGCCGCAGACCGTCGAGCGTGCGTGCCAGCGTGGCGATGTCTTCCCGTCCCCAACGCTGCGGATCGGTCGACTGCGGGAGCACGACGGCCACCCCGTAGCGGGTGGCAGCAGCCCGCCAACGCTCGGCCTCCCGCTTGGCGACCTCGTCACCTTGCTCCCGCGCCGACTTGCCCGCCGCTCCTCCGCCGGCGGGCTGACCGCAGTACACGAGCACACCGAGCGGGGCTTTGGAACTCGCGGCGGGAAGCACCGCCCAGGCCGGACGGACGATCTCCGCGGCGCCGAGTCGCTCCACGGCCGTGGTCGCTGGATCGGCCTCGACCGTCGCCACCCCGATCGGCACCGTGGTCGGCTGCGTCGCCAGTGGCACCGCGATCGATCGGGCTTCCCCGGCTCGATCGAACCCCACGTCCACGACCGTGCCCGCGTCGAGCCCGGCGAGAAACCCGCCGAGGATCGTGGCGGTCGTGACATCGAGCGAAGCGGGCACAGCCCCCTCCTCGACGGCCTGCGGACGCACCGAAGTGATCCGGTCCCCCGGTTCGATGCCGGCGCGGGCGGCCGGACCGTCGGGCCAGGTCCACGCCACCGTCACCCCCGGCGCGGGGGCGTCGCCAGGGGCCGCCGCAGCGGCCTTGCCGTCGTCCGTCGAAGCCGCACCGACGCGGCCCGGCACGATCCCGAGGACGGGGCGCCGCCAAGGGGGAAGCGAGGCCACGAGTTCGACGCTCACCGGCAGTCGCTCGTTTGTCGGTCCGCGCTCGACCACGAGGTGAATCGTATCCCCCGCGTAGAGCGTCGCCATGGCTGATTTGAGTTCGGCGACACGGGTCACGGCCGAGCCGCCGGCCTCGACGATCCGGTCGCCGACCCGCAGCCCGGCGCGTCCTGCGGGCGAATCGGCCCGGCAGGCCGCCACCACCGGTGCTGCCGTGAATGGATCGCGCGACGCATAGCCGATTCCCATGATGCCGGGGGAAAGCGTCTCCCCCGCCTGGAGCCTCGGCAACACGCGGAGGATATCCTCGAGCGGCACGGCGAAACCGATCCCGGAGTCATACAACTCGGTCCCTGCCATCATTCCCGCGGTCTCTGCCGGCAGCGGAGCGAGCACGCCGATCACGCGTCCCTCGATGTCGACCAGCGGGCCGCCGTAGTTCGCCGGCGACACCGACGCGTCGGTCTGCACGGCCCGGCCCCAGGCACGGCTCGTCGCCGAGAGGATCCCGACCCCGACGCTCGGCTCGAGGGCGCTCCAGGCTCTCCCGAGGACGAGCGTCCACTGCCCCACCTCCAGGGCATCGCGCGGCACCACCTGCGGCACCGGCAGCGGAGGGGTGTCGGCAGGAAGATCGACCTTGAGGAGCACCAGTCCACGGGCCAGATCACGGCCGGTCACCCGAGCCACTTGCCGGGCGCCGCCAGGCAGGGTGACGACGGCTTGGGAAGTGTCTTTCGGGACGGCGAACGAGGTGGCGATGATCCAGCCTTCGGCACCGACGACCAGACCGCTCGAGGGACCGGACGCAGGGGACGCCTCGGCCGGCCCGCCGAGCCCCGCCGCGGAGACCCCCGCCACTTCCACTCTCACCACCGCCGGTGCCACGGCGGCGGCCGCGGCCTGGAAGGCCTGTTCCTCGTCGAGCCCGACCACTTCAGACTCGTCGGCCCGCGCACGGGAGGCCGCAGCCAACACGCCTGCCAGCAGCAGCCACGCGAGACACGCCCCCCCGAGAAAAGCCCGGCTCGGCTCGAGCGCACGGGCGCGATCACGGTTTCTCATCATGGCTTGAGGCCTGCCTCCGGCTTCGGACCGAGATCACATTCGACGATGCTGCCGTTGCGGATCACCGTCACTTGCACCGGATCCCCGACGGCGAGCGTGGCGAGCCGCTGCTGCACGGCCGCCCGCGACGCCACGGATCGTCCGTTGAGCGCCACGAGCAGATCGTCGGCCCGCAATCCCGCCCGCGCTGCCGATGACCCGCCCCGGATGCTCTCCACGAACGGCGGAGTCTTGTCGAGCAGGTCGGGGACGAGCACGATTCCCAGAAGGGCGACGTCATAGGGGGCCGAGTCCGGATCGGGGCCTGTACCGGGTTGGTCGGGACCCGCCCCGAGCACGCCCCGGTAGCCGCGGGCGACTTCTTCGGTCGGCAACGCGTAATTGAGCCAGACGCCGGTGGCCGTTGCCCGCAATTCCTTGCCGAGCATGCCGACGAGTCGTCCGCGCCAGTCGACGAGTGCACCGCCGGCAGACCCGGGATTACTCGTCGTGCAGTCGAGAATGTAGACATCGCCGCGATAGGGGGCCTCATGGGCTCCCCGTCTGGCCTCGAGCGGGACGACCGCCGACACGACGCCATGCTGGGCGCTGACGCGCTCGTCACCGACGGCGACGCCGAACAGGTTCGACAGGGCAAAGACCCGCGTCCCGGCGGCGATGCGTCCACCGGCCACGGCCGGTTCGGCAGTGGCCGGTTCGTCGGTCGCGGGGAGCGGATAGAAGGGGAGATCCTCCCCGGCGATCGAGAGCACCGCCAGTTCCCGGCGCGGATCGGCCCCCAGCAAGGTCGCCGGGTACCTCCGACCGTCATCGAGGACGCAATCGATCGCCTCGGAATCGAGCACGGTGCTGAGCACCGTCACGATGTGTCCATCGGGACTGACGAGGATCCCTGTCTGGTATGCCTCGAGGCCGCGCACCCCTCCGGCGCCGTAGAGCTTCACGACCCGTCGTGCCGCACCGGCGATCGTCTCCTCAGGCGTGGCGCCCGGAACGGCAGCGCCGACGAGCGTCGTGAGGAGGCCGGCAAGCACGATCGCCCGACGCAGCCGGGGTCCGTCACGCCCAGGAAAGCGGTTCATGTCGTTCCTCCGTCGGCAGGCACCCCAGCTTCGGCCCCCGGCTCACCATCGGCGGTCGCCTCGATGTCGATCCGCTCGATCGTGAACCGGCCGAACACCTCGTCGCCATGCCTCACCTCCATCGCCGTCGGCAGGCCGTCGCCGGGGGTGAAACGCACCTCGCACGGGTCGGCATCGGGGGTCGGCCAAAGATCGATGCCAAGAACGAACCCGTCGTCCGCCACCAGAAACCTCCCCTCGACTGCGGCAGCGGCCGTGTCGAGGACGTCGACGAGCATCGCTCCTCCCGGCGTCCCGGGGGCAGCGCCCGAATCGGCTGCCGCGTCGGGCCCTCCCGACGGCGGTTCGGTGCTCCAGTGCGGAACCGTGCCCCAGTAGGTCGTGCGCCCCGTCGCGGCGGGCCCATCGAGGAGCAGACGCCGCCAGAGCACGAGGGCCGCAAGCAACCCTCCGCTGCCCGGTGGCGCCGGTGTGGCATCGAGGTCTGCAGTGGCATCGATCGAACTGGTCCCGGTCGGCAGGTCGATCGTCGCCTGTCGATTGGAGATCTCGATCCGGAACGGCTGCCCCTTTTCGAGTCGTCCCGAGATCACCCACGGGGCCTTGCCCGCCGGAAGCGGATGCCGGGCCGCCATGCCGCGGGCGACGCGGTCGCGCTCGACAACGTTGAAGTGGAAGTTCGTGAAGCCGTTGCGCGGCTCGTAGAGACCGGAGAGCGCCGCGGGGAGCACCACCTCCGGTTTCGTCGCTCCCCCCTGCCCCGGATCACCCGGCTTGCCCGGATCGCCCGGGCGCCCTGGCGGGGCCTCCGGGTTTTCCGCCTCGGCGCCACCGGAGACGATCTTCGCCAATTCGCCGGAGGTGTGGAGGCCGGCCAAGCGGACGAGAATCTCGCGACGGCGTCCCGACCGACGGTAGACCAGCGGCACACGCCAGCCGGCGGGGAGCGTGCCGAGGATGTTCTTGAGCGCGTTGACCGTCCGCACCGGCCGACCGGCGAGCGCCACCACTTCGTCGTCGTAGCGCAGACCACGGCGGTAGGCATCGGAGGATTCGAGGATGTCGGAGACGACCACCCGACCGTCGTCGGCGGTCGCCACGGTGGCGCCGAGGGTGGCGTGATCGACCAGACGTCCCCCCTTGAGGCAGCCGAGAAACTGGCGGAGTTGGTTCGAGGAGATCGCGTAGCCGACACCGACGTTCACCCGCCCGCGCTTCTCGAAGGAGGCCCGCCCGTTGACCCCGATCACGCGCCCTTCCGCATCGAACAAACCGCCCCCGGAATTGCCCGGATTGATCGCCGCATCGACCTGCAGGCAGTCGGCGTACTCGAGGATCGTCCCGGCGGGAAACTGGTAGCGACGGGTCCCCGAGACGATGCCGGCGCTGATCGAGGGGCGGAAGTCGGTGGCGAGGAGAAACGGGTTGCCTGCCGCGAAGCAGAAGTCACCGACCTCAACGAGATCGCTGTCGGCGATCTCGGCGAAAGGAAAATCGTCACGGCCGACGAGTTTGATCAGCGCCACGTCCCCCGTCGGATCGAGGCCGACGAGGACCGCGTCGTAGAGCCTTCCGTCCGAGAGGCCGCACTTCATCGCCACGCCGGCCGGTTGGACGACATGGAAGTTCGTCAGGGCGTAACCATCCGCACTGACGAGCACTCCCGATCCCCCTCCCGCCTCACCGGCGAAGATCGCCACCGCAGCCTTCGAGGCCCCGGCCATCGCCTCGATCCGCGCCCGTTCTGCGGCCCGCACCGCCGGCGAAATCTCGGCCGCGTCGCATGCGTTGTCGAGCGACAGCCCGCCGCACGACAAGGCGGCCAGGAAAAAACCGGCCAAGCGAGCCGGCAGTGCGAGCCTGCCGGACGAACGACGCGACATCCCCGATCCTCGAAGCGACGGCAGGCTCATTGTTCAACCGCGGGGGAGGTGAAACGGACAGGGAATCCCGCATCGGACGCACTGACAAAATCGACGGACACGCCCAATCGACGGCCCCCTGCCACGTCGACATCGATGGGGATCCCCTCGGCGGCAGTCGCCTCCGCCGCATCGACCTGCCGACGGAACACCTCCCGGTCGTCCACGGTCACGACCACCGCGGTCATCCCCACGGCAGGCCCGCCACCGGCCGGCGCGATCGACGCGCGGAACCGACGCCCCTCGGGGGGCAGCCGCCAGACTGCGAGCGTCCGCGGGCGGATCACCAGCCCGGGCTTCGTGAACCGCTCCCCGGGACTCTCCGATCGCGGCGCGAAATACGAGGCCAATCCCTCCACGCGACCGAGTTGGCCGAACCAAGGCTCGACCTCGAGTCGCTCAGGCGCGAGACCCAAGAGTGACATCGTCCGGCCGGATGCCCAATCGAGACTGACGAGCGCATCGCCCGGAAGGCTCACGTCGCCATCGAGCAGGAGGCGTTCGGCGGTCCACTCGATCTGTCGGGCCCGCAGCGCCCCCCCCACGACGTCGATCGCAGCGGCCGTCGCCGGCTTTCCCGCGGCCGCCCGTGGCGCGTCGGTCTCGCCGCGCAACCAGTGGACCCCGATCACCTTCGACCGCTTCACTGGGATCGTCTCTTCGTCGAGCACGACCGTGATCGACTCCGCGCCGATCGCCTTGATGGCGCACTCCACGAACTCGTGACCGGCGGCCGAACCGACGACGAGCAGATCGCTCTCGATCGCCTCGGGGAGCGTCGAAAGCCAACTGGTGCCCGGCACCGGTGTGTCCTCATCGGCCCGCTTCCAGGCCACGCTTCGCACCTTCCCGACAGGGATCTCTCCCCGGCCATCCGCCCGGGCGACCGTGACGACGGCCCCGTCCCAGGCAATGTCGTCCCCCTCGATCCACGATCCATCGACCAGCGTGACCCGCAACCGCGTGGCAGGGGGCACCGGTGCCCCCTCCCGCTCGATGCGTCGGATGCCATCGACCGGCACGACTCGGGTCTGACCGCCTGCATCGATCCGCAGGCCGTTGCCGTCGATGCCGAGGAGTGTTCCCGACGAGGTTCCGTCGTCGGTCTGCTCGACCCGGATCGACAGCGGGCCCTCGGCGCGGATGGCCGCGACGGCGGACAACCATCCGCACGCGATCATCGCGGCCAGGCCGACGCCCCGACGCCCGCTCGGCCCGCACAGTCTCTCCAGGAACGTCGTGCGCATCGTCGCCTCGCTCCGTCCGGTTCCGGTCGGTGTCGCTGTCATGGTGTCGACTCGCCGGCAGCGAGTCGCTTGAAGTACTGCTCGATCGCCTCGCGGTAGTGGGCCGGAAACTCGCGACCGATCTGCTGCAGGGCCTGCTCACGCTCGTGCGGCGGCAGATTCCCCCATCCCTCGCCGTCGCCGAGATCGCGGCGTGTCACTTCGCCGGGGCCCTGCCCTCCGGCGATCCGACTGTCGTCCATCGGCTTGCCGTTCCCAGAGTTGCCGGCCCCCGGGGCGCCGCCACCGCCCGACTGCTGATTCTGCTTCTCCTCGATCGCCGCGATGAGTTTGTCGAGCGACTCGATGACGCCGTCCTGGACCTGGCGGGTGACGGGGCCGGCACGCCCCTGCCCGAGCCGCCGGGTAATGTCGCGCATCCGTCGGGCGATGTGGTCGAGGGACTCCTCCTCGAGCCCGGTCATGTCGGCGCGGAGGAGCCTCGCCACGCGCTCGTACCGGACCGGAATCTCGTCGGCTCGCTCGAGAAGTCGGTCGAGCGTGGCGATGCACTCGTCGGCCCGCAGCAACCAGTGCTGGCACGCCGCCGTGTCGAAGAGGAGCGACGCCGGATCGACGGCGGTCGCCGGATCGAGGCCGGCAAGCAGCGCGAGCCCGTCGTCGAAGCGTTCCTGCCGGACGAGTTCCCGCCCCAGCCACAGGCGCACGACCCCCCGCTCGAAGTCGTCGGTCGCAGGATCATCGACCCACATCGGGAGGGCGGCGGCCGTCACCGGTGGAACCCCGGGCGTGGCCGCCACGATCGCGAGCACGGGGAGTGCTCGGGGATCGGCCTCGGCGACCGTCGCCATGACGACATCGAGCCGATCGAACGCTGGATCGGCTCCTTTCTCTCCCCACACGGCCATGACCGCGTCGCGGCGCTCCGCGGGGATACCGGATCGATCGATCCATCCGCGGAGGGCGCTCTCCACGTCGTCGCGGGAAGGGATCCGCCAGCTCGGCGGCTTGGCGAGGTCGGCGCCCTCGCCGATCGCGGCCGCCGTCACCGCGGGTGTGGCCGGCGGATCGTCGGCCAGACCGGGCGATGGGCCGTGGTGGAGGCCGATAACGAGAAGCATGGCCAACAGCCAACGCCACCGCGGTCGGATCGTCATCGATCGGTGGTTCATCGCTCGCACCTCACTCCGTCAGGCCACTGACGATGTCGTGGGCCGCCCGTTCGATCTTCCGCTGCCGATCGGAGAGTCGGCGGACGGCATCGAGCAATTCCGGTTCTTCGGCCTGTTCGGCCCCCTCTCCGAGAACCTGCGCGAACCGCCGCGTCCGCGTGTTCACCCGCATCTGCAACGACCGGATCATCTTCAGCTCGGAGAGCTTGTCGACCAGCGGCTGTTCGCCCGGTTCGGCAGGGCGACCGCCGGCATTCCCCTTCTGTTGCTGTTGCTGATCGCGCTGCGCCTTCTCGAGCGCCGCGACCATCTCCTCGAGGCTCGAGACGATGTCCTCGAGGATCCCCCGGGTCGTGCCCCCGACATCGCCGCGGCCGAGGCGTGCCGCGGCTTGCGCGGCGTCGTCGCGAACCTGCTCGAGCGCCTCAGGGATCGCCACCGCAGAGCCGTCGTCGCGGACGAGCGTCAGGGCCTTGACGGCGTCGGCGCCGATCGCCGACTGCTCACGGCCGAGTCGGGCCGATTCGAGTTCCCGCTCACGTTCCCGGCCGGCCGTCGGTTCGGCGGCGATCTTCTCGGCAGCCGCGAGGACCGCCTTCTCGGCGCGGAGCATCGCCCGGAGCCGTGTCTCGAGTTGGACGAGGAGTCGCTCGACCTCCTGCTCGCGCATCTGTCGGAGAATCTCCTCGAGTTCGGCCCGGGCCGTCTCCAACTCCTCGATCGCCTTTTCTTGTTCCTGTCGGGCGTTGCGCCGTTTGGCCTTTTCGATCTCCTCCTCCGCCCGGCGCATCCGTTCGGTGGCCGATTCGAGTCGCTTCTGGGTGCGCTTCGCGCGGGACGACTCGTCGTCCCCTTCCGGTGGTTGCGCCGATGGCTCCTCCTCCTGGCCCGACTCGCCTCCCCCCTTCCCTTCCTCAGGCTCACCCCCCTGCGAGGGCTTCGTCGAGCCCCCTTTCTCCCCTTCACCCGGCGACTTCTCCCCGTCACCCGCCGGAGAGCTTTTGCCTTCGCCGGGCTCTCCCTCTTCGGGCTTTCCTTCGCCGGGCTGTTCGGGCTTCGCTGCATCCGCGCCATCGCCCTTCTCCGCCGGCGCGTCGCGGGTCTTCTCCTCGCGGGATCCCTGGCCGGGTCTGTCACCGTCGGCCGGTTTCTCCTCCCCGCCAGGTTTACCGTCCTTCGAATCCTTGCCGTCCGGCGGGTCTTTTCCGTCCTTCCGTGGCTCGCCGCCGGCATCGCGCACTTCCATCCGCTTGGCGAAGCCACCGAGATCACGGGACAGGTCGGAAGTCTCCTCGGCGAGGGAGTTTTGCCGATCGAGCAGTTGCGCCTCGCGGCCACCGGCCTCGGTCGATCCCTCGATGTCGCGCTGCTTGGCGATCAGCTTCGAGACACGGGCGAGGAACTGCTTCACTTCCTCCTTCGAATTGGCGAGGTGCCGATCGGAGTCACCCGCCTCGAGGAGCGTGAGCAGTTCGCGGAGCTGCTCGATCGCCGACGCCTGCGTCGTGCCAGCCTTGAGAAGCTGCCCCTTCTCGAGCAGTTGCACGATGGTGTCGAGTCTGCCGCCGACCTCCTGATCACGGGCCTGCTCGAACACGCTGCGCAACACCGCCGCCCGCCGGGGATCGCTCGCGGCGAGGAGATCGGCAAGGCGGAGAAAGGTCTTCTCGAGTTCGCGGTACTGGGCGAGGAGTTCCTGCTCGCGGGCGGCCAGCGGGGCGGGTTCCTGGCCGGGGACTGCGTTCTCCGCCGGCGTGGCGGAGTTCTCCCGCCCCGTCGACTCCTGAGCCGGGACCTGCGGGATCGAGAGCCCGCCGACGAGAACGACCGCGGCCAGCCATGGAACGCATCGAGTTGCCGTAATCAACGCTTGCGACACGGTAGCCGCGTTGCGGCGAAGGGCGTCGCCGGGCCGGAGGGTGCGAACGTGCATCGATGTCATGGCCGCTCCAACGCCTCCTTGGCCCGCTGCCGCTGACGCTTGAGCGTCTCGGTGCGGATCTCCTCCTGCGTGCGGATGACCCCACGGAGGAGTTCGATCACCTCGTTGTAGGACTCGAGTTCCATCATCTTATCCAGAACAGCCCGCATCCGGGCGAGGACGGCGTCGGCACGGGCCACGATCGCCCCGCGATCGCTCGCCGCTGCGGCCCTCACCGCCACGGCAAGGCCGGGAAGATCGTCACGTGAGATGGCCGACAGCGGCGTGGCGATCTGACCGGCCAACCGGCCGTCGAGTTCGTCGGTGAGCATCCGGTTGTTGTCGAGTTCGCCACGGATGGCGAGGAAGTCGCGGGCGATCTCCCCGGTCTCCCCGGCCGCGCGGGAAGCCGATTCCGCCAGACGCCCCGACTCGAGTCCCCAGCCGTCGGCAACCGTCGCGACTCCGGCGCCTTCCCCCGCCTCGCTTCCCCCCGCCGCGCCCGTTGCCCCCCCGGGCTGCTCCCCTCCCCTCGCCGGGTCGGCGGTGGTATCCCCGAGGCCGGCGGCGAGCCGCTCGCGGGCAAGGGCCAGATCGGACACGACACTCTCGAACCGCCGGCGGAGGAGGATCTCCCGTGCCTCGAGCATCGCCATCAGCGCCTCAGGCCCCACCACGTCGAGCGACCAGGAGTCGCTCGTCCCCACGTTCGGCCCGGGCACGAGGGTGCAGCCGTCGCGCGCGACCAACTGCACCGCCAGTGTTCCCCCGGGGACGAGCGCGAGCGGTTCCAATTCGATCGATTCAGGCGCCTCGTCGGTGAACTCGACGACCGGGGCCCCCCCTCTGACCCGCGCGACCGGCAGCGTCGTGGTCGCCCCGTCCTTGATGGAGACGGTGACGCTCGAATCGGCCAGCGCGTGATCGTCGCTGACCACGCCGACGAGCGGGATCCGTGCCTGCGGGGTGACGGCGGTGGAGATCCAGCGCATCCGCACGGCGACTTGCGGCGCCTCGTCGGGCACCGCCGAGAGGACGACCGAGATCGGCTCGCGATTGTCGAGGCCGTCGGTGTCGGTGAACCGGGCGACGAGCGCGCGCTCTCCCTCGACCGGCCCGAGTTCGACCGCGATGTCCTTCATTCCCGCCCCGCCAGAGGCATCCCCCTGCTGCTCTGCCAAAAGCGTCTCGACCCCGTCGTCGACGGCCACGACGGTCGCTGACCGCAGCGGCTTGGTCGACTGGAAGCGGATCGTGACGCTCGAACCCCTGGGCACCTGGAGAACGCGTGCCGCCGGAAGATTCCGCGTTCCCCCTCCGAGGTACGCAGGCACCGTGGCGATCCCCTCGAGCGCCGCCAGCGCCGGGGCATCGACGACCACGAGCCGCAGGCCCCGGAGCCGCGCGTCACCTCCGCGGAACTCCACGTCGAGATCCTCGTTGACGCCCTTGAGCAGATGGCCGAAGGCCTGCGCGCCGTCGACCACGCCACCGCGCACGCCCATCCGCTCCGTCTTCCAGGGCCCTCCCCGGGCGATCCGCGTCCGTAGATCGACCACCTCGGGCACCTCACGGGCCGCGTCGGCCAACACGCGGAGATCGACATCCGTGCCCCGGGCCACCTTGCGGATGCCGGCGGGGAATCCCTCCGCCTCGAGCCCCGTCCGCCGTGGCCACGGGGTGTCGTCGAGGAGGAACATCCGTCGCGTCCACAGGTCAGCCACCGCCGGGCGGAGGCACGCAAGGCCGACCACGCTCGCAAGCGCCATGCCCCCCGCCAAGGCCGTGGCCACGAGGCGACGGCGGCGGAACAGCCGCCCCGGGTCGACATCCCCCACGACGGCGACAGCCTCGTCGATCGTCCGCTCGAGGAGCCCTGGATCGACATCGTTCGCCGGCCGGGCGGCGAGTTCGACGGCGGTCGAGAGGCTGTCCCGGAATCCTTCGTTGCCGCGTTCGAGAAGCGAGGCGAGCGTGGCGTCCCCCAGCGGTACGGCCAACCGGCCCCACAGCCCCCGCCACAGAAGCGTCGCGAGTCCCACGAGCGCCACGACGACGAGCAACACGCGGACCCACGACGGCGGTTCCACCGCCCAGTCGAACGCCATCGTTCCCCAGAACGACGCCGCCACCGCGATGCCGACGAGCGCCAACGACTCGACCCAGATCCAACGGCGCGTCTGCCGGCGGACCGTCTCGATGAGGTCGCGGATCCGCGCGAGCCCTGCACTGGCGGCCGCCGACAAGACGGTCGGCGCCGGCCGCGTGGCGGCGGTGAGGTCGACGGGCACGGTGCTCTCTCCAGCAGCAGGCAACGGCGGGCATCCCTTCCTGGACGGTGGCGGGGTCAGGCGAGCTTGACGAGTCGTCGGAGGATCCACTCGAGGCACAGCAGGCCCGCCCCGAGCGCGAGGAGGATGGCGTTGAGACGGCGCTTGAAGTTGCCATCGGGCGCACCGGTTTCATACTCCCGCCGCGACCGGTCGGGGATCCGGGCCGCGAGGGCTTCCGACTCGGCCGAGCCCCAGGGCGCATCGACGAGGAAGTGGGCCTGCCCACCCGTGATCGCCCCGAGCCTCTCGAGGAGCCCACGGTCGAGGCGGGGGCGTTCGAGTTCCCGATCGGGCAGCCGGGCTTGGATACGCCGCGAGATCACCTCACCGGAGCCATCGCCGAGATCGACATCGATCCGCCAGCCCCCTTCACGCGATGCCACGAAGCCCCCCTGGAACACCCCCGGCCGCCCCGGATCGACCGACAACGGGACGCTCACCGTGACACCATCAGGCCCCTCGACCCGACAGACCGCCGTCGCCAGCGCCGAGCCACCGTCCCCTTCGGGTGTCACGAGCCGGACGACGACCGTGGCCCCCACCGGGTAGCGGTCACGCTCCACCAGCAGCCGCGCCCGGCGGGAGCCGGCGAGGAGGCGCCCCTGGGAGACGTGGCGGATCAGTTGCGTGGTCAGCCGTTCGAAGAATGCGTCTTCGAGGGCGCGGAGTCGCCATGTCTCGCCGCTCCCCAGGTAGAACACGCTCCCCGAGCCATAGAAC
>Ga0078894_10001658_pt1 | contig 16637 bp, 12 predicted proteins | sample LauGreSu1BDMLBSD_2_FD_67506 | JGI IMG/M metagenome (GOLD analysis project Ga0078894, IMG submission 67506) | Freshwater lake microbial communities from Lake Michigan, USA - Su13.BD.MLB.SD (version 4) (version 4) | ecosystem: Environmental > Aquatic > Freshwater > Lake | place: Lake Michigan... | reverse complement strand
GCTCGCCGTGCTGGTGGACACCACCGGCTACGAGGACTTCATCCTGCGCATCAAGGATCTCGCGACGGGGCAGTGGCTCCCCGACCAGATCGAAAAGCTCAGTTGGGGCCTCGCCTGGGCCGACGACAATCGCACCCTGTTCTACATGACGCCGGACTCGGCGAAGCGCGGGGATCGCGTCTGGCGCCATGTGATCGGGACGCCCCGCACGGCCGATGTGAGCGTGTACCAGGATGCGGACGTCCTGTTCAACGTGAACCTCGCTCGCTCGCGGAGCGGTGCGTACATCCTCATTTCGTCGACCTCGTTCACCTCGAGCGAGTGGCATCTCATTCCGACCGCGCGCCCGACGGAGGCGCCGCGGGTCGTGGCGCCGCGTCGCTCGGGGATCGAGTACGAGGTGGAGCCCGGGGAGGGGGTCCTCTACATCACGACCAACGAGGGGGCGCCGAACTTCCGGGTGATGACGGCGCCGCTCCGCGATCCCGCCCGAGCCAACTGGCGCGACTGGATCGCACCGCGCGCCGACGTCTTCATCGAGGGCGTGATGCCCTTCAAGCATCACGTCGTGGTGTCTGAGCGACGCGAGGGCCTGCGTCGCCTCCGCATCAGCGGCCTCGAGGGTCGCCGCGAGAGTCACGAGATCACCTTCCCGGAGGCCGCGTACGGCGTCTTCCCGGGGGGCAATCCGCAGTACGACGCGCGGGTGCTCCGCTTCACCTACAGCTCCCTCGTCACGCCGAACACCGTCGTCGATTACGAGATGGATCGTCGGACCCGGACCGAGTTGAAGCGTGACGAGGTGCTCGGCGGGTACGACCCCGCGCGCTACGAGGTCGAGCGGCTCTATGCCCTCGCCCGGGACGGCGTGACGCGCATCCCGATCTCCCTCGTGCACAAGAAGGGCGTCCCGCGCGACGGGAAGGCGCCGCTCCTGCTCTACGCGTACGGGAGCTACGGCTCGACCACCGAGCCGACCTTCAGCTCGCAGCGCTTCTCGCTGGTCGATCGCGGGTTCACCTATGCCATCGCGCACGTGCGCGGCGGGCAGGAGATGGGGCGTCCCTGGTACGACGACGGGAAGATGCTGCACAAGATGAACACCTTCACCGATTTCATCGACGTCGCCGATCATCTCGTACGCGAGCGGTACACGAGCTCGGACCGGCTCGCCGCCAACGGCGGGAGCGCCGGGGGCCTGCTCATGGGCGTCATCGCCAACCAACGGCCCGAGTTGTTCAAGGTGATCGTCGCGGACGTCCCGTTCGTCGACGTCATCAACACGATGCTCGATGCCAGCATCCCGCTCACGGCGCAGGAGTGGGAGCAGTGGGGCAATCCGGCGAAGCGCGAGGAGTATCAGTACCTGTTGCAATACTCGCCGTACGACAACGTCCGGGCGCAGGCCTATCCGCGGATGCTCGTCACGAGCGGGTTGAATGACTCGCGCGTGGGGTACTTCGAGCCCACCAAGTGGGTCGCGCGGCTGCGTGCGACGAAGACCGACAGTCATCCCCTCCTGCTCAAGATGCACATGGGAGCAGGGCACGGCGGCTCCTCGGGGCGCTACGAGCGGCTACGGGAACAGGCGTTCCGCTACGCGTTCATCGTCGATCAGGTCTCTCAGGGGCTCATCCAGTAGCCGTGTCCCCGTTCGGTCTCGCGTTCCTCGTCGGCGTCCAGGGCGTCGTCCTCGCCACCCTCGCCGCGCGCCTCGTCGGCGGGCGCACCCGGCGGCCGCCCGAGCGTCCGATGCGGGACGGGCCTGAGCTGGCGCGAGTAGGTGCGACGGTCAGCGTTGCGTCCGCGGCCGAGGCGCCGGCCGCCGAGCCCTCCGTCGCCGACGTCCCGGGGCTCACCATCGTCGTCGCCTGCCTGAACGAGGTGGAGCGCATTGGCCCGTGCCTTCGGGGCCTCCGCGCGCAGGGGGCACCCGTGCGCGAGATCCTCATCGTCGACTCGGGCTCCACCGACGGGACGCGTGCGCTCGTCGAGCAGGCGGCGGCCGAGGACCCGCGCATCCGACTCGTGACGGATCCGCCGCTTCCCCAGGAATGGATCGGCAAGGCGTGGGCCCTGCAGCACGGCACCACGATCGCCACGCAGCCCTGGGTGCTCGGAATGGATGCCGACACCGAGGCAGAGCCGGGGTGCGCCGCGGCCGTCCTCGCTTCGGCACTCCGCGAGGGGTTCGACGTCGTTTCCTTCGCGCCCTGCTTCGATGGGCAGACGGCCGGCGAGCGATGGGTGCAGCCTGCCCTCCTCGTCTCGCTTCTCTATCGGACTGGGGCGGCCGGGGATCCCCGGGTGCGGCCCGACCGAATCCTGGCAAACGGGCAGTGCTTCCTCGTCCGCAGGGAGGTGCTCCTGGCGCACGGCGGCTATGAGCCGGTGAAAGCCTCCTTCGCCGAGGACGTCTCCCTCGTGCGACACCTCGCCGGCCGTGGTGTGCCGGTGGGATTCCTGGATGGCTCGCGGCTCTACCGGGTCCGCTCGTATCGGGATGTCGGGCAGATGTGGCGGGAGTGGGGTCGCTCGATCGACTTGAAGGATGCGGTCTCATCGCTCCGCCGCTGGGGCGACGCGTTGCTCATCACCCTCGCGCAGGGGGTGCAGCTCCCGCTGCTCCTCTGGCTCGCGCTCGCCTGGCCCACGATCCCGGCCGGGCCGACACGGTCGGCCCTCCTCGGCCTCACCCTCGGGCTCCTCGGGATGCGACTCGGCCTGCTGGTGGCCCTGCGGGGGAATTACGCGAAGAGGGGGCTCGCCTGGTGGCTGAGCCCCCTCGCGGACCCCCTCGCGGCGGTACGGATCGTCTGGTCGTCGGTCCGCCGGCCGCGGCGGTGGCGGAGCCGGACGTACGGCTGACCGCCGAGGCCGTGAGGTCCGGCGCGACGGCGCGCCCAGGTCTCAGGCCGTCGCGGCGACCGGCACCTTGGTGACAATCATCGCGCCGGTGATCTCGTCCGCCGGATCCACGTTGAGCATCCCCTCCTTCGTGAGCAGGTGCTGGACGAAGGTCAACACGTTCCGGCTGAACATCGCTGAGGCGTGCGTGGGCATCGAGGCCGGGAGATTCACCGGCCCAATCACCTTCACCCCGTTGACATCGACCGTCTCGCCGGCCTTCGTCGCCTCGCAGTTCCCACCGGTCTCGGCGGCGAGGTCGACGATCACCGCGCCCGGGGCCATCGTGCGGACGGTCTCGGTCGTGATGAGCCGCGGGGCCGCCTTCCCCGGGATCTGCGCCGTCGTGATGACGAGGTCCATCGTCGCGAGATGGGCCTTCAGGGCCTCCTGGATCGCGGCCTGCCGCTCGGCGCTCTGCTCGATGGCGTAGCCCCCCGCCGTCTGCGCATCAGCGGCGATCAGGTCCTGCGCCACAACCGTGGCGCCGAGGGACCGAATCTGCTCGGCGGCGGCCGGTCGGATGTCGAACCCGGAGACGAGGGCGCCGAGGCGCCGAGCCGTCGCAATCGCCTGGAGCCCGGCGACGCCAGCCCCGAGGACGCAGACCTTTGAGGGGGGGATCGTGCCGGCTGCCGTGCTGAGCATCGGGAGGAACTTCGGCATCGCCGCCGCCCCGAGGAGGACCGCCTTGTACCCGGAGACGGTCGCCTGCGAGGAGAGCACGTCCATGGACTGCGCCCGTGTGATCCGGGGGATGAGCTCGAGGGCCATCGCGGTGACCCCCTGGGCGTCGAGGGCGGCGATCTCCGTCGCGCTCGTGGCGGGCTGCAGGAGAGAGACCAAGCGGCTCCCCGAGCGCATCTGGCGGGCCTCCGCGGCCGTCGGCTTCTGGACCTTGGCAACAAGGTCCGCGGCGAAGGCGCCCGCCGCGTCGGTCAGCGTCGCCCCGACCTTTTCATAGGAGGCGTCGGAGAAGCCGCTGGCGAGGCCCGCGCCCCGCTCGACGAGGACGGTCACGCCCGCCTTGATCAGCCGGCCGCAGCTCTCGGGGGTGAGGGCGACGCGGGTCTCGCCTGGGGTGTGTTCGCGGGGGATGCCGATCTGCATGGTCGGGCGGGGTGGGGCGTGGAGGAGGTCGCGGGAAGCTAACGACCCTCGCCCGGAAATTGTTCAGCCTGGCGGTGGAAACCCTCCGGCAGGCGCCCAGAATGCGGGCCGATCGACCTAGAGCGCCCGGGTAGTCAGCCCCCGTTGCCTTGCAGAACGGGGGGCGCGGGCGACGATGGGGGCGAAGAGGGGGGCGAGGATGGGGGCGGCGATGGAGGCGCCCAGGCGGGTGGGGATGGGGTGATGAGGATGCCAGTCGCCACCTCCGGCAGGTTCCGCCCACGGCCTCTGGACTACGCAAGTACGCCAGTTCGGCAGTATCTAGATTGGTCAGATTGTTGATCGAGTTGAGCAGGGCACTCGTCCTTTCCCTTTAATGTCCGGACGTGTGCACCCAGCAGCGGGGCGGGGGATATCGGCGGTGCGTTGCGTACCTGGAAGCAATTTCAAAGTGTTCCAAGTCAACCAGAACAGCGGCAGGACGCTTTACCGACCATTTCTTGTTGAAAAATGGGTGTTTTTAGTGAATGGATCTAAAACTATATTAAATAATAGAATTTATAATGTTGAATAATGCGAACTTATGAATTATGCATCAACTAAATTATTGTCTGCATAATACCTAATTATTATGCTTTTTCAGTTGCATATACCGGTGCATATGACGGAACGGATGGAATTATCACAAGGATATTTTTCTACATCCGTGCCTGGTGAGCCTTGGGGTCGTGTGGAATACTCTGACGGGCTATAGCCATTTTCCCACATTGTCGATTTGGATCTCCCAAATCACCTGGGAATCCACCGTCTCGACATTCTCCCCCAAGCCAACCCGTAGCAGCACGTCATTCAAGAGAAAGACTGCCGACTTGGCGTTCTCGTCACGCGGATGAAAAAAGGCAGGGCGGCGCTGAAGCGCCGCCCTGCCGAAGCATAAACTGGGCCGGGAGACCCGGCGCGGCGTGCTCAGCCCTGCGATTGCTTCTTCGCCCGAGCGTCCTGAATCCAGGTCATCGGGATGATGAAGAACGGGGTGAGGACGATGCCGAGCAGGATGTTGATCCAGGTCAGGCCGAGGTAGTAGGCGCCCATGCCGAGGCCGGCGATGAGGGTACCGAGGGGGCCGCCGAAGTTCTGTTCCACGCGAGTGCTCCTGACCGGTTGTCGGAATGGCTGTCCGAAGAACGCCGTATCTTATAGACGTGTTCCCGGGAACGGAACCCATTGGGGTGGAGGAGGCGGTCGCGGGCATGGTCCCCGGCCGGTGGCTGGTCGCGGTCTCCGGCGGACGGGATTCGATGGGGCTCCTGCACGCCCTGCTGACGCGCCGTCGTGAGGAAGTTGCCGCGGTTGCGACCTTTGACCACGGTACCGGGGAGGCCGCCCGGCGGGCGGTGGACCTCGTGCGGCTGACCTGCGCCGCAGCCGGGGTGCCGTGTCGGATCGGCCGTGCCGACCGGCGGTCGCCCCCCACCGAAGCCGGGTGGCGTCGGGCGCGCTGGCGGTTCCTCGCCGAGACCGCGCACCAGGAGTCGGCGGTCCCGGTCACCGCCCACACCCTGGATGACCAAGTGGAGACGGTGCTCCTGCGACTGCTTCGGCACGCCGGGCCGCGGGGGCTGGCGGGGATGGTCGTCGCACCGTCCGGGTCACCCCGGACGCCGGTCGTGCGCCCGTTGCTCGAGGTGCCTCGCGCCGACCTCGCGGCGTACGTCGGCAGGCACGGGATCCGCTTCGAGGAGGATCCGAGTAATGCGACGCTCCGGTTCCAGCGGAATCGGGTGCGGCATGAGCTCCTGCCCGCACTGGAGCGCGCGCACCCCGGATTCGCCGCCTGGTGCCTCGCGCTGGGTCGGCGGGCGCGGGCGTGGCGCGTCGATCTCGAGGCGGTCGTGGACGGGCTCGACGTCCGCGTCCTTCGGGCGGGGGTGGTGGCGGTACCGGTGGCATCGGTCGCGGAGCTCGACGCGTCGGCGTGGGAGTCACTCTGGCCCGCAATCGCTGCTCGGGCAGGGGTCGTCCTCGACCGCCGGGGGATCGCGCGGGCCGCGCGCTGGGCCCCCGATGCGCGTGCCGGCCAGTACATCCCGGTGAGCGGCGGGCATCGTATTGAGCGCACGGCGCGCACCTTCGTCATCCACCGTGCCACGCACGGGCCGGGAACGTCCATGTGGCCCGAGGACTATATTGAAGGATGATGTCTTCCTCCGCGCCTGATCCTCGGCTCAAGGGCCGCGCCGTCGACCGCATCGCGTTCTCCGAACAGGCGATCGCAGACCGGTGCCGCGCTCTCGGACGGGAGATCACGGCCGCCTATCCCGACGGAGAGCTGCTCGTCCTAGGCCTCCTCAAGGGGAGCTTCATCTTCCTCGCCGACCTGGTGCGGGAGGTCGAGCGCCCGCTCCACGTCGATTTCCTCGTGGCCTCGAGCTACGGAAACGCGACGGTGTCGTCGGGGACCGTCCGGCTGCTCTACGATCCCGAGACCTCGCTGGAAGGGAAGCACCTCCTCCTGGTCGAGGACATCGTCGACTCGGGCCGCACCCTGCAGCACCTCGTCGCGCTGCTGCAGGCCCGACGCCCCGCCTCGATCGCCATCTGCGCGCTCCTCCACAAGCGCATCGCCACCGAACTCCAGCATCCGGTCCGCTTCGTCGGCTTCGACGCGCCGCCGGACTTCCTCGTCGGCTACGGTCTCGACCACGCCGAGGATTTCCGTCACGTCCCGTACGTCGCCAGCCTCGCGACCTGAGTCGCCCACTATGTCATCATCCACGACCCCGAAGTCCGGCGGCCCCGGCCGCTTCTCCCGGTCCCTCTCGTTCTGGCTCATCGCCTTCCTGATCCCCATCGTCCTGATCCAGTTCGCGGGGAAGGGGCGGGAGCGGGCGACGGAGGTGGAGTACTCCTTCTACGACCAGCAGCTCGGGAAGGACAACATCGCGCGCGTCACGATCGTCGGCGGCAAGGAGGTCGTGGGCGAGTTCCGCGAACGCGTCCTGGTGAAGGGGCGCGAGGTGAAGGCGTTCAGCACGAAGCTCGCCGTCGCGAACAGCGAGGCAGAGGTGCAGCGGCTGCGTGAGCGGCAGGTGGCGATCAAGGCCGAGGAGCCGCGTCCGAGCTTCCTGGGCCTCCTCGCGTCGATGCTGCCGTGGCTCTTCATCCTCGGCATCTGGATCCTCTTCTTCCGGCAGATGCAGGCGGGGGGGAACAAGGCGTTCTCCTTCGGGAAGTCGAAGGCCAAGCTCCTGAGCGGTGACACCCCCAAGATCACGTTCGCCGACGTCGCCGGCGCCGATGAGGCGAAGGTCGAGCTCCGCGAGATCATCGAGTTCCTGAAGGATCCGCAGAAGTTCACCAAGCTCGGCGGCCGGCTGCCAAAGGGTGCGCTCCTCGTCGGCCCGCCGGGCACCGGAAAGACGCTGCTGGCCAAGGCGGTCGCCGGCGAAGCGGGGCGGCCCTTCTTCTCGATGTCGGGCTCCGACTTCGTCGAGATGTTCGTGGGCGTGGGCGCGTCGCGCGTCCGCGACCTCTTCGAGCAGGGCAAGACCAATGCCCCCTGCATCATCTTCATCGACGAGATCGACGCGGTCGGCCGCCATCGCGGCGCCGGCCTCGGCGGCGGTCACGATGAGCGCGAGCAGACGCTCAACCAGCTCCTGGTCGAGATGGACGGGTTCGAGTCCAACGACGGCGTCATCCTGATTGCGGCGACGAACCGTCCCGATGTGCTCGACCCCGCGCTGCTCCGCCCCGGTCGCTTCGACCGTCAGATCGTCGTGGACGCGCCCGACCTCAAGGGGCGCGAGGGGATCCTCACGGTGCACGTGCGGAACAAGCCCCTTGCCGCCGACGTCGACATCACGCGCCTTGCGCGCGGCACGCCGGGGATGGCGGGCGCCGACCTCGCGAATCTCGTGAACGAGGCTGCGCTCCTCGCGGCCCGGCGGAACCACGAGAAGATCTACATGGTCGACTTCGAGGACGCGAAGGACCGCGTGATGCTCGGGGCGGAGCGGAAGTCGCTGGTGATGAAGGAGGACGAGCGCCGTCTGACGGCGTACCACGAGGCGGGGCATGCCGTCTGCGCGATCCGCGTGCGCGGGAACGACCCGCTGCACAAGGTCACCATTGTCCCGCGCGGTCGGGCCCTCGGCCTGGCCTTTACCCTCCCTGAGGACGACCGCGTTTCCGTGACGCGCGAGCAGCTGGAGGCGCGTCTCGTGATGGCGTACGGTGGCCGCGTGGCGGAGGAGTTGATCTTCGGCCGCGACCGCGTCACGACGGGTGCGGCGAGCGACATCCAGCAGGCCACCGGCATCGCGCGGCGCTACGTCTCGCAGTGGGGCCTCTCCGACGCCATCGGCCCGATCCTCGTCGGCGATAACGAGCAGGAGGTCTTCCTGGGCCGTGAGCTCTCGAGCCGCCGACAGGTCTCTGAGCGGACGGCACAGCAGGTCGACGATGAGGTCGCGCGGGTGATCAACGCGGCGTACGCTCGGGCGACGACCACCCTCACCGAGCATCGGGCGCTGCTCGACGCAATCGCGCAGGCGCTGCTCGAGCGCGAGACCCTCTCTCGCGAAGACATCGCCATCCTCGAGCGCGGCGAGCCGCTCCCGCCGCGACAGGAGCCGCCCACGGCCGCGCCGCCCGTGGTGACGCCCGTGGTGCCGGCCGCCGAGCCGACCCGACGGATCCCGCCGCTCCTCGGCGGGCCGGAACCGAGCCCCGCATGAGTCGGACGGGCGGCCACCTGCGGGTGGCCGCCCGTTCCTCCCTCTGGCGGCCCCGGGTAGATTCCTCGGCTATGGATTTTCTGGCAGTCGAAGGGCGCGTCGCGGAGGCCCGCGGACGGATCGCCGACGCGGTGACCCGCGGTGGCCACCGGCAGGCCGTCACCCTCATCGCGGTCACCAAGACTCACGGTCCCGAGGCGGTCGAGGCGGCGTGGGCGGCCGGCGTCACCGATGTCGGGGAGAATAAGGTGCAGGAGGCGACCGCGAAGCAGGAGGCGCTTGCCCTCGCCTCATGCACGACGGGCGGGCTCCGGTGGCACCTAATCGGCCATCTCCAGACCAACAAGACGAAGGCGCTGCCGCGCTTCTCGCTCTTCCATGCGCTCGATCGTGACAGCCTTGTCGACGCCGCCGACGCGGTGGGACGGAACGCCACCGCCGTCATCGGCGCGGGCGCGGCGGTCACCGTGGTGCCGCAGCCGCTGCCGGTCCTCGTGCAGGTGAACATCTCCGGCGAGGACACGAAGGGGGGCTATCCGCCTGCCGAGGTGCCCGCGCTCGCGGCGCGCCTGCGCGATCGCGCGGGGCTCTCGGTGCGTGGGGTGATGACGATGGCGCCGTTCGAGGCCGACGAGGGGACACTGCGTCACGTCTTCGCTGGCGCGCGCGCGGCCGCCGCAGTGCTCCGCGACGCCGGGCATCCCGCGACGGAGCTCTCGATGGGGATGTCGGGGGACTATGAGATCGCCGTTGAGGAAGGGGCCACGCTCGTGCGGCTCGGCACCACGCTCTTCGGCGAGCGTCCGGTGAGGGCCGCATGACCGCCCCCCGCTATCGCCTCCTCCCGTCGGACCGCACGGCCGACGACATCGAGCGCGAGGTGCTTGAGGCGTGGACCCGCGACGGGGTCTTCGCTGCCGCGCAGGCTCAGCGCGCCGACGCCCCGTCGTGGGTCTTCTACGAGGGCCCGCCGACCGCGAATGGGCGACCGGGGATCCATCACGTCTTCGCGCGCACGCTGAAGGATCTCTTCCCCCGGCATCGCGCGATGTCCGGGTATCACGTCCCGCGGAAGGCCGGATGGGACACGCACGGCCTCCCCGTCGAGATCGAAGTCGAGAAGTCGCTCGGGATCTCGGGGAAGCAGGACATCGAGCGGATCGGCGTCGCCGAGTTCAACCGGCGCTGTCGCGAGAGCGTCTGGACGTACAAGGGGGATTGGGAGCGGCTCAGCGCCCGCATGGGGCTCTGGCTCGATTACGACGACGCGTACATCACGTATGCGAATGAATACGTGGAGAGCGTCTGGTGGGCGTTGCAGATGCTGCACCAGAAGGGGCTGCTCTATCTCGGGCACAAGATCCTCCCGTATTGCGCGCGCTGCGGGACCGCGCTGAGCTCGCACGAGGTGGCGCAGGGGTACGAGGACGTCGAGGATCCCTCGCTCTATCTCGCGCTCGACCTCGTGCACGACGGTCCCGAGCGGCGCCGCATCATCGTCTGGACGACGACGCCGTGGACGCTCGTGTCGAACGCGGCGCTCGCGGTGCAACCCGAGCTCACGTATGTCGAACTTCGCAAGAAGTCGGGCGCGGCGTGGACGATCATCCTCGCGGAGGCACGCGCGGCGGCGGTGCTCGGCGCGGACTGGACGGAGCGGTGGGAGGTCGTGGCGACGATGCCGGGGGCGGCGCTCGTGGGCCAGCGCTACCGGCGGCCGCTCGACTGGGTCGCCTATCCGGATTCGGGTGATCACGAGATCATCGTCGGTGAGGCGTTCGTCTCCGCCGAGGACGGTTCGGGTGTCGTGCATCTCGCGCCCGCCTTCGGCGCCGACGACTACGCGGCGGGGCAGCGGCACGGGCTCGCCTTCCTGAACCCCGTCAGCGCGCGCGGCACCTTCCCCGACGATCTGCCGCTCGTGGGCGGTCGTTTCGTGAAGGAGGCGGACGCGGCGATCATCGAGGAGCTCCAGCGCCGCGACCAGGTGTGGAAGTCGCAGCGCTTCACGCACAGCTATCCGCACTGCTGGCGCTGCGGGACGCCGTTGCTCTACTACGCGCGGTCCAGCTGGTTCGTCCGGACGACCGCGTACCGCGACCGGATGCTCGCGCGCAACGCCGATGTCGCGTGGCATCCGCCGGAGGTGGGCGCGGGCCGCTTCGGCTCGTGGCTCGAGAACAACATCGACTGGGCGATTTCGCGCGACCGGTTCTGGGGAACGCCGCTCCCCGTCTGGGTCAATGACGCCGATCCGGCCGAGATCGAGGTGATCGGTTCCTACGCCGAACTCGCCGCGCGGGTGGGACGGCCACTCCCGGACGATTTCGATCCGCACAAGCCGCACATCGACGGCTATACCTGGCCGGCGCGGAGCGGCACGGGGACGATGCGGCGCGTGCCGGAGGTGATCGACACCTGGTTTGATTCGGGGTCGATGCCGTTCGCGCAGTGGGGGTACCCGCACAAGCCGGGGAGCGCCGAGCAGGTGGCGCGCTACTTCCCCGCGGACTTCATCGCCGAGGGGGTCGACCAGACGCGCGGGTGGTTCTACTCGCTCCTCGCGATCGCCACCGGGCTCGGGGATGCGCTGCCGAACAACGGCGACGACGTCGCGTCGCGCGGAGCGGGGGAGGCCGCGGGCGCCGCGAGCCGTGCCGCACCGTATCGCACCGTCGTGGTGAACGACCTCGTCCTCGATGCGCAGGGCCAGAAGATGTCGAAGTCGCGGGGCAACACCGTCGACCCGATGGCCGTGATGGCACGGCACGGCGCCGACGCGGTGCGCCTCTTCCTGATGTCGAGCGCGCAGGTCTGGGTGCCGCGTCGCTTCGACGAGTCGGTGATCCGCGAGACCGCGGGGCGCTTCCTCGTGACGCTCCGCAACGTCTACAGCGGGATCTTCGCGCAGTATGCGAACTTCGGGTGGGCGCCCTCGGCGGCCGACCCGGCACCGGCGGACCGGCCGGTGCTCGACCGTTGGGTCCTCTCGCGCCTCGCGGCGATCGAGGCGGAGGTGGACGCGCAGCTGACCGCGTTCGACGCGACCGGCGCCGCGCGCACGCTGATGGAGTTCGTGACGGAGGACGTGGCGAACTGGTATGTGCGCCTGTCGCGCGCGCGCTTCTACGAGGTCGAGGGTGCCGACCATCGGGCGGCCTTCGCGACGCTCCACGAGGTGCTCACGGTGACCTGCCGACTCCTCGCGCCATTTGCGCCCTTCCTCTCCGACTGGATGCATCGCGAACTCACCGGGGCGTCGGTGCATCTCGCCGCGTTCCGCCGCGCGGAGGGCACGGCGCGCGATCTCGGGCTCGAGGCGGCGATGCAGGCGGCGCGCGGGCTCGCCACGCTCGGGCGCGCCGCGCGCGAGCAGGCGGGCATCAAGGTCCGTCAGCCGCTCGGTTCGCTCGTCGGCGTGGCGCCGAGCATCGATCCGGCGTGGCACGCGACCATCGCGCCGCTCGTCGCGTCGGAGCTCAACGTGAAGGCCGTCACCTTCGCCGATTCCGCTGCGGATTGGGTGCGGCTCGCGGGGAAGGTCAACTTCCCGGTGCTGGGGAAGGTGGTCGGGCCGGCGATGAAGGCGACCAAGCCGATCGTCGAGGCGCTCGACCAGGCGGCGTTGCGGGCGATCGAGCAGGGTGGCAGCGTGACGGTGGAGGTGCCGGGCCACGGTCCGCTCCTGCTCGACGCGTCGCGGGTCACGATCACGGCGTCGGCGGCCTCCTCGCTGGTGGTGCAGCAGGGTGAGGGGTTGGCGGTGGCGCTCGACCCGACGGTCACGTCGGCGCTGCGCGCCGAGGGGATGGCGCGAGAGGTCGTCAGCCGCGTGCAGCGGCTGCGGAAGGAGTCGGGACTCGCGGTCAGCGACCGGATCCGGTTGGTGATCGCGGCCCCCGAGGAGGTGCAGGCGGCGATGCGCGCGCACGAGGCGTGGATCGCCGGTGAGGTGTTGGCCCGGGAGGTCTCGATCGGCGAGGCGCTCCCCGATTCCCCCGCGTTCCCCGCGACGGCCGAGGTCGACCTCGACGGCGTCACGGCGCGCATCGCCCTTACCCAGGACTGACGCATGGCGACCCCGACCTCCGGCGGTGGCGAGAAGACGTTCAAGCCGATGCCGAAGAAGCAGATCGCGTATTTCGAGAAGCGGCTGATGGAGGAGCGGCGGCGCGTGCTCAAGGACCTCGGGCATTACGACGAGCTCCAGTCGTCGTCGGCCCAGGATGCCGGCGCCTACTCGTTCCATATGGCGGATCAGGGGACCGACGCGATGGAGCGGGAGAAGGCGTTCCTCTTCGCCTCGAAGGAAGGGCGGTTCCTCTGGCACGTCGATCAGGCGCTCCGTCGACTGTACCGCACGCCCGAGGTGTTCGGGCAGTGTCACAACTGCGGTGGCGAGGTCGGTTTCGACCGGCTCGACGCCCTGCCGCACGCGCGGTATTGCATCGCGTGCAAGCAGCGGGAGGAAGATGGGAAGAAGTGACCCGGGGCGTCTGGCGCCCGCCGCGTTCCTCGGCACGGCCGCGGCGATTGTCGTCGCGGACCAGGCCACCAAGTGGCTTGCGGTCGACCGGCTCGCGCCCGCGTACGTTCCCCACCCGGTGTTCGGGGAGTGGATGCGGCTGACGCTCGTCTACAATCCCGGCGCCGCCTTCGGTCTGCACTTCGGGCCGTGGTCGCGCTGGATCTTCATGGCGCTGACCGTGATCGCCGTCGTGACGATGTGGCGGTTCTATCGGGAGAGCACACCGGACGCGCGCGTGCGGGTCTGGGCCCTCTGCCTCGTGACCGGTGGCGCGGTGGGCAACCTGCTCGACCGCATCCGGTCCGGGCGTGGCGTCGTGGACTTCCTGGACGTCGGGGTCGGCGCGTGGCGCTGGCCGACCTTCAACGTGGCCGACATCGCGGTGAGCACCGGTGCGATCCTGCTCGCGATCGTGCTCTGGCGCGAGGAGGAGGAGCGGGTCACGCTGGCAGCGGACGTCCGTGCCGAGCCGGGCGCCGGGACCGGGTCGACGGGCGCGTGACCGATCCGGCGGTGCCGCTCGCGCCGGGGCGCTACGTCTTCGACGCGACGGTCGCCGATGAACGCCTCGACCTCGCGGTCGCGCGGTTGACGGGGCGCTCGCGCACGCAGGCCGCCACGCTCATCGCCACGGGGCGCGTGCGTGTCGACGACCGCGCGGAGAAGGCGAGCTGGCGTCTGCACCCGGGCGAACGGATCGTGGTCGAGATCCCGGAGCCACCCGGGCGTGAGGTGACCCCGGAGGCGATCCCCCTCACCGTCGTCTTCGAGGACGAGGAGATCGTCGTCGTGGACAAGCCGGCGGGCATGGTCGTGCATCCGGCGCCGGGCAACTGGAGCGGGACGCTGGTGAACGCCCTGCTCGGTCGTGGACAGGCGCTCGCGGCCGGTGGCGGGGCGGAGCGCGCGGGGCTCGTGCATCGGCTCGACAAAGAGACTTCGGGACTCCTGATCGTCGCGAAGACCGACCGGGCGCATCGCGTGCTGAGCGGTGCACTCGCGGCCCGGACGATCACCCGGCGCTACGTGGCGCTCTGCTGGGGCCATCTCGACACGGACCAGCTCACGGTGGACCGCCCCCTCGCCCGCGACCCGAATGACCGCACGCGCATCGCGGTGCGGCGTGATGGTCGTCCAGCGCGCACCGACTTCACGCGCCTCGCGCGGTTCGCCAGCGTCGATCTCCTGCGCGCGCACCTGCACACGGGGCGCACGCATCAGATCCGCGTCCATCTCGCCTCGGTGGGACATCCGGTGGTGGGGGACGACACCTACGGCGGCGGGGGCGGTCGTCGGCTGCTGGGGTTGCCTCCGCGGCGCCACTTCCTCCATGCGGCGTGGTTGATCTTCCCGCACCCCGTCTCCGGGGCGCCGGTCGAGTTGCGGTCGCCGCTCCCCGCCGACCTGCGCGCGGCGCTCGCCGCGGCGGCGGAGGAGCCGTCCTGGGTGGCTCGCTCCGATCTGCTGGACTACCTTGGCTTCTATGTCGGCGACGGTCCTGCTGTGTGACGCATCGGCCTTCGCGCGCGACCTGCTCGGGGACGCGCTCGACGGGGCGGGATGGACGGTCGTCGCGCGCGTGGGGACGGGGGAGGCGGCGCTCGCCGAGGCGCGGACGCATCGTCCTCGCGTCGTGGTCCTCGACCTGATCCTCCCTGACCGGGATGGCCTCGACCTGCTCGAGGACCTCCGCACCATCGTGCCGGCCGCGGTGATCGTGGTCTGCTCCGGGCTCGGCGACGCGGCGGTCCGCGCCGCCTGCGCCGAGGCCGGCGCCGCGCAGATCCTCCAGAAACCGCTCGCGCCCGCGCGACTCATCGAGGCGCTACAGGCGTTCGCCGGATGAGTCAGGCGTCGACGCGCGACGCGGGAATCCTGCTCGCCCTTCTCGACCGCGTCGATCCGGAGGACGCCGAGCAGCTCAACGACCTCGGCGTCGTGCTCCATCGGCACGGACTGACGGCGAGCGCGATCGAGGCGTTCGCCACCGCCGCGGTGCAGGATCCATCGCTCCGCCTCGCCCGGCGCAACGCGCTCCTGGCGCTCACCGAGCGTGATGGCGCGCAGCCGCGACTCGAGGCGTATCGTGCGCAGGCGGCGAGTGATCCCGACGTCATGGCGCCCGCTCTCGCACTCGCCAGGCTCGCCTTCGCCCGGGGCGATGCCACGGAGCTCGCGACGGCGCTGCGCGACGCCCGCCGCCTCGGGGCCGTCGAGCCGTGGTGTCGGTGGCTCGAGGTGTCGGCGGCCGTTGAGGCGGGGGATCTCGACGCGGCGGAGCGGGCACTCGCGGGGCAGGCGGGTGAGGAGTCCGTGGCGCTGCGCTGGCGGGCGAAGGTCGCGTATCGACGGGGCGAGCTTCGCGCGGCCGGTGCACTCGTTGATGCGGTCGTGGCGCGACGCCCGTCGGATCCCGAGGCGCACCTCCTCCGCGCGTACATCCTGGGCGATCTCGGCGAGACCGCGGCGGCGCGGCAGGCCTACCAGGCGGCCGTGCTGCTTCGACCATCTCTCGGACGCTCCGAGCCGCACCTCGCCCTCGATGGTGGCCGCGGGGCGCTCACGCCCGTCGCGGTCGCGACCCACGTGGCGCGCGGGGCGGACGTCGAGGTGGCTGGGGCGCCGACGGGGGCAGCGAACGGGGCGCCGGCCGATACGGACGCGACGCGTCGCCGTGGTGCCGCCCGTCGCGCGGTCGGGCTCGCCGCGCTCGCCGTCGGTCACACCGCCGTCGCGGAGCGGGCGCTCGAGGCCGCCTTCGCCACGGCACCGGATGTGCGTGGTGCGACGGCGCTCGCGACCATCGCGATGGGTCGTGGCGATCTCGCCACCGCGTTCCGCTGGTTCGACCAGTTGGTGGCCGAGCATCCGGAGGACGCGACGCTCTGGAACGCGCGCGGGGTCGCGGCGCATCGGTTGGGGCGTTGGCCGGAGGCCGAGTCGAGTTATCGCACGGGACTCAGGTGGACCCCCACCGATGCGATCCTCCTCTCGAATCTCGCCGTGGTGCTCGTGCATCAGGGGCGGGTGGCCGAGGCCGTGCCGCTCGTGCGGCAGGCGGCGGTGGCGGGGTCGCGCGCGGTCCGGCGCAACGCGGCGGGGATCCTCGCCGCCGCGGGGGAACGGTCCGAGGCGCGGGACCTGCTCGGTGCCCTCCTCGAGGACGCGCATTCGAGCGAGGAGGCGTCGTGGCTCTGGTACGCGTACGCGCGGGTCGCGCACGCGAGCGAGGCACCGGCGACGGCACGTGAGGCGGCGGCGCGTGCGACGGTGGCAGATCCGACGTGCGCGGCGGCGTGGCATCTGCTCGCCGCCATCCACGAGCAAGGTGGGGATCCCGTCGCGGCGGCGAT
>Ga0078894_10001657_pt1 | contig 16644 bp, 6 predicted proteins | sample LauGreSu1BDMLBSD_2_FD_67506 | JGI IMG/M metagenome (GOLD analysis project Ga0078894, IMG submission 67506) | Freshwater lake microbial communities from Lake Michigan, USA - Su13.BD.MLB.SD (version 4) (version 4) | ecosystem: Environmental > Aquatic > Freshwater > Lake | place: Lake Michigan, USA... | reverse complement strand
TGAGGAAACAAGCCCTTTTAATCCATAAGAAAAAAAGAGGTGAAATAAATGGCATATACACGTGGTAGCAGCAACAATATTATTGTTGGCGCAGCAGCCCTCTTCACACACGAAGATGGCGTACTAACAGACGCAGCCCTTCCAGCATACGTAGCAGGAACATCATACAAGACAACTCTGTCTGATGATGCCGATTTCCGTAACGTTGGATACACAATGAATGGTTTGGAAATTCAGTTCCAGCCTGACTTTGGTGAAGTTGCAGTAGATCAGGTTCTTGACGTTGCTAAGTTGTTCAAGCAAGGCATGCAGGTAAACCTAAATACTACATTCGCAGAATCAACACTAGAAAACCTCTTGTTTGCACTAGCAGGCAAGGATGCAGATCTAGAAACAGTATCAGGAAACCCAACACTTAACCTTTCAGCAGGAGACATCGGCGAATGCCCAGTCGAACGTGGTTTGGTAGCAGTTGGTCCAGGTACAGGCGAGTGTGCAGCATCAGATGAACTCGAAAGAGTTTACGTAGCATACCGTGCACTTTCAATTGAAAGCGTTACAGTATCTGCAAAGAGAGATGAAGCGACAATGTTCGAAGTATCATTCCGTCTTCTTCCAAACGATGATGCGTCATACGGTAAGATCGTAGACCGCACAATCCCAGCAGCATAATACAACTTAATAAGTGAGAGGCTCAATCCTTCGGGGTTGGGCCTTTCTGTTTGGTATACTTATATAGTGCCTACAGAAATATACAAAACCTCAGTCATAGAACTGTTTGATGGAACAGAACTGTACATTACTCCATTAAAGATAAAATACTTAAAGTTATTTTTACAAGAGTTTGAAAATGTAAAAACCTCAAAAAATGATGACGAGGCGATTGATTATTTATCTAAGTGTGCAACAATAACAATGAGGCAATACTATCCAAGCATAAAAACTCAGGAACAACTAGAAGACAATATTGATATGCCGACGATATATAAACTTTTAGATTATTCTGCAGGTATTAAAATAAATGATAAGTCTGAACAACCAGTAAAGTCACAAGCAACAGAGAGTGGCTCTACATGGGATGAATTAGATTTAGCAGAAATAGAGTCAGAGGTCTTTTTACTGGGGATCTGGAAAGACTATGATGAACTAGAATCATCTATGTCAATGCCAGAGATAATGGCAACACTTAAGATAAAGAGAGAACTCGATTACTCTCACAAGAAATTTCTTGCTGCTATGCAGGGTGTTGACTTAGATGAGGCGAGTGGAAAACAAAATGCTTGGGAAGAAATGAAAGCAAGAGTATTTAGTGGAGGACAAGCAGCAAACTCTAAAGATATTGTTGCACTTCAAGGAATCAATGCACAAAAGGCTGGTTTTGGAATAGGTATGGGACTAACCTATGAAAAATTAGACGAATCTCCAGCCTCCAGCGTGGTATAATTAAGTGTTAACCTACAAGGAGGAAAACTATGGCTGACAAGCCTTCAACTAACAAAACTATCACACTTATGGATGGAACAGAAATTATAGCAAGACCACTTAAGTTATCTCTTCTTAGACCGTTCATGTCTAAGTTTGCCTTACTAGCAGAAGCATCAGACGATAATGATAAGTCAATGGATATCCTAATTGATTGTGCACAGATTGCACTAAAGCAATTCAAGCCAGAATTGGCAGAAGACAGGGAAGTACTAGAAGATCTTCTAGACCTTCCAACTGTTTATCAAATTATCGATGTGGCATCAGGACTTCAAAACTCTGATGCAGGAGCATTGCTTAATTCGCTAAACAAATAAATTAAGGGGGTGCATGAGAATTGGCAGATGTAAACTCTAATATAAATATTAATTTTAATACGGCTGCCGCTCTTGCACAACTTCGTCAACTACAGGCAGGCCTTAGCAAGTTTCATCAATCACTTGCTGAGGGTAACCTGGCTGCAGCAAATGCTCAAAAAGGTTTAAATGCACAACTGCTTCAGTCTGTCGGAGCCACAGGAAAATTTTCTGCAAGTCAAGTTAAAGTTGCAGGAAGCACATTAGCCTTTACATCTGCTTTAGAAAAAAATAAACTTTCACTTCGTGAGTACTACAGATATACGATGGCAGCAGCAACTGCCAATACTCGTATTATGGGTAAGGCGTTTGCACAAGAACGAGAAATTATTAATCGTGCAAGACGAGATAGAGTCAAGGCTTTACAGTCACAATACATTCAAATGAACAAGGCCAATGCTGGCTTTATGGATGCTATTAAGATTATGCCAAAAAGCCTTGCAATGGCTAGTGGAAAATTTACGGAACTTGGAACAAGAATTCAGTATGCTGCTCAAAGACAGCAGTTCTTAAATCAATTATTAAAGCAAGGCTCAACACAACTCCTAAACTTTGGTAAGAACACTCAGTGGGCTGGTAGACAGTTGATGGTTGGTCTCACAATGCCACTTGCCTTGTTCGGTGCATCAGCAGCAAAAACATTTAGAGAATTAGAAACAGAGATTGTAAAATTTAAACGTGTATATGGAAATGCATTTACAAATGATGCAGAAACAAATGCTGCAGTAGAAAATATTAGAAAGTTAGCAACAGAGTATACAAAATATGGAGTTTCTGTTACCAAGACAATGGAGATGGCATCAACTGCTGCAGCAGCAGGTTTTGCTGGCAATGCACTAAATACTCAGGTTGAAACTGCAACTAAGTTAGCAGTACTTGGTCAGGTTGAGCAGCAGCAAGCACTTGAGACAACAATGTCATTACAAAATGCTTTTGGTCTTTCTAGTGAAGAACTTGCGAAAAAAATTGATTTCCTTAACGCAGTTGAAAACCAGACAGTACTTTCTATTGAAGACTTAACGATTGCAATTCCAAAGGCTGCACCAGTTATCAAGCAACTTGGTGGAGATGTTGAAGACCTTGCTTTCTTTATGACAGCAATGAAAGAAGGTGGAATTAATGCATCAGAAGGTGCTAACGCACTCAAGTCTGGACTTGCATCTTTAATTAATCCATCTAAAAAAGCAGCAGGATTCCTTGCCGATCTTGGAATTAATGTAAAGGGAATTGTAGAAAGCAATCAGGGCGATATCAAAGCCACAGTAATTGGTTTTGCTCAAGCACTAGATACTTTAGACCCACTTAACCGTGCAAGAGCAATTGAGCAAATGTTTGGTAAGTTCCAGTTTGCTCGTTTGTCAACATTGTTCCAGAATGTTTCAAAGGATGGAACACAGGCATCAAGAGCACTTGATTTGGCTGGGGCATCAATAGAAGAGTTGGCAGTCCTATCTGAACGAGAAATGAAAAAGATTGAAGACTCTGTTGGTGTTAAGTTCCAGGCAGCAGTTGAAAAGTTTAAGCAAGATATAATGCCTTTAGGAAAAGTATTCCTTGAGGCAGTAACTCCTATTGTTCAATTTTTTGGTAAAATTTTTGAAAAGTTTAATGGACTTGGTGATAATACTAAAAAAGTTATAGCAATTATAGTTGGAGCAGTTGCAGGTCTTGGGCCGATACTACTTATGACATTTGGTTTGCTTGCAAATGGTGTAGCAAATGTTATTAAATTTTTTGCAATGCTTCGTGGAGGAATAGCAAAGTTAAACGGACAGACATCTATGCTAGGTGCAGGTTTCAACTACATGACTCAAGAGCAAATAGAATCCGCTGCAGCCTCACAACAACTACATCAAACACATACAAGACTAATAGAAGTTTTCAATGTTGAAAAAGCATCTGTAAATGCTCTTGCATCATCTTACAATTCCCTAAGCACACAGATGAGAAGTATGGCATCACAAAATCCAGCATTATTTGCTGGAGGCGCACCAGGAGCAAGACGTGCAGTAAAAGGTTTGCCACCAGTTAAAAAATATGCAGAAGGCATATTGAGTGTTCCAGGTCCAAAAGGTGCAGGAGATGTTGTGCCAGCAATGCTTTCTCCAGGAGAAGCAGTTATTCCTACAGACACAACGAACAAATATAGAGGTCTTATTAGTGCAATGTTCAAAGATAAGGTTCCAGGATTTATGGCTGGAAGACTTCCTGGTGGACCAGGTAAGGGAATTCCACTATCTGATGGACCAGCAGCAGTTAGAAAAGCACAGCAAGCAAAGTATAGAAGACAAAACGATGCAAGACAAGGATGGAATGAGCCTCATCCAGAAGCACCTGTTGGGCCAGTATTTGTTGGTATGCCGACTAGCGCAGACAAAGCATCACAATCTCGACAGATACTAGATAAGATATCTGAAAGAGTAAGTCTTGGAAGATTTGGAACTATGCCAGCGTCAAACTTTGGAACAAAACTTCAAGGATTTAAGGGCTATAGTTTCCCTGAGCGTGGTATTGGCGGGGTATACAGAAAGCCTAATGGAAAGATCGTAGTAGTAAAGCCAACAATAGATGAGAAGACAGCATTAGCAGAAGTTCGTATGACTGAAATTGAGTCTGCTAGAGGAATGGTTACTCCAAAGCAACAGATAAGAACAATGATTGACCCAACAGATCCTACAGGACAAAGAAAGTTTATTGTAATTGAGTCCCCTTATGATCCAAGATTTGCAGACATGGATGGCAATTTCTCACAAGATGACATGGTTAAGCAATTGGTTGGATCGTTGTTGCGTGGAGATAAAGACTTACAAAGAGCAAATGTTTCTGGAAACAGGGTACCAGATGTAGGCAATGCTGGAGTAATGACTAAAGCATCTGGTTTTAGAGACTACGCTGAAAATATGCCAAGTTTTAAAGATCAGGCAATGGTTAATCTTCTTGGTGTAAAGGGTGGTGCTAAAAAAGACTTTGCATTAGCCACAGCACCAATTGCAGCAAAGATGACTCCTAATCAATACAAAGAGGCAGTTAAGGGAGAAATTGAAAGAACTATTCCTCAAGTAGAAAGAGTTATTAAGTCTTGGAACTTAGAGCCAGAGGAGCAAGTCGTATACGATAAGATGCTTGAAAGACTTAGGGCAGGAGCAAATGTGGAGTGGGACCAATTCCAGCCAATTCATGCTCGTGCTGGACAAGGCGTTGTAAAAGCAATTAAGGGTATTGACCCAAATGCACTTACTGCTGAACAAAGAGAGCAACTTAAGAAATATGCTTTGGGATCAATTACTCAAGAAGAGTCAATGATCGATGACTTAAAAAATAATGTCAACAAACAATTTTTAGAAAAACTAGAAACAACAGATCCAGATAGAGCAAGAGTTATTAAGACAGCCTGGTACGGTGGATCAGTTGACAATGTACCACCATCAGGAGAATCGCAAAGGTTTTCTTCTCCAAGACAGACAGCATTTTTAAACGAACTTGATAACATGACTCCAGTTAATGTTGATGGAGTAACTAAATATGTTCATGACGACGACATGGATGCATTTGCAAAAGATCCAGTTGGCAGATCAAAACATGCAAGAACTGCTCAAGAAGTTAGAGACATGGTACTTTATAGAATGGGTTTAGTTCCAGACGCAGATGGAGTGCTTGTTGCTAAGGAAAAATTTACTGGAAGATTTGGTAGCAAGTCTGCTCTTAAAAAGTCATTAAGATCTACTGGGAAAGAGTCAGGCGGAGGAATTGGAAATACAAGCAAGATCGTAAAGCCTTTTGCAAAACAAGAAATAGATGAATATAATGCAAGAGTTGGAAACCCTCTTAAAACTAAAACAGGTCAGGCAATGCTTGCTGCGGGATACTCTCCAGAAGAAGTTAGAGATTTATTAAGAGAAAATCTTTCACATATAAAGCAAGAAATTACTGGCTCAACATCAGGTGCCAAGAAGATGAAGACTGGAGAGGCTCTGTATGATGCAAGAATAGTCAATAACTATATGAATGCTAAGGGTAGAGCCAAAGCAATCCTTGACGAATTAAATAAAAATAATGCTATTGTAAGTCCAGCAGAAGAGCCTGAATTTAGAAGAGCAGCAGAATTTATGGCAAGGGGAGAGCATCCCAAGAATGCTGAAGAAAGAGCACTTCTTGCTAAAGCAGTAGAGTTAGATCAAAGAGTTATCAACTTTAAAGATAATGGTGGAAAGGTTTCATCAAGGTTCCTTCCAGCAGATTTAAGAACTCCTAAAATACTAAATACATTATTCTCAGATTCAGCATTCCAACCAGGTAAACTAATTAATCTTGCAGCAAAGTCAGCAGATGAAGTGTTTGTTGGTGCTAAAAAGGGAGAAAGCATTGTAGATCTAAAAGAAAGAACTGCTGAAAAAATAGGAAGAGGCAACAGTGTTCCTAAGCCAGGCAGCGTTCTAACTGTAGACAAAAACGGAAATCCTACAAGGGATAATGTTCTTGTGAAAAAGAATCAATCACAAGCAGTAGGAACAGCATCACAGGTTGCACGACTTATGCGAACACGTGGTTTTGAAAAGGGAGACAGCGAACTTAATAAAATTAATAGACCAATGCCAACACCAACAGTTCGTCAGGGTAAGGTAGCAGCCGACCTTCGTGCAAGAGGATATAGTCAAGACGAGATTGATAAGGTATTGAGAAAGGTTGCAAAGGATGAAGCAAAACTTGCCAAGAGCAAGTCAGAATCTGTAACTCAACAGGCAAGAGATCAAAAGTTAGATGAGTCAAATCGTAAAAAGCAAGTCAATGAGGCAAGAGCCAGATTTAGAAAGCAGGAACGTCTTTCACAACTTAACTATAATCAGGCAAGGTATTATCAAGAAGCATTAGATGAAGATGAAAGAAGAAGACTAAGCAATCTTAAGCAATCCGAAAGAGAAGAAGAAAGATCAAGAAAAAATCAGATTAAACAAAGAAGAAATTATCGTGCACAGAAGGCTTCAATTGCTTCAGGTGGCGCAGCAATGGCGCTTGGTACTGCTGGAACTGGACTATTAATGTCTGGCAATACTTCTGGAGGTATGGCCCTAATGGGAGCCTCTGCTGTTGCAGGCATGGCACCAATGCTTGCAGGCATGGGGCCAATTGGGTGGATTACTACAGCAGCAGTAACAATTGGTTCAGGACTCTTCCTATTGAATAAACATTTAGAAAATGCTGCCAAGAAACAAGCACAGTACGTGGACTCTGTTTCAGCAACAACTGCAAAGATGGATGAAGTAGGACAGATAACACAAAAGGTTGGCGCAAGCCGTGCAATGGAAGAGGTTAGGAAAAAGGGTTCTTTTGGTGCATACAATGATGTTGAACGTGCTGGAACAGGATTCGGAGATACATTCTTAAGGTCAGAAGTTGGAAAGGCTATGGCAGATGGTTTTGTAAAAGAGATGTCTGCAAATGGCTCTTCAGTAGCAGCAAAAGATTTTGCACTACAATTATCATCATATGTTTCAGATGGAGTCTTAGATGCTGCACAAGCAGCAGACATCGCCGACCAAATAGGAATACAACTAGGCAGTAGAAAATATACTGCAGAAATAATGGGAAATTTAAGAAGCGTTATTGGCCCGAATGGAGAGGATATAGCAAATAATCCTCTTAAGGTTAGAATGCAAATTGTTCAAGAAACAAGTAATAGATCTAACAGGGTTATAGATAGAATTAGTGATGGTTCATCTGGAAGAGCAGATGCTGCTCAACTTGCATCACTTGGTGTAAACAATATTGCTATTGCAAAAGCACAAGCAGATGCAACAGAGTTCCAATATAGAAAGCAGATTCAGTTATTAGAAAAAGAGTTAGAATCTACTGAAAATGCAGAAACGTTGTTGAAACTAAAAGAAAAGATTTCTGTTCTAGAGGGAAAGATGGCAGATGATATGCTTGTTGCAAATAATGCCCTTGTTAAACAGATAGACCTAGAACTTAAAAGATTTAAAAATAATATTCAGTATTCAGGAAGAGGATCTAGTTTGCCAGATAAACTAAGATTCAATTTTGATGAAACAAAGAAAGCAGAAAGAGAAGACGCATATTTTGATGCATTAAAATTTAAGGTTAAAGATACCTATAAAGGAACAGCCTTTGAAACATCAACAAATACAACTCTTGAAAAATTAGCAGCGCTAGGAGATAAAACATTAAACCCATTTGACGGTGGAAAAACAAAGGGAGGTTTTGCCAGTACAGAATTGGCTCAGGGTTTTGAAGTCGACATGTCTTTACTTCTTGCAAACAAGGTTGTAAATTCAGAACAGTTAGATACATTTATGCTAATGTTTGAAGGCAAACTACCACAACTTAGCCAAACAATAAAGATCGGAATGCAAAGACAAGGTACTGGACCAACAATAGAACTTTTAGAATACTTTTCAGCATTTGAAAAGAAAAAGGGTAAAAAGGATCCAGTTGAAATTGTTACAAAAATTATTAATAGTGATAAAAAAACTTTTAATGAAATAGGCGAAACAATGGCAGTTCTAAGAGCATTAGATGGTCATGAAATTAATATGGAAGCATATATAACTACTGTTGGATATGAAGGGCTTGTACAACTTTCTAAAGATTTAAAAATAATTGAAGGTATGCCAAAGACAATAGATAAGGCAATAATCCTTGATTACTTTGTTAATGGCAAGGGCAAGGGCATGGAGGGAATGACTCAAAGCAACCTTGAAAAATTGTTTAGCCAGTGGGCAGATTTTGATAAACTTCCAGATGTAGCACAAAAAGAAGCAATATCTAAGTTTAAGACTATTATGGAAACAGTCTTTGCAGATGAGGCATCTAGGTTAGCATTTTATAGCCAGTATGCACAAAAAGCAACAGGTGGAGACACAACTGCTACAGGACACCTGACATCACTTATGTATGGAGCAAAAAATGCAGACGAGACACTTGTTGATAGGGTTGCTGCCAGCACCAAGACATATATTGGAGAAAATGGAGAAGTAGTTATTAACAACCAAGGTGGTGATACTGGCGGAGGCTCAGGAGCAGGGAAAAATCCATTAGCATTCTTAGATCAACTTGGAATGAGATTAAAGAACACACGAGACAACGCATTTAATGCTCTTAAGCCAGTACAGTCACTACTTGCAGCATTTAGAGATAAAAAGACTCAGAAAAATGCATTCAAACTTTTTGATGGTATTCAGAATAGACTTTTAAGATTTGGTGTTGGTAAAGACATGAGAGATGCAGTTGCATCTATGTCTGCAGAAGATTTTGCTAAAGTAGCAGCACTTGAAGGCGACGATGCATTATTTACTTTTGAAAAGGGTAAGCCAAGATCAAAGGATACAATTAGTGGACTTACAGAAACTGGTATGGCTGCCGATCAAGGTTACAAGGAAGCAAACCTTGGAGATTTTAATCTTGTAAATGAAGAAACTATTAAAAATGTTCAAGATCAGGACAAGGCTTATAGAATTTTAATTGGCAGTGGTCTCACAGCAGCACAGGCTTTAGAGGTCGTTTCAGATCAAGGCCAAGCAGCAGCAATTGCAGCAGGGGCAATTAGCACTTCTGACCCAGAGTGGAAAACTTATATAGCAAACATTAAAACTGCAAATACAGAACTTGAGCGCCAAGATGTGTTAAATAAGGCAATCAGGGCAAACGAAGATTTCAAGATGTATTCAGAAATGCCAAAACTTGTTTCTCAAATGAAAGAATTAGGATACAGTACTGATCAGATTGAGGCTGTTCTTGGAGATCCACAGTTAGCAAAATTTTTAGTTGAAGACTTAAAGGATGGCAAGTTAGAGGCTAAGGAAATTGCAGAATATTTAAATAGCATAGAAGCAAAGAAAATTATTGATATTCAGGTTAAGTTAAACCAGGGAGATCTTGCAGGAGCAGCAGCAGAAGGCAGAGAAATCGTAGATGACCTGTTTGCAGCACAGGAAGGACTTATTCGTACTGGCCCTGAAGCAATGCAAATCAAGGCCAATGAAAGACAGATAAGAGATCTTGAAGGACAGATTGCCCCATTCCGTAGAGAAATTGAAGGGCTTAATGATCAAATTGAAGATGGTCAAAGAGAAATTGAAAAATCATATACAAGACCTATTGAAGAGTTAAACGAGCAAGTCAATGACTTAAACCGTGAACTAGAAATGAATCCTTTATTTGGTGATCGTGCAATTAAGAAGATTCAAGATGAAAACAACATGCTTTCAAATGATCTTGAAATAATTAATCATGCAGCAGAAGAAGTTAACAAGAAGTATGATGAGCAAGCAGAGGCCCTTTCAAAGGTTGAAGAGATTAATCAAAACATTCTCGAACAACAAAAGCAACAACTTGGTCTTGCCGATGCGCTAACTCAGGGAGATATATCTGCTGCTGCACAAGCAGCACAAGACATTAGATCAACAAGTGCTTCTCAGTTTGCATCGGGACAATCTGATGCACTAGAGCAAGCAAGGAAGAATGCTATTGGAAGTCTAGTTGGTCCACAAAGCGGATTGACTGCAGAACAGATAAGTGAAAAGCAGTTCCAGAATTCTCAAAGAATTTATCAGATGGAGACCGACCCAAGAAGACTTGAAATATTAAATCAGATCCAGATAAAGCAAGATCAGATATATGCCCTTGAAGAAAAGCGTGAGGCAGCACTTCTACGAATAAGAGATCTTGAAGATAAAATTTATGATATAGAAGAAAACTCTATTGAGCCACTTCAAGAAAAAATTGATGCACTTAACTATACAAATAGAATCCTTCAAGATAGCATTGATAAGCAAATCGAAGGACTGACAGTTCTTGGAAAAACAAGAGACGAATGGAACAGAATTAATGCACAGTTAGATGCACAGGCTGCAGCACTAAGAGCAGCAAATGGATCTGCAGCACTTGCAGGCCTCCTTGCAGCAGCAGAAGAACTAAATCTTACTTGGGCAGATATACTTGCAAAGTTGGCAGAATATGCAAAGGGAGTCCCTGGATCAGTTAAAACTGCTGGTAATAAAATTGGTGGAGTTGGGTCAGATGCATACGTTGCACCAGAAGACGACGAAGAATCTCTTGCAGCGTTTGAAGAATTTATAACTATTGTAGAAGAACTTGATGCAGCACAAGCAGCGCTTGATGATGCCTACGACAAGGGATTATGGGCCCAGTTTGATGCACTGCAAAGACAACTTGCAGCAGCACAAGAAGCATATGACGCAACTTTGCCAGAGTATGATCCAAACTTTGTTGGCGGTGGTGGTGGACTTGATCACCAGTATGCTGCAAAGGGTGGACTAATTAAGCCACAGTACTTTAAGATGGGAGGATTTGCTCGTGGAACAGACACAGTTCCCGCCATGCTAACGCCTGGAGAATTTATTATGAGTAGATATGCTGTTCAATCACATGGACTAGACAAGATGAAGTCAATCAATAATGGCTCTTCTGTAGGAGACTCAGTGTATAATTATAGTATTAGTGTTAATGTAAAATCAGATGCAAATCCAGATGAAATTGCAAGAGTTGTAATGACACAAATAAAGGGTATAGATTCACAAAAACTCAGGGGGAATAGATTCTAATGGCAACTAATGCATATATGTCTGGTAGAAAAAAATATTTAAGACCACAAGCAATGCTGTTTGCAGACAACCCTGGAACAAAGGTAAATGGTTTTTATATTCCAGATGGTTACGAGATAGGGGCATACACAGGCTCTGCAGCCAATACTGGGGACTTTTTGATACTGTCTGATGATAATAGATCAGAGATAGACTTTAAGCCCGTTAGAATTGAAAAACGGGAGAGAATGATAAATGGTCGTATGAGGTCATACCATATTGCAGATAAACTACAGATAGGCGTTTCATGGAATATGTTGCCATCGAGAGCGTATGACACTAAAGCAGACTTTGACTCTAATGGTAATGCAGACATAGTTAAGACAGTTACAAGAGAAAACCCTTTAGAGTTTACAACAGATGGAGGCGCAGGAGGTGTTGAACTTCTAGACTGGTATGATAACCACAAGGGATCTTTCTGGGTTTACCTTGCATACGACAAGTACACAAATTTTGAAGACACTGATTCCAGTGAGATAGACAACAGGTTTAATAATATAAATAAATACAATGAAATAGTAGAAGTATTCTTTTCAGATTTTAACTATTCAGTAGTAAAAAGAAGTGGACTTAATTTTGATTTTTGGAATGTGTCCTTAGCACTGGAAGAGGCGTAATGTTTCAAGACAAAGATTTGTTAAATCATTTAGAAACAAGTTCTTCTGTTAAAACACAGTCTGCAGTAATTGCAGAATGGAACATGAATATTTCTTCAAACATATCTAAAGTAGGAAACTATCGATACAGACCAACTAGCGATGAATCTGTTTATAGAGGAATACCAAATACTTTTGACAAGTCAGATGCTGGAAACTATTACACTGGGGCAACTGATGCAGACGTTAAGATAGATGGCGGATTTGATGATAACGGAGAGCCAACAACTTTAACAGCATACAAAGATAAGTTGAAGATGCTTTACTCATTAGAGGATTGCCTAAAGCCACAAAGACCAAGGTCTGGAATTAATAAAGCAACCTATCTAAATGGAAGATATCTTCATAATCCAAATATTAATATGGCAAAAAGACCAAGGTACTATATGCCAGACAAAAATGACCCATTTAAATACTGGACATCATTTAGAACTGAAAACGGTGTTGAGTATGGAATTGCTAACAAGACTGTAAGTGGTAAGCACAGGATAGAAGACGCTGCACCATTTGTTGTATATAAAGAACAGGTTCCAGCAAACAGAATCGTAATAAAAATGCAAACGAACATTGGAGAACTTGATTATGGAACATTCTCAAATTCTTCAGAAACATTTTTAGATCCCTACTATGGCAACATAAACAAAACAACTCCAGATAAATGGAAGGTACAAGTTTTAAAAAATAACAATTGGGTAGATGTTGCTTCTTTTTCAGACAAGGATAAAAGAAAAGATGGGTCAGACATTATTTTGTCTGACGGATATGTTGAACTTTCATATGGTCTTGTAGTACCAAAAATATACTCAGACACATTTGTCTTTAAGGGTGAACTATCTTCTTTAACTCTTAGGCCAGAAACAGCAGAAGAGGGTCATGCATTTTTAGTAATACAAACTGATGGAGACATTGGGACATATTATATTTGGCATAAGTCTGAGTGGAAAACATTTGTGCCAACATACGGATGGCAACTTGAAGATTCATCTACAACAAGCCTAACAAACTTTGTTACAGATCTAACATCACCTCAATATTATAATTCTGGCTCTATTAAAAAGTATAAAGAATTTGAGTATGTTTCTGGAATCAGAATTATTGTTGATAGTATGAAAAAATTTGACTCTACATTTGACCTGATTGAGATGTCATCCAGACTAGCGGTAGATCTTTCAGATAGAGTTCTAGAATTTTCTGTAAACAAAAGCGCCTCTGATATAGGCGCAAGCGGATTACCAGTTGGACAACTTCTTGCTTCTACTGGAAAACTTAAGATGTTTGATTTTGATGATGCCTTTAATGAAAATAACACCTACAGTATTATTGGAAAGTATAAATCAAAGAACATTCAGGTTAAACTATATGACATAGTTATGGATGTTAATGGAGTAGACTATTATGTTCCAATTAAAACTATGTACTCAGATGGGTTTCCAAAATCATCTAATGAATCTAAAGAAATATCTTTTGAACTAAGAGATCTATATTTCTACTTTGAGTCTCAAATAGCACCACAAATATTATCAACCAACACATCTGTAAGTGCAGCAGTTTCTCTTCTTTTAGATTCTATAGGATTTTCTAACTATGTATTTAAAAGAGTTGCTGGAGAATCAGAGGTAATTATTCCATACCTATTTATTCCTCCAGATAAAAGCATTGCAGAAGTTTTGCAAGATATTGCAATATCAACACAAACAGCAATGTTCTTTGATGAATACAATAATTTTGTAATGATGAGCAAAAACTATATAATGCCTTCACTAGAAGAAAGACCCACTGATATAGTCCTTTATGGTTCATCAGATTCGCAAGATTCTGGCGTAGTTAAAAATGAAAGAACAAAGACAAAACTTGCAAACATTCAGGAAATAACATCTGAAGACAATGATGTGTATAACGATGGAAAAATTGTTTATACAACAAGACATATTCAGAGATCTATAGGAAGTATAAAGCAAGCAGCGCTAGTAGACAATGAAAAGACATGGATATATAAGCCAGTTCTTTTGTGGGAAGTTTCAGGAACAGAAAATACTAAGTCTATTAATGGTGAGGTTGGGAATATGTCTTCTTATATGCTTAGCGCAATACCTTTAAACTCTAGCCTTTCCAATGCTGTTCCAACTGTTTCAAATAACGTAGTTATAAATAACATTATGGATCTTGGAGAAGGCGTTTATTGGATTACAAGATATAACGGATATTTTTATTCTAACGGAGAAATTATTAAGTACGACGCTGTTCAGTATAATATTTCTGGTACTGGAGATGTTTGGATTAATAATGTTCAAGAGTATGACAAATACTTTTCATCTTTGCCATTTAACGGAAAGATCTATCCAACAGGATTAGTTAGAATCTATGCAGAGCCAAACTATGAAGAAGTTTCTGGAATTGTAAAATTAAAGAATGGTTCAGTTGCAAAACATGGAAGAGGACAATTTGGAACTCCAGTTGCATCTCATTCGGCTGGTCTAAGCACATATTGGTCAGACAATTCAAATGTTCGTGGATGCACAATGGAGTCAAAGTATCTTTTTAAAACAAAACAAACAGTGCCAGCAACAAGAGTTTTCCCTGCAGGTATTAACAATGCTCTTGCACAAAAGACAACTAGAAACGGAATTATAAAAAACTTCCTTGCATCAAAGTATATATCAGAATCAAGTATAAACTCAATGATGTCAACACAAGCAGGAACTGTGCAGTCCTCAGCGCTGATCATGAATGGACCAGGCTTTACGACAACAGAGTCACCGATTGACTTTATCTCTTATGTGTACAAGCCTTTAACAAATAAGTATAAGCATTTTGGAACAAGAATGAGAATAGTTGGAAAAATTGAAAATGATGCAAATCGTGGTCAAACCCCAGTAGGAAGTTCTACATACTACATAGTTCCAGGAACAACACCAGACAAAAACATTAGCATTGTTGGTGGGTCAGGTGGTCTTGGTGTAATGTTAAACCCAGAAACAAATAACGGCTATTACTTTGAAATTATTGCTCTTGGTGCAAACAATCTTAATGATTCACAAAAGGACAATGTTCACAATGTTATATTCTATAAACTGAACGCTGCTATTACTGGAACAGCCACAACTGCTGCAATACCAGTAAAACTTTATGAAGGCCTAACGAACATCATTGTTGATGATGGAAAGTTCACTGGTCAGTACAGAATGGCAGCAGAAGAAAATCCGACAGTCTACGATCTATCCGTTGAGTACCAAGACATAGGAACAAGAAGAAGATTTTTCTTGTATTTAAACAATAACCTTATTGCTACCGTTGACGACACAGATCCTCTTCCAGTGTATAATAACATGGCGCTATTTGTTCGTGGATCATCAAGAGTTATGTTTGAAAACATATATGCTTTGGCAAACAACTATTCTCAAAACACAGCATTTCAGATCGATGCACCAATCAGTTCGGCCTTTGGGGATTCAGAGTTAAATGCAAACGACTCATTTATGAAGTACGCTATGAGTGGTGCTGTGCAATCGACCTATCTCTCTGGTATAAGTTCTGCAGAGCCACCTAAGTTTAGTATGTACTTTGAAGAGTTTGGAACTATTATGAGAGAGGCAGCATCATTTAATATAAAATATGATAAGGCATATCCCGCATTGTATGCAAAATTATCTCCAACATTTAATAGATTAAAGGGTTATGCTGTTTCTGGATTTAGAGCAGGATCATACGGCGCAGAGTTTTTGGTTTTTAACTCAACAGATACAGCACTGAGCCTTGACGAGAGCAGTGGTAATTACTTGAGAATTCAGGGAATTACTTTTACTCAACAATCAGACAATGATCTTACAGTTGATGACTATTTTTCTAAAAACAGTAACTTAGCAGACCCAGAGTTTGTTGGCAACACTCTGGTTTCATACCCAAACAAGGTAGCAAAAGATTATGAAGATATTAAGTTGAGTAGAATGACCTATGGCAAAAAAGATTTTTCTCTTCAGGTTCCATACATTCAGTCACATGATGATGCAGAAAATCTTATGTCTTGGGTTATTAAAAAGATAATGAAGCCAAGAAGATCAATTGGTGTTAAAATATTTGCAAACCCAATGATACAGTTGGGGGACATCGTTTCAGTTGATTATATAGAAAATGGTATTGATAAAATTGGATCAGAAGACTCAAGATTCGTGGTATATAATATAGAATATTCTAAAACATTAAGTGGACCAGAAATGACAATATTTTTAAGCGAGGTAGTGTAATGGCAACAGACGCAGTAGCAAACCAACCAGCATCAACACCAAAGGCGGTAGTTAATCCAGCAGTACTTGTTGCAACACCAGCACTGATTGCTCTGAGCAATCCGCCTCTTGAGATAGATTTTATGGTAGACCTGATATTTGAAAATATAGGAGGACAAGAACTAATCAACATATCTAGAAATGACATTATTAATGGACAAGATGTTCTTTATAGTCCAATCAAAAATCTTCACAGCCTTTACTTAGAATATAATCCTAATAATATAATTAAACTTGAGAACACAGCAGATAC
>Ga0078894_10001655_pt1 | contig 16646 bp, 27 predicted proteins | sample LauGreSu1BDMLBSD_2_FD_67506 | JGI IMG/M metagenome (GOLD analysis project Ga0078894, IMG submission 67506) | Freshwater lake microbial communities from Lake Michigan, USA - Su13.BD.MLB.SD (version 4) (version 4) | ecosystem: Environmental > Aquatic > Freshwater > Lake | place: Lake Michigan... | reverse complement strand
CAACCTTTTCCTGTTATGAAATTGGTGGGCCCGGTAGGATTTGAACCTACGACCAATCGGTTATGAGCCGACTGCTCTTACCGCTGAGCTACAAGCCCGTTAAATTATTCTTCCCAGACTTGCCAATTAAATGGCTGATCATTGTGAACAATCTTGTCTGAGTGATTGTATTTATATATTGTACCTAAAAAATTATGAAAATCTACTTGTGCTTGATCAAATGTTTCACTGAACATTGACAAAAAACATATAGCAAAGATCATTTGGAAGGAGTCCAAAGATAGTCTTTTGTCTGAGGAGAAGTCATGATCTTTTCCATCCAAGTCTGCTGAAGAAAGACTGAAGGTCGATCATTAAACTCTTTGAAAGGAAAGAGAACGGACAGAATATAGTTGATTGTTTTTTTCATGAGATTATTAAGATAGATTAAAATGTTGGACAGAGCAATAAAAATCAGCTTAAGCAGTATTCAATGTTGTGTTCGAATTCTTGCATAACTTCAATCTCAGCATCATTCTTTTTGTGCTGCAATTCTTCGATCTGACTTTCAATCTCGTTGATCTCGTCATCAATTTCATCTTTAGCATGATCTGCTGCTGTATATACAGGATCAAGTGCTTCACGGATTGAACCATAATTAGCAAAGTCATCTGCCCAACCAATACGATCGGTAATCTCCTCGAGTAATGAGGACGCTTCATTTAGTTGTTTGAGTTTGTGTTGGATCTTTTCAAGAGCCGACACCTCTTTACCTTCTATGTAGTATTTTTTCATATAAGATGTTTGATCAATTGAATTACATTCCCATCAAATTTCTCCCAACCAAAAGATTTGCAAATGTAATACTCAGCTGGAGTAGAATGTTGCTTGATATAAGACTCCACTCGAACAACATCTCCAACACTCAACGAAGGTCCTTTGAAATTCAACTCTCCCAAAAGATCTTGCTGCCGTTCATCAAGACACTCTAAAGGAGCATTGGTCAAATGAAACGCTTCCTCTGCTGCTTGTTCTCCTTCCAACGGCGAAGCGTAAGAAATTCCTTCAGCACGATCTAAAAACCATTCTTCGCGATCGTCTCGATAACTTAGATTCCACGGAAGTCGATATACCGTGATTTTTGATTTAAGAGTCTGTTCGTTCATAACAACAACAGATTCTAATTCTTCTTTGGACAAGTCAACAGCTGAATCAATCCTGACCAGGATACCATTCTTTAAGAAGAGTCAGGACCTCTTCTTCCCCATCGGTATTAACTACAGTCATGGTACAGCCATCAAGTATAACTTTTTTATTATCATCCTCAATAAAAGTGATAATCACAAACACTACTTCTCCCTCTTCTTCCTCATGATGTTCTTGGAACCAATGCAAAGACAACCAAACGTTATCAGGCTCCCCTTCCAAATCGAAAAGGCTTGGCTCGATAAATCGGTCTTCTAATAACACTCCGTGGCATTGCCTCAATATTTGAAGCGCTTCCTTTAGAGGTATGTCTTTTTTGTACATACAATTACTTAATCTAATACCAATAAAAAAAGCCCCGTCGGAGGCCGACGGGGCTTAAGGTTAGTTTTGTTTTTGATTAGGCCTTGTTGACTGCCTTCTTAATTGATGCGGGACGAATGTTCGTAGTCGTGTGGGGCTTTCCGAACTTATCGAGGACGAGATACCCACCACCACCTGGCCAACGGATGCTCTTCACAAACGTGAGATTGTGATCATACATCTTCCAAGGGTCGATGCTTGTTACAAGCTGCCCGAGCTTATACATCCGAGACTTGGCTGGAGTGGCGGCACCGATATGGTTCTTATATCGACCGGACTTAACCAGGTTGAATGCACGCTTGGCGCGTGTAGTTGCGTTCAGGGTTTTTTGTGCTTTTGTTTTATTCATCGTGTTCATCGTATTTGGTGAGTTTGGACTTATCAACATTTATTTTTAAAAAAGAATAGGACCAGGATAATCCTTGGAATCATTTTGTCTTTTGAGGTGCGGTCTCCAACGCATTAATCCCCAAAAGACAGACGATATTGATTCAACCCTCTCATTCAAATTTCCAACTCAGATGAATGAACTGGCTTGTCTTCACAACTTCTCGTCTGCTTACCTTGCAAGTCACCTCACAAGAGTCCTGTTAATCTTCTAAAGAACCTCTACTTTAAGCTTATCAAGAGCTCGTCCCAATGCAATTGAATTGCCTAGGCGCCTATTAAAATTGTCCTTGTCTGAACATTTGGATTGTCCAAATACAGTTGTCGTCATGTCTGGAGTGGTCACTTCAATCTTTGTGTTCCCTCCAAAATTTGAAATCTCTTTTGCTACTCCATCAATCCTTTGATGGAGGTCAAAGTTCCTCGTATGCATTACCCTCACTTTGTATCCCTTTTGTCGGAGTTGTTTGATCGTTGGCATTGAAAGTACATTCATATAAATTTTGGGTTATTCAACAGCACTTGCACAATTTTTTTGAAGAATTTCTTCGCAGTGAAAAATAATTTCAAGTGCTTCATCAACGCGTTGCGGATGCTTGTCTAGAATATCAAGAAGTTCATTCTCAATAATAGTATCCGTATCGTCGTTGTTTTTAATTCTTTTAATCACTTGCCTCTGAATATAAGGAGCAATGTGAGATCCCCACGATGTTGCAAACGAATTAATATCCATCAAAGTTCTAGCTTAAGTTGATCCTCATCGTCTTGTTGAGCCACAATGTGCCATCCGAGTGTATCAAGGGCAACGGTTTCTGGTTCGTCCCCTTCGTGTAGGTTAAGTTGAATTGTATCTCTACAATCATCATTATTTATTAGTGTATATGTCATAGTAAAAATCCCTTGAGTTCTGGCAAGCGTGTTTCAATTTGCTTTATTGATGGAACACTCACTTCTTTCTCAAAATAGTTTTGGACAACCAAACGTATTCTATAGTCATCGCTGAGCTCCTCCCGATTAAACCCTATCTCTCTTGTCCCATACTTCAAATCTTTGTATTTGTTTACCGCTTTCTCAACAGTATCAAAATACCCAAAAAGCCAAAAATTTCTATCCGTTCCAACTTTCAAATACAAAGCATACTCCCTCGCTTTAAGATTCACCGTCTTCTTCTTATATCTTGTGCTGATCCTTAATAGAGGCATGAACGTCACAAATCTTTAAGTACTCCTACGTACGGCAAATTCCGATAATGCTCGTTGTAATCCAATCCGTACCCCACAACAAACTCATTGCCAATCTCAAATGCAACATAGTCCGCTTCAATGTCACATGAGCGCTGAACCTTTTTAGAAAGAAGTACACACGATTTTACGGAAAGAGCTTTAGTCTCTTCCATAATCTTTTTCCTTATTGTATACAAGGTCAGACCAGAATCTAGAATGTCATCCAATAAAAGGACATGCCTCCCAGACACATCTGCAATCTCATGCTGTCTGAAATTTATAATGCCGCTGGACTTATGACCATGGTAGCTTGAAATACTCCAACAATCAATCTGCAAAGGAATTGTCACCCGCTTCAGAAGATCAGACATAAACATAATGGACCCGTTCATGATAGCAATTACGGTAAGGTCCCTTCCCTCATACTCCATACTGATCTGGGAGCCGACCTCATCCAATCTAGAAAGAATTGTCTGCTCGTTGTATAGAATTTTTTGAAGGTTGGCTTCCATTACTGCCCCAAACATAATGGATTTGAAGAGGAAGTCAAGACATCTTTCACATCAAAAATATTGTTGCTCTGTCCAGGCCGGCAGTGTATAATAGAGGCACGGGGAGGCTGCCCAAAAATAATTCAATGTAAACCGTTTAGCCTCAAAAGGTTATAACTCGTTCCAAAACAAGGAGATCAAAACTCTTTAATTTTTCCGTTGTGCTGTCCAGGAGGAGTCTTGATAATATATGAACAATCAAGGAAGAAGGTGAGCCTCGACCAAAGAACCAGGGCGAACAGGACGTAAGACTCCGAGGGTAGAGGAGGCGGAGCTGCAGTTAAGCCAAGGCGTGTAACTCTTTCAGTGTCAAAGAGTTATAATGGGGCGAGAAATCTAAAAATGTTGTGCTGTCCAACTCTTTGGCTTGTAATTGTTTATAGAGCACATTGAATTGTTTTAACTCATTGACTTTTAATGGTTTATCTTGCTGCAGAGACTGCGAGAGAAATCAGAGAGAAACTGCTGAGAGAGAAACATATAGAGAGAAAAAGTTTAGAGAGAAAAAGCTTTTCATGTCCTCTAAAACAATCGAATATCAATACCAATGAATGTACTAAAACAGGGAGAGACAAACAAACAATTCACAAGAGCATCAGATGTAGTTATTCCTGATATCTTTAACCGTAGATTCTTTACGGGCAAAGAAGAGTTGGATAACGTGTTTGGTGGAAGCGGATTCGTACCTGGATTTACTTTCACTCTTGCTGCAGCACCTGGTACTGGAAAGACTACTATCTGCTTGCAAACACTTGAGTTACTAGAGCAATCTGGTAAGCGTACTGCTTATGTGTCGGGAGAGGAAACTCAAGAGCAACTTGCATTTACATCAAAGCGTATCAATGTATCTCAAGTACCACTTGCTAATATGACTGACGTAGACGATATCTGCAAAGCAATGGTTGATAACAAGTTCGACTTTGTAATGATCGATTCTCTTCCTACTCTTACTACGAGAGAGAAATTGAACTCTAGAGAGAAAGAAGAGTACGTAACGACCAAGCTTATTCAAACCGCGAAAGAGAATGAGATTTGTGTAGGTGTCATTCTTCACTTCACAAAGACAGGTACGTACAAAGGTAGTACTCTCTTTCCTCATAGTTGTGATTGTAATTTGATTATGACTCGAAACGAGGAGGATGAAGCTTTGCGTGATATTGAGTCGACGAAGAATCGCTTTGGTAGTACAGGAGTTATGACTATTGAGATCTCAGCTTCTGGATTTACATTTGAGAAGGTAGATGTTGCTAATCGCACAACGAAAGCAACAGCATCAAAGACTTCAAAGCGTGACCAAGTTCTAGATAGTATCTCTGAGAGTGGAAGTACTGTTGCTCAGATTGCTCAGCAATCGAACGTCGCTGGAGGTTATCTAACTACTCTTCTGAGAGAACTTTGTAACGAAGGAGTAGTGGAGAAGGAAGGTCGAGGACCAGAAGCTACTTACAAGAAGCAGTAAGTTATTGGTCAGAAGACCGTACGCGAAGGCACGCAAGAAGATTCTTGCGTGCTTTCTTTTTATTAAGAGAGAAACAAATAGCAAGTGCTACAGCACCAAGCAATGCTGTAGCACCAATCGTATACAAGATCCAAATAGCGTAAAGGATCTTAATGACCATACGCTAGCTTAGATTCAGAGCTTGCTTTAATGATGTTGCTCACCTTTGTGCGCTCATTCTCAGACAAGAAATTCCAAAGACTTGGATCAACAAGCATGTGAATAAGTTCGCCTAGGTTTTGTTCTAGTTGGGAAATTCGATCTGTTTGTTCGTTGTTCATATTAAGACCTCCTTACAAGTAGAATAAGAATAATAACAATAAGAAGTATATCAGTTAAAATCATCTGTGTCTTGTGCCTCCAAAAACATTTCTTTAAGAAGAATCAATTCTTCTGTTTCTCCATCTTGACCAACAAGAAGCAACACCTTCTTGTCGACCTCTACCATTTGATTATCTCCCTCCCGGAAGCTAACCTCAACGCTAAGCATTTCATCATCCAACTCTTCTTCCCATTGAAGAATCAAAAACTCATTCTCTGGATCTTCACTATATGAAATGTTATACGGCTCTACACACTTCCCGTCAATCACTACTGCACGACATTCTCGCAATAGTGAATAAGCATTGTACAAAGGAATTGATTTCATATTAGGCAGAGATCTTTCCTTTGGTTCCATCCTTAACGAGAAGCCCAAGAAGATGATTCTTAAGAGGGTTCTTATCGTATTGAAGTGTCGTCTCTGCACCCTTCCAGAGCAATTGATTAACACGAACTGAGTCTCCGTACCCACGCATCGGACGAGTCGTTCCTTCAATACCCCTCACAATGTTTTCTTGTACGCGATTGTAAACCTGCCAAACAGAATCTCCTTCATCCTCTACACGACGGGGATTCAAAATCAAATTCGACATGGCATCGATATTAGTGAAAGACTTTGGAAGAGCCTGACGATACAAATAGCGACCCTTAATTGCAAATTCAGCAAAGGAATGCTGTTCGTCTTCTGTCAATTGACGAGACTTAAAGTCGTTGATTGTACTGAGTACACGAGGGAAACGTTCTGAAACAGATTGAATCTGAGCCATAATTGCTTCCATACGTTGATCAGAAAACCGATGCTTAGTACGAATCATCTCTGCAGGTCCGGTTGCAACAAGCAACCCATTCGAACAAGCAAACCTAAAATAACCAAGAGCCATCATAAACCGTTTAGTCAGATTATGAGAATTAAACATTTCAATCCGCAGAATGCCATCTTGATTTTCGTTGTTTACATCTTGAGCAGCAGCCAAGTCTTTTTCATGGACAAGAGTCACTCGATGTTGAGCATACGGAGAACGGTTTTGAGCCGAGACTCCAGTAATCCGCCATCCAAAGTCTTGAACTTGTTCCAAGATGTTTCGTGTCGACACAAATTGATATGTGCCTGATGTTTTCTCTGCTGCTCGAGTTGAACCAATCGAGGGAACTGCCTCAATTGCCTCATTAAGTGTGAGTGTTTGTATCATATGTTTGATTGTTACAAGCTCTAGTGTATACGAATGGAAAGGACAAGGCAACTAGTTTGTTTAAAAAAAATCCCTGTAATTATGTGGGTTTACTAAAAAAGTACACACGAAATAGATAAATAAAATATATGCCTCAAAATAACGAACCCTCTTACTACTGTGCTGGATCAAACGTCCAAGGTAACTCAAACTTTCAAGGTAACGTAAGATTTGCAGACCCCCTTGGTTATAGCGATCTCCAGCAACAACTAAATCAAATTAATAGCTATGCACAATTATTAGGAGTTCCTGCTCCTCAATGCCCATCTGGCTTAGATTTTTGCGCACAATACTCTTGGGCTAAAAACACTGCACAAACATTAAGCAATGTGTACGAAAATGAAAACAATTCTCCCCTCATTCCATAAAATTGTTCTTCAATCTCCAGAAGTGTTTTTATTGTTACTTGCTTCCCTCTGTACTTTTCAGTACATGGCTTAGTAACACTTAGAACATTCCTTCTAACTCAGGAAGCCTTTCACCGACGACTCGATACATTTTGTATCGTTCCACTTCCTCTTTAGATACTGACCAGGAACGAAATTCCTTAACTTCTTTAAAGAATCCATCCAACGTCGTCGGACTTTCCATAGCCGATACCCAGTTGTTAACAATACAACTATCCGCCCCTTTAAAACTATTCACCTTGGTAATATCTAACGAACAGTTAATCTCAGAAGGCGCTCCAATAAAATTATTTAACTGTCGAAGATGCAGGTGAACGTTTGACTTATTAATATCAGAAGAAAGCCCTTTCAAACTACCCAAATCTTTATACATTTTTAGATCTTGCAAATTAGAAAACTTACACTTATCTAACCCAACAAGATCCTCAAACTGATTAAAATAAAAAGTCACCCCTTCAGAATTTATCTCTTTAGGAAGATAAGATATACGATTACTACTATTCTTAAAAGTTATTGTACAATCCTTACACTTAATCGTATAATTTACAATCTCATTCATTCGAGGCCCAAGAACATTCTCATCAATAAATACATTACTCCTCGACATAATCACTGGAGGTTGTCCGTCCTTTAAACCATACTGTTCTTGGAATACTTCAAAGCCATCCTTAAACCCAGTTTTAAATCGTTTAAACGCGCGTAAAACCTTTTCAATTGTTTTAGCTGAGATAGCCGTCACGGCAAACCAAAACATATCAGCTGGATCTAATATTTTCCCATTATCGAAATCCCCGGAACTGGAAGAATTCAACCCTTGAATAGCAGGCTGCAATATATAATAAGGACTAGTAGCAGATGGAGCAGCACCACTCATAACAGAACTAGTCTTTATAAGTTTATTCGTAACCGGATCAACAGACTTGAATATCACAAAACAATCATTAAGAAAATCTAACTCCCCACCCTCTTCTTGATTAATACGGTTGGCAAAATCTAACATATTTGCCCTCCCATCCCTCTTCATACTAGATGCGTTCTTCTTATAAGCTAATACATATAACTTAAACTTTTCATACTTCACCGAAAGCTCTTTATCAAGCCAAGTAAACCCCATCTCCTCATTACAAAAAGCTTCCTTCAACTTCTTCTCAAGATCTCCATCTACCTCTACAGCATTATTAGCATACCCTTTCAAATCCTTAACATCTACCTCTCCCCTAAAAACTCCATCGACCCTCGAATACTTCTCAGCTGCTTCCCTAGAACTAAAAGGCCCTAAAAGAAACCCAGCTTCGAATGACAATGTAAGACCGTCATCAAATGTAACAGCATACCTCGTCTGCTGCCCAGTACTCTTATAACTATGAATCACCCCCACCATGCCAATATATGGCAAAGCATACTTTGGATGATATACTCGAAAATAATCTTGAGGAGAATAGCTTTGACCTCTGTCTGGAATATAGACAGTAACAATATCCCCTACAGCAAATCTACTTCGCTTCGTAGGAGGACCGTAACCATTTAGAGCAGGCTGATTAATTTTCACCAAAATATTTAATCAAACAAAGCCTTCTAACTCCGGAAGCCGCTCGTTTATAGTTCTAACAAGACTCTGATCAAAAGTCTTCTCAGTATATACTACCTCCACCCTTTTAATCACATACTCATACAATGCAGGATCCCCAGAAGCAAACTTCTTAGCATCTGCAGGATTCTCAAAAGACCCCCACAAAGCAAACTTTCCCTTCTTACGAGTCAAAGATCTCCTATACACTCTATACAAACACACTGTCTGTGTATAAGAAGGCATCTTTCTAAAATTACGATTAGGAAGAAATCTCATTCAAACCACCCTCATTCTTTTAAAAGGACAAGACAACCTTCTTGAAATTTCCCTCAAAGCTCAACTCAGAGTTGAACAAATTAATAATATGTACTCCAAAAATTATCGGTGACCTGTCCTTCAGATATTTGGATAGTATATGAACAGTTGAGGGAGTCGGCGAGCCTCGGACGACGAAAAACAAGAACAGGGCGAACAGAGCATAAGACCTCGAGGATAGGGCAGGCGAGGCTGCAACAATTAAATCTTGTGTAATCCTCTCAACATCAAAGAGTTATATAACACTCTTAAAAGAAAAGACTTAACTACTTTGAATTGTTGTTGTATAAATATTTGTCGTGCTTTGAATTACAAAGACTAAAACTATTTGATAATCAATAGTTTATTAACACGTCTGTATAGTAAATTCTAGGAGAGAAACTGGAGAGAGAAACATTCTAGAGAGAAATTAAATAAATAGAGATATGAATTTCGTAAGATTGGTAGAAGAAGTCTTGATTGAAAAGAAGAAACTTAAGAAGAAAAAGCGCAGAGAGAAACGTCGTGAAGATAGGTCTCGAGCAACTTGGGGTCCATATTGGGGACCTGGATGGGGTTGGGGAGCATATTGGGGAAATGATTCCGGACAAGGAGGAGAAGGATCCGGAGGAGACTCAGGAGGAGAATAAATTAAATTCTTGGAGCACTGGGTCGGAATCGAACCGACCATAAAGGGTTTTGCAGACCCTTGCCTAACCAATTAGCTTCCAGTGCATACACACATACCCTCCCCACTCAAACAACTAAATCAACTAAAATATTCCACCCAACTCAGGAAGCCTCCTCACAACCCTATCCATACCTAACTCCCCCTCCCTCCCCTTCACATAATCATCCAAATCTACCCAAGACTTACTAACATCCCTCAAACTCTCATACCCATGATCAAAAGTCTTACCAAAATAATACCTCCCAATATCAAATAACCTCTCCTCTAACTCCCCCAACCCAAACCTAACTACACTCCTGTCAGATAATACCTTCTCAAATTTCCCAGAACGACTCCTACTCAATATACTACTCACCTCATTCAAAGCCCTCCCAAAAAACCATAAACCACCCCCCAACTCATCCACAACCCTCTTAACAATCTCCTCTACAGCAAATGTACTAGGCATACCATAAGAATTATTCCCCCTTATCACCTTACCATACTCCTTAGCAAACCTCTCAACCATCCCCTCCTCCCTCTTCGTCATTTCAAACTGCTTAGATTCCTCAAATGTCATATTAATAAAATATTTATTACAACTCATTAAAATTATACGAAGTATTAAACCTTAATTCATATTGTAAAACAAACTTTCAAAAAAGGCAGGTCACGTATAGAGAGAAATTTTATAAAAATTGTATGGACCCACCAAGCTGCTTTTAGATATTTAAAAAAATTTCGCAGAGGCAGGTCACGTATAAGAAGAAATTTTATAAAAATTGTATGGACCTGCTAGGTTGCTTATACATTTTTCAAAAAAACGTTAAAATCCTCATAAAAGAGATAAAAATTCTTTTAAATTGTCAATATCTATTAAGGTTTTGTTGGGTAGGGAGTCTTTGTGGAAGGGGATGAGGTAGTAGTTAAAAAGGTCTTGTGGGAGGTTACCGTAGAGGGTGTTATAATTTTTGGTAAAGGAGCCTCTTTGTATTATTATTTCGGTTCCGCTAGTAAACTCACAAATGGAGCAATTATTGTGTGGGTTTAGGTATATGATGTTGCTCATTGCGCTTCCGTGTGGTCCTACTACTATTTTTGCTTCACTAAATAGTTTTAATTGGTTGAGGGGGTTCATTGTTTGGGAGTTTTGTTCTCCGTTGAAGAAGGTGAAGAGGAGGTTATTTTGGGTGCAGAAGTGTTGGAGGAGGTTTATGATATGTGTTTCATTTTCTAAGCACATTTGTCTTCCGTGTGTTACGTTATTTGCGTTTCTTGAGCAATAGATAAGGCGATTGTGAATTTGGGGTTTGAGTTTATGATTTGTGATGTAATTGATTTGATTTTTGAGGAGGGATATTTTTTGTTTATTTCTTTGGTGGGCGACTTGGTGATTTTCGAGGGAGAGTTCTGGGGTTTGTATTTCTATAGGTTCTTGGGAGAGGAGTTGAATTTTATTGAATTTGATTTCGAAGAGGTGGAGGAGGGAATTGAGGAGGGGGTTGGTGCATGTGTATATTGTGTCGAAGATTTGTTGGGTATCTTCGTATAGTAATTTTGGGATGACGTCGTGTAGGCAGTGGCCATAATTTTCTGAGTAGGGGATGTTTATGACTTTTGTTTTTTTGGAGTGGTGAATGGTTGGGAGGTCTTTATTGAGGAAGTAGCGTCCGAGGGTAATTTCTATTCCGAAGGTTCCTTGGTTTTGGTAATTTGTGATGGGGGATAGGATGATGGGGCTTTTGTGGGATCCTTGTGTTATTTGGATGGATGCTGTAGTATTTTGTGTATTTTTTGCAGATATTTGGAAGTTTTTATCTTGTTGGAGTTTGCTAATAATTTTCATATAGTTGTATAGGTAATTTATGTAACGGGATAAATATTATATATGAAGAGTAAGGAACAGAGACTTTTGGAAGAGACTTATGAGAGGGTAAGGGGAGGGGAAGTGATAAGCGAGGCTATTGTGGATGATAGGATAAAGGAGATGAGTCCATTTTTTATTAAGAATGTGGGTTGGTTTATGAGGGTTTCTGGGGATATATTTCAGAAGTTAGGGGAGAGGGTAACTATGAGTCGGGAGGTCTTTTTGAGGAAGTATTCTGGGAAGTCTATAGTGCCTGTGGTGAAGTCTAGGGGAGAGTTTGAGAGGCAGATGGGGTATTCTTATTAGAAGATGCCATGAATTTCTGGGAGTCTGTCTGTAATTTGTTGAATATGTCTTTGGTCCATATAATTTTTTATAAGGGTATCTGAGTGGCGGTAGGAGGGGATATCGGTGTATTTGGAGAAGCGTTGGATTTCGATTTGGAGGAGGCGAGTTATTTCGTGGATGAGGTTATTTTTGAGGTCTTGAATTTGTTGTGGGGTTTCTGGGATAGATCTCCAGTTGTTCATGTAGGCGTAGATTGTTTGTTCTTTTTTTGTTAATACGGAGCGTGTTATATGTTCGAGGAGGGAGATGAGGGGTTTTTTCGTATCTTTGTCTAGGTTTGGGAAGGATTCGTGGAAGGCTTGTTCTATATCTGGGAGGGAGATGTATTGTCTTGGGATTTTGAGGAGTTTTTGGAGGGCGACGTTGGTTATTATTTGGATATATTTTATTTCTGAAGCTGTGAGGGAAATTTTGTAATATGAGTAGTCTGTCGATTCGTATATTTTGTTATAAGCTTGTAGGAGTTGTTGGTTGGTGGTAATCATATTAAAATATTCCATTTAGTTCTGGGAGGCGTTCAATTATAGAGTTGTATCGGTCTTTGATGAGGTAGTTATCGATTAGGTCGGGTTTAGGGGTTTTGCAATTTTTATATTCTTGGGTAGGGGTGACGATGTAGAAGGAATTTTTGAAGAAGGAGGGGCCATCTTTATAAAATTTGGTGAGGTCGATATCTGTTATGAGGGAGGTGTGGATCCAATCGTTTACGGATCCCATTTTTGTTTCGAATTCTTTGGTTGTTTTGAATTCTGCTATTTTTTCGAAAGTTTGGTCTTGGGAGAGTTCCCAAACTTTGATGGGGAGGAGGTTGGTACAGATTTGGGAGCCAATTTTGAGTGGGGTTAGGGAGGAGAAGTGGAGGGAGGTGGAGTTATATTTTTTCATGTGGTTGTATTGTGTTTATGGCGTGTAGGATGTGTTTTTTTTCAATTGGGAGGAGGGTAGTAATTTCTTTTGGTATTAGGATATTTGGGAGTAGGTTTTGTATGAAAGATATTTGATGTATATTTATTATTCCGTCTTTTTGTGGGTAGTTTATATTTTGTGTAGTATTTTCATCGAGGGGGATATTAATAAATTGTGTAAGTTGTGTAATGAGATGTGACCAATATTGTCCTATTGGGTGTGAACAGGTTGCAAAGAGGAGGTGTTTTGTCCAATTTTGCTCAATAAATTTATTAATTTCTATTATATTTTTGTAGCGTTGAGAGTTAGTATTGTGGGTAGAATTATTTCCGGATATGGTGTGTGAGTATTGGTTATCGAGGATTTCTTTAAATTTTGGGTCATTTTGAGTTAAAAAGTAGTTAAAGATTTCGTCTATGTCTTGGGTGATTGTGTTATGAATGTAATGTATGAAGGGGGGGAATGTGATTTTGCAAGCGGGATATGCAAAGAATCTTGAATTTGGGAGGCAGACGGCCAGTGTATTTTTTGGGAGATTGGAGTAAAGTTGTTGTGTTTGCAGTTCAGGAATGGCTTTATGTTCCATGTGTTGAAAGAGGAATACATCGCATTGGTTAATTTTGTGTATAATGCGTTCGTGTAGGAGGGATTGGTTTGGGGAATTTTCTGGGGACCAGACTGCGAAGTTTTTAGTTCCCCAAAATCCTTGGAGGCCGACTTCGGTGCAGTCTACTACTTCAAATAGGTCTGAATAATGTTTGTGGAGCCATTGTCCTATTACTGAGAGATGGCAATTTCCGTAGCATACTATTTTTTTCTTCATAAATAATAATTATTCAATACAAATAATGTACAAGGAACTATTTGGAATCAAAAAATTATACAAACAATTTAACTAATTTATGGCACACAAAGAACAACGACAATTTTTATTATCAGTTAAAGAACAATTTCCAGAGCGGTTTGTGAATTGTAGTGTTTTAGATATTGGATCTTTAGATATAAACGGAAACAACCGCTATTTATTTTCAGACTATACATATATAGGTTTAGATATTGGAGAAGGAAAAAATGTAGATTTGGTTTGTAGGGGACACGAATATAAATCTGAAAAACAGTTCGATATTGTTATTTCTACTGAATGTTTCGAGCATGATGAGTTTTGGGATTCGACAATAGAAAATGCCATAAAGTTGACTAAAAACGGTGGAATGTTTTTATTTACATGTGCAACAACTGGAAGACTGGAACACGGAACAAGAAAAACATCACCAATGGACAGCCCATTTACTTCACAAATAGAAAATGACTATTATAAAAATTTAACAGAAGCGGATATTAGAAGCAAAATTGATATAGAACAACATTTTTCTAAATTTGAATTTAAAAATACTGAAGGCAGTTCTCATCCTGATTTATATTTTTGGGGATTTAAAAAATGAAAACATTAGACGAAATTGCTTTAACTTTAGGAACCGATAAGAGTTCAAATTTTCACAACTATTGCGCGAAGTACCAAAAGTATCTTCCTTTTGAAAGAGGCGAATATTTAAAAATATTAGAAATTGGTGTTTTAAATGGTAAATCATTAAAAATGTGGAAAGAGTTTTATACTAATTCCACAGTAATTGGTTTAGATATTGACTCAAATTGCAGAATTCACGCAAATACAAATAATAACATATTCGTTGAAATAGGTTCGCAAGTTGATGAAACATTCTTAAAAGAAGTGTCTCAAAAATATGGACCGTTTGATCTCATAATTGATGATGGTTCTCACATGCAGAGTCATATGATTTTTTCTTTTGAAAAATTATTTCCAGCACTTAAAAATTCAGGGGTATATATTGTTGAGGATACAAGCTGTTCTTACTGGAATGAATTTAGAGGAGGTTTATATAATAAAGATTCTTCAATAGAATATTTTAAATCTCTCGTTGATCACGTTAATTTTTTTGGTCAGAAATTAAAAGGCGATATTTCGTATTGGTGGAGAAGAGAAGATTATCACATGGAGCAGATAAAAACGGATAACCCTTACAAATGCCGAACTGACATAGAATCTATTAATTTTTTAAATAGTACTATTTTAATTACAAAAAGATGAAAAACGCTATTCTTCTTCATCTTCATTATCAAGATCTCTGGCCTGAATTTTGGTCATATTTAAAAGATATTAAAGACGAGAATACAGACATTTATGTTACTGTTCACACCACAGAAACAGAATGGTATAGCGATATTAAAAATAATGCAAATGAAGTTTATCTTATAGAAAATAAAGGAGTGGACTTCGGAGGCTTCTTATATGCTTATAACAAAATAAAACACATAGACTATCTAACAATAACAAAATTACATGGGAAAAAAAGAAACCCATATCGATCTGGTAATATTGTAAAAAACGCAACAGAGTGGGCTAGAATGATGTTTTTACCCTTAATCGAAAAAGAAAATCACAAAATAATGCTGAAAGCATTTTCTGATGAATCATTGTTCATTTATGGAGCTAAGTCTTGCCATGTACGAGAAAAAACCGACGAATTATATTTCCAACAAAATATAGGAGCATTTAATAAGATTAATAAATTTCTAAATCTACAACCATTAGAAGGAAGCGATTTTATTGCCGGATCTATTTTTACGGTATCGAAGAAATATCTTGATTTATTATTTGATAATAAAGAAATGGAAATTTTTCAAATTATGGAACATAGTCTTCCGTTTCCAAATAATGGAACTATAGCTCATGGACTGGAAAGAATGATAGGTTCTTGTGTTTCTGCTTTTGGTGGAACTAGTAAATATTATGAAAAAAATTGACATAATAATTCTATCTAATACTGCTGACGAGACTTATCACAATCTTTTAAGCATTACTGTTAATTCTATTAAAGCTCAAACCGATGTAGAATCTAATATCATTCTAGTAGAAACAAATACCGAATACAAAACAAAAGAACAATACAATTTGCCGATAGATATTTTAGTAGTTCCGAATGAGAAGTTTAATTTTAATAGATTCTTAAATCACGGGTTAGAGCATTCAACAGCAGACTATATTTGCTTTTCTAACAATGATGTTAGATATTTTTCAAATTCTTTAGCAAGTTTAATAGATGGCTTGCAGGAATATGATTCGGTTTGTCCTTTTGGCATTAGGTATGCAGATTGGCTATACGAAAGTTTAAATTTAGATACAAATTCTAACCTAGAACATTGTCAAATGAATTGTTCTTTTATCGGATGGTGTTATTGTTTCACTAGAAGAACTATGAACGAATGTTTTGATGGAAAATTTGACGAGCAGTTTGAATTTTACAGACAAGACGAGGATATAATAAACACTTTAATAGAAAATAAATTTAGTCATGCTGTTGTGGGATCTGCAAAAGTGGAACATTTAAATATAAAAGGGGAACGCGGTCGCGGTTCAAACAGCTATAAATTATTAGGAACTGATGAAGAACAATATTTTTACACAGAACATCCTAGAAATTGGGAAAAAATACGAAATAAATGGACGCCGGTAAGAGGCGAAAACGGAGAGATAAATTGGATTTTAAAAAAATGAAAAATAATGGAATAATACACATTGGAGCAAACAACGGACAAGAGTCTGACAGGTATTACAATCATGGAAACCCTAAAGTCGTTTTTATAGAAGCAAGTCCTTTTGTAATGCCCGCTTTAATTAATAGAATTAAAAAGTATGAAAATCAAATAGCAATTCAAGCTTTGGTCACTGATAAAAACGGAATTGAGTATGATTTTTTATGCGACAAAAACAATTCAGGTCAATCTTCGTCGCTCTTCGATTTTCAACT
>Ga0078894_10001652_pt1 | contig 16683 bp, 14 predicted proteins | sample LauGreSu1BDMLBSD_2_FD_67506 | JGI IMG/M metagenome (GOLD analysis project Ga0078894, IMG submission 67506) | Freshwater lake microbial communities from Lake Michigan, USA - Su13.BD.MLB.SD (version 4) (version 4) | ecosystem: Environmental > Aquatic > Freshwater > Lake | place: Lake Michigan... | reverse complement strand
TAATTTAGGTGATTCAGAAAAAGCTCCTAAAAAACCTAAAGGCGTTAGTGAATTCAAAGATAAAGGTGTAACTGGTTCAGTTAAAGTTGTTAAAGAAGGTATTGAAGAAATTTTACGCGAAAAATTAGCTCAAAAAAAAGTAGAAGAAGCTGCTAGTGTTTCTCAAAGTAAAAAAGAAAAAGCAAGAGCTGCTTTAACAATCCATTTACGTTCAGCTAAAGAAGAAGGCGATAAAGACGCTGAAAAAGAAGTATTAGATGCTAGAGATAAAATCATGAAAGCATCTTCACTTAAAGATATTGTTAATATCTTAGACGATTATGGATACAGCTCTTCAGAAATTAAAGATATTTTAGGTAACGTAAAAGACGAAGCTAAAGTAGAAGAACATCATAATGATCCTAATTTCCCTGGTGGTTCTAAAATTTATGCTTTATTAAATAAAGTAGCAGAAGATTGGGGTAAAGAAGATTTATATAATGATTTAGAAGATGCTATTGTAGGATGGTCAGACAGAAATGGAAACATAAGTCCTAAAGGTATTTTAGCAATTAAAAGTCTTTTAGCTAATTGGGATGTATTAGATGATTATCAAGAATTTCTTCCTGAAGCAAAACAAGAAGAAAGTGCTGTTAATAAAATGAAAGAAGCATTAAAAGAAAAATTAAAAGCAGACGTTAAAGTAAAACAAGTTAAAGAAAAAAAAGATAATCCTTTAGATGAAGGTGCTTTAGATGATCAAATTGCTGCTGCTGAAAAAACTGTTGCTCAAAAGAAAAAAGAAACTGCAGATGCTGAAAAAAAAGTAGCTGATTTAAAATCTAAAGAAGCAGGAGCTGAAGCTCAAGGATAAAAAAATGGCAAAACAATTACTCATAGAATATATAGCGTTCAAGCCAACTCCTCAAATGTTGAGTGAGGCGGTTAAACGTCCTTCTAAGAATTTAATCGTAGAAGGATTAGTACAACGTGCTGAGGCAAAAAACCAAAATGGTCGTGTATATCCAAAACAAGTTTTACTTCGTGAAGTAGACAAATATATTAAAGGACCTGTTGCTGAAAATAGAGCATTAGGTGAATTAGACCACCCCGAATCATCAGTTATTAACTTAAAAAATGCTTGCCACAATATCTTAGATTTATGGTGGGATGGAGATGATTTAATGGGTAAAATTGAAGTATTACCTACTCCAAGTGGTAATATCTTAAAATCATTATTTTTAAATAACATTACAGTTGGTATTTCTTCTCGTGGTATGGGTTCAGTACAACCATTAGGAGAAGGTACAGTTGAAGTACAAGATGACTTCGAATTATTATGTTGGGATTTCGTTTCAACTCCATCAACTTATGGTGCGTTTATGAAACCAGTAGGATTAACTGAAGGTGTTATTAATGAAAGTGCAAATTATAAAATTAAAAACTATAACAAATACGATACAGCTAATTCATTATTATATGATATAGTTTGTACTCAAACAGGTATTTGTTGTTTAAGATAACAATTATGTCAAAGTATAAATTATCAAGCTTCCTTTCCGAAGCTCCAATCAAAACGGATATTGGAATTGTTGATACAGATTTTTTTCCTCAACAGTTATCTAAAGTAAGTACTAATACTGCTAAAGTAGCAGTTACAGGAGGTAAAAAAGATAAAGACGATAAAGATGATTCTGCTATCGCTTCTAAAATTAAAACAGGATTTTCAACCCCTGTTAGTAAACTATTTCCAGCCCAAACTGAAGTAATTCCTGAAAAAGCAGTTGGTATTGCTTTAGGAATGTTAAATTCAGGTAAAGTTGGCGGTAATTTAGGTGCTATTGTTTCTGGTGATAACCATATTATGGATGGTCACCACAGATGGGCAGCTACAACATTAGTTGATCCTAATGCTTCAGTAGAAGGCATTAAAATTGATATTCCTGGTGATGCATTAGTAGGTATCTTAAACGTTTATACTAAAGGTGCTTTAGGTAGAACACAAGGTAATCCTGGTAAAGGTAATGTAAACGCATTTACACCTGAAAAAATTAAATCTGTGCTAGATGATTTAATTGAAAAAGGAACTAAAATTGGTTCAGTAGGTGATGATGGTTCATATAGTGAAAAAGAAATTAATGGTGAAGAAGTTAAAAATATTTTAGGTAAAATGAAGGGCGCTAATGGCGATCCTGAAAAAGGTAAAGAATTAATGGCTGCTAACGCTGCTAAATTAAATAAAAAAATCCCAAGTTGGGCTCCTCCACGTGTTGATATGCCAGTTATTAATTCAGATGAATTAGGTGGTTTAATTAACAAATTAAAAAGTGGTGAATTTGATATTGTTGAGCCATATAGTCTTCAAGTTAGAGTTGGTAGAAAAGACAAAGAAGACGAAGAACCAGTAAAAGAAGATAAATTTAAATTTAGACCAACTGAAACTGATGCCCCAGGTATGCAAGCAAGACCAGATGGTTATTTAAAAGAAGATTCAGTTGATTTTATTCATATGATGAAAGTAAGAGCAGGAATTATTAAGTAACTTAAAACGCTACTTATTATAAAAATAGACCCAGCCCCGTAAGGCTGGGTCATTTTTTTTTTGCGTTCTGTGCGGTTTCCACAATCTGTATATATTTATGAACATCAAGATAGATTATCATCTAATATAATCTCCCTCTACAATTTAATCTGTATATTACTTCTCTAATAAGTAATCCAAAAAACAAAAGGAGTCTAAAATGACTAACAAACAATTTTTTCAGGAAGCTCTTCTTGAAGCTAAAGCTATCCGTGAGACAGCATTAGTAGCAGCTAAAGAGGCCTTGGAAGAAGCGTTCACTCCTAAAATTAAGTCAATGATTGATGCCAAATTATCTTTAATGGAAGATGATGCTATGGACAACAATGAAATGACTGAAAAGAAGGAAGTTGAAGAAGCTAAAGCCAAAGCTGAAGAAGCTAAAAAAATGGAAGAGAAAAAAGACATGGAAGAAGCTAAGGACATGGACGAAGCAAAAGCTGATGAAGCCAAAAAGGACATGGAAGAAGCTAAACAAGAAGAAGGTTACGGTGCTTACGAGTACGAAAAAGGTAAGCAAGCCGGTGAAATGGCTGAAGGTGAATTAGATGAAATGGAATTAGACGAAATTTTAGCTGAACTTGAAAAAGAAGACGCTAAAGAAGGAGTTGATCCTGCTGCTGTTCCAGTTAATCCATTAAACCTTGAAGCTAAAGCTAAGGCTGAAGAAGCTAAAAAAGTTGAAGAGAAAAAGGTTGAAGAAAAGAAAATGGAAGAAGGTGACGACGAAGAAGAAGTTACTGAATTAACCGTTGACGAACTTAAAGACCTTATCCGCGATGTATTAGCTGATGTTTTAGGTAGCGACGCGGCTGCTGAAGACGAAGTTGGAGCTGAAGAAGATGAAATCGAAGTAAGCGACGACGAAAAAGTTTCTGATGACATGGAACTTGAAGCTATTTTACGTGAACTTGACAAAAAAGAAGAAGGTAAAATGGATGAAAAGAAAGATGTTGATGAAGCTAAAAAAGTAGACGAAAAGAAAGAAATGGACGAGAAGAAAGACATGGACGAAGCGAAGAAAGAAGTTGAAGAAGCTAAAAAAGAAGTTGAAGAAGCCGTTAAGGTTATCAAAGCTTTGAAAAACGAGCTTAACGAAGTAAACTTGTTAAACGCTAAATTGCTTTATGTTAACAAAATCTTCAAATCTAAATCTTTAACTGAGTCACAAAAAGTAAAGGTAATTAACGCTTTCGACAGAGCAGAATCTGTAAAAGAAGTTAAGAACACTTACGAGACATTGAAAGAATCTTTCAATGGCGCTGCTCAGAAGAGCGCAATCAAAGAATCAGTTGGTTTCGCTTCTAAGTCTGTAATCGGTGCTACTGCAGGTCAACCTATCGTAGCTGATGATTTCGTGGCTAGAATGCAAAAATTAGCTGGTATCAAGTAAACAAAACAAATTAAAATTAAATTTTTTAACAAATGTCAAACGTAATTAATCAATTACTCGAATCTGCAAACCCATGGCAGAGTATGCAATCAGACGCTCAGCGTCTTAGCAAAAAATGGGCTAAGTCAGGTTTGTTAGAAGGCATGAAGACTGAGGTTGAAAAGAATAACATGTCTGTTATTTTAGAAAACCAAGCTAAACAATTAGTTGTTGAGCAGTCTCAAACTGGCCCTTCTACAGCCACTTTCACTCCTGGTACTGGTGCTCAGTACGCTGCTGTTGCTTTACCTTTAGTACGTAAAGTATTCGGTCAAATCGCTGCTAAAGAATTCGTTTCTGTACAGCCAATGTCATTACCTGCTGGTTTAGTATTCTTCTTGGATTTCCAATATGGTACTAACGGTAAGGTAAACTTCGTAAATGGTCAATCACTTTATGGTTCATCTTCAGCTAACTTCGGTAACGCTGCTTCAGGTGGTCTTTATGGTGCTGGTCGTTTTGGTTACTCAACTAACCAGTTCTCATCTTCAGTTATCTCTCAATCAGTAACTGTAGGTTCAGCTTCATGGGCTCAAGTTAACTGGGATGGTCAGTATTCAGCTTCATTAGATGGTTCAGGTAACGTATTAGGTTTAGTTGCAATCACAATTGCTACTTCATCTATCAGCACTGTATTAGATACAGATGGTGTACGTGCTTTCTTTGCAACTAACACTGCTATCATTGCAAACGATATTCAACCTGCTTACACTTCATTAGTAAACAATGGTGGTTCTATCTTATGGATCGCTAATGGTCATCCTGCTGAAAACTCTACAGATTGGACAGTTTATTACAACAAGTTAACTAACTTCCAAACTGCTGGTGATTTCGAAGATGGTAACCCTTACGCTGTACCGAATGATATCTCTTCTTCTGTAATCGCGATCCCTCAGATCAACGTTCAAATGAGAAGTGAGACTATCAGTGCTAAAACTAAAAAGTTAAAAGCACAATGGACTCCAGAATTTGCACAAGACTTAAACGCTTACCAATCAATCGATGCTGAAGCTGAATTAACTTCTATGTTATCAGAGTACATCTCTTTAGAGATCGACTTAGAAATCTTAGATATGTTAATTGTTAACGCTCCTACAGTTGAAGAATGGTCAGCTAAAGTTGGTGTTCAAATTGCTGCTCCTGGAACTTCATATAGCAACTACTCAGAAGGTAACACTGCTGGTTTGTTCTATACTCAAATGAGTTGGTTCCAAACAATCGGTATCAAATTACAAAAAGTTTCTAACATCATTCACCAACGTACTTTACGTGGTGGTGCTAACTTCATGGTAGTATCTCCTGCTGTTGCAACTATCCTTGAATCAATTCCTGGATTCGCTGCTGATACAGACGGTGCTGCTGACAGAATGGAGTATGCTTTCGGTGTACAAAAAGTAGGTGCTTTAAATAGCCGTTACAAAGTGTACAAGAACCCATACATGTTAGAAAACACTATCTTAATGGGCTTCAAAGGCTCTCAGTTCTTAGAGACTGGTGCTGTTTATGCTCCTTATATTCCGTTAATCATGACTCCTCTAGTTTACGATCCAGAAACCTTCACTCCAAGAAAAGGTATTATGACTCGTTACGCTAAGAAAATGGTACGTCCTGAATTCTACGGTAAGGTATATGTTAACGATCTTAACGTTATCTAATCCTCAGGATAGAGTCATTAAAATAAAAAGGCCCGGCTTTATAGCCGGGCTTTTTTTATCTATACGGATATACAAAAATCAATTATTCCATTTTTATTCAATATGTATACGTGATATCAAATTGCGCAACGGTTATAAATTAACTTTAAAACCCGTTTAAAAAATGGATCAAGTATTAGAAATCGTAACATCATTCGTATTTTGGGGTGGTGTATTAGTAGGATGGGCATTAGCTCCTTTTATTAACAAATTGGTTGCTAAATTTAAGAAAAAATAAAAAAAAGAGCCCCTATTAAGGGGCTTTTTTAATTTCATATTTATATAAAACGTTATAAATGAGTTCAAGCGGTACAAGTGGATTTGCTCCAAAACGTAAGCCAAAGAATCCTATTAAATTTCAAGTTTCCCTAAACGAAGAACAAAAACAAGCTAAAGCAACAATCCTAAGTAATAAAATTACTGTTTTAAAAGGACAAGCTGGTAGTGGTAAAAGTATGGTTGCTGCTCAAGCTGCCTTAGATCTTCTTTTTAAACATGAAGTAGAAAAAGTAATATTAACTCGTCCTGCTGTCACATCAGGTGAGGAAATAGGATACTTACCAGGCGATAAAGATGCTAAACTAGCTCCTTACACGGCAGCTATATATGATAACATGTATCGTTTATACAACAAAGAAAAAATTGATAAAGAGATACTTGATGGACATATTGAGGTAATTCCTTTAGCTTTTATGAGAGGAAGAAACTTATCTAATTGCTGTATAGTGGTAGATGAAGGTCAAAATATTACCCACAGACAAATGGAATTATTGTTAGGTCGTATATGTGAAGGATCTAAAATGGTAATTTGTGGTGATTCAGCACAAATCGATCTTAAAGATAAAAAAATGTCTGGATTTAATTTTATATGTAATAATTTAACAAATATTCCTGGATTTTCAGTAATTACATTAAAAACTAATCACCGCGATCCTATTGTTGAGGACATACTTAAAATATATACAGACCATAGAGACTAATAATATTTATTGACAAATAAGTACAAGACATGTCAGTAAATACAATTAAATATGCTACTTCTTCATTACCTAATTCTACTTTAATAGGTAATGTAGCTTTTGGATGGGCTGGTTACGATTATGGACCATCTTCAAATAGTGGATGGTATAATGGAGTTCATCCTCCTGTAGGTGGATATGTAATATATGCCACTTCAGGTAGTCAGATCATTTCAGCAACCGTTGCTAATAATAGTAGTAGTTTAATTTTAATTGCTCAAGAACTTACAGGTCAAACTTTTTCTACGGCTACTCAATCCATAAATTATTTAAATTCTAATGGATATGCTGTTGCTGATCAAATTTACACAGGAAATTATTCTTATAGTCCAACTACTCTTGCTTGGACTGATAATACTACAGGATATACTTTATTAACAGGTGGTGTTACAGCGGTGGATGATGGATATTGGATTAATCCAATTACTATCCCTACTTATTACATGAATAACTCTACATCAACAAGCTTATATATTAGTACTAATGCTGTTGTTACTTTAGGAGTTGGATATGGTGATTGTTGCCCATCTACACCTCAATCAAGTGCCAATCCTGCCCTTATCTCAGGTAATGCAGGAGATATGTATGTAAATCCTGGTGCTTCTCTTACTGATGGAACAACAATGAATGCCTTTTATAGAATAACTCAAGATAATGGTAAAACAAAAATTGAATTAAAAGTATTCCAAGCTATTTTAAATGCTCAAAATTCACCTTATTCATACCAATTAAATCTTTATAGAGATGCATCATATCAATGGGTTGAAACAAGAGTAAAATCAAATACTGCAGGAAGAGTAGGACCTTATAATGCTATTGATGTATCACAACCAGCTTCAACAGTAAGTAGAGTATGGAGAGGTGATTTAACTGGTAGAAATTGGGTTTATGAAGGTACTGGTAGTGTAGTTCTATAAAAATAAATTAATCAAATGGCAGCAAATACATATAACTTTACAATTGAACAAGGAGCTACATTGGAAATGCAAATCCAATGGTTAAACTCAAATAACCAACCTATATCCTTAGCTGGATATACAGGTAAAATGCAAATCCGTTCTAATTATAGTGGTTCAGGAACTACTTATTTAACTTTTACTTCCAGTATAGGTAATACTTATGCTTATAATAGTGGTAGTGCTTTTTTAAGTATGTCAGGTAGTAATTTAACTACCCCTGTTACATCAGGAAGTATTGGAGTATATGCTGGTTATCTTTTGACTGATCAACTTACTTTTACAGGTAGTGCTTATTATGATTTAGAATTAACAAATACAGCTACTCAAGAAAGAATTAGATTAATTGAAGGTCAAGTAAATATTAGTCAACAAGTAACCCAATAAGAATGTCTTGCGGTAACGTTATATTAAGTCCCGACTGTCCAAATCAAATTACAGTAGTATCTCAACCGGATAATACGGTTGTAGTAAACGATCTTTCTCCTAATTTAATTATACAAACAGGTTTTGTAGCAGGAACTGCAGGTACCTCTGGATCATCAGGAACTTCTGGCTCTTCAGGTACAAGTGGAACTTCAGGTTCAAGTGGTACCTCAGGAACAAGTGGAACCTCAGGTACATCAGGTACTTCAGGCTCAAGTGGTTCAAGCGGTACTTCAGGAACAAGTGGTTCTTCTGGAACATCAGGTTCAAGTGGAACTAGTGGTGTAAGTGGTTCTTCTGGTACCTCAGGCATATCAGGATCTTCAGGAACTTCAGGCTCGTCTGGAATTTCAGGTTCTTCAGGTACATCAGGTACTTCAGGACAAAATGGTTCAAGCGGTACAAGTGGAAGTAATGGTACCTCAGGTTCAAGTGGAACTTCAGGTACAGATGGTACAAGTGGAATATCAGGTTCAAGCGGTACAAGCGGAACTTCAGGTTCAGGTTCAAGTGGTACAAGTGGTACTTCTGGAGTAAATGGAACTTCTGGTTCAAGCGGAACTTCTGGAGTAAATGGTACTTCTGGCTCTTCAGGAACTTCAGGTTTAAATGGTACAAGTGGTTCTTCTGGTACTTCAGGCATAAATGGTACCTCAGGTTCATCAGGTACTTCAGGTATAGATGGTACAAGTGGTTCTTCTGGTACTTCCGGAACAAATGGTTCTTCTGGTACTTCAGGTATTTCCGGTACTAGTGGCTCAAGTGGGTCTTCCGGAACAAGTGGTAGCTCTGGAACAAGTGGCTCAAGCGGAACTTCAGGTATAGATGGTACATCTGGTTCTTCAGGTACTAGTGGTATAGATGGAACTTCAGGCTCTTCAGGTACATCAGGAATAAGTGGCACAGATGGAACTTCAGGTTCAAGTGGTATAAGTGGAACTAATGGTACATCAGGTACATCTGGTTCATCAGGAACAAGTGGAACGTCAGGTTCTTCCGGTACAAGTGGAACGTCAGGTTCTTCCGGTACAAGTGGAACGTCAGGTTCAAGTGGTACAGCTGGTACTTCAGGTACTGGTGGTGCTGCTATATCAAATTATTATGGTAATTTTTATTCAACCGGTTCTCAATTTGTAGCTGGTGTTGATGTAGCAACTACAGCTTCATTAGAAACAACTACTGAAACAAATGGAATTTATATTGCTCCTAATAATAGAGAAATAGTTTTTGAACATGCTGGTGTTTATGAAATTGCTTATTCAGCAATGGTTCAAAAAACACAAGGTACAGCAGCTCAGGTAGCAATATGGATTCAAAAGAATGGAGTAAAAATAGATGATTCAGCCTCATATATTTCATTAGTATCAAACTCAGTTTATCAAGTATTAACTGTACCTTTTATTATAACATTAGCGGCTGGAGATAAACTTGAAATAGTATTTGCTTCAGATTCTGAACATGTAGAAATGGTTACTATTCCTGCTAACACAGTAGACAGTTCTCCTCTTGCTCCTGCTTGGATTGTAACAGCAAAACAAGTAGGGGTTGCTGTAGGTAGTACCTCGGGTTCAAGTGGCACATCAGGAAGTTCAGGAACAAGTGGTAGCTCAGGTACTTCGGGTTCAAGCGGTTCTTCAGGTACTTCAGGTACTTCAAGTATAGTAGATACTTCAATTTTTGCAACTACAGGTTCAAACCAATTTAATGGTAGTCAAAGTATAAGTGGTTCTTTATTTATATCGGGTAATATTATTCCTACAGTTTCAAAATCATTTTCTTTAGGTTCTTCTGATTTTCCTTTTAGAGATATTTATATTTCTTCAGGCTCATTAATTATTGCCTCTGATAATATAGGAGCACCTTCAACTACATTATCAAACATATCAGGAAATATCTTGATATCTGCAGGGGGTATGCAGTTAGTAGGTAGCGGTTCATTTAACGCTTCTACAGGTTCATTCGACTATATTTCTGGAAGTATGACCCAAATAGGTAATTACACTCAGTTTGGAAATTATACTATGCAGGGTAATAAAACCATTACTGGTTCATTAAACGTAAGTGGTAGTGGTAATTTAAACGGATGTAGTATTTTAACTTCATGCCAAACAGGTTCATTCTATCAAACAGGTAGCTTTGGATTCTATGGTGCTTTTTGCTCAACAGCATCCCAAACAAACCCAGTCGCCAATGTATCTCGTTCTATGCAGTTTACAACCACAGAACATTCATCTGGGGTATCAATAGTAAGTGGAAGTAGAATTACAGTAGCAAATCCCGGTACCTATAACTTACAATTTTCAGCCCAATTAGAAAAAACAGACAGTGGGGTCGATACGGCATATATTTGGTTTAAAAAGAATGGAACTAATGTTCCTCGTTCTACTACAAGTATAGATGTAACAAAATCAGCAGGAGGTAATGGTAGACTTGTTGCAGCATGGAATTACATTGATACTATGAACACTGGAGATTATTTAGAAATAATATGGCAGGCTGCCGACACAGCCATGCAATTAGCTTACGACCCAGCATCCGGCAATTACCCAGAAATTCCTTCTATAATAGCAACATTAACACAGGTAAGTTAAATCAACAAATCTCGTAATATTTATATAAGTAAAATTGTATAAATGGCAACAACACCAATATGGCCCGGCTCGAGTTCGTTTATGCCAGGTCAAACACCTTTTGGTTTTTATGATAATGATGCACAATTTAGACAAGACGCTGATAAAGTATCTAAGTTTTGTGCTAATCGTATGGGATATCCTTTAGTGGATATTGAACTCCAATCAGGTTCGTTTTATACCGCTTTTGAAGAAGCAGTTACCACTTATGGTAATGAAATGTATTTGTTTCAAATTAGAAACAACTTTATTACTTTAGAAGGTGTTTCAACAGGTTCAACTCCAAATTATAATTTAAATAACAACGTAATTACCCCAAATCTGGGTAATATTATTCGTTTAGCTGAAGATTATGCCTCAGAAGCAGGTGTTGGTGGTTATACAACTTACTATTCAGGTGCTATTATGTTAACAGCCTCTCAGCAAACATATGATATGAATGCTTGGGCTGCTTTATCAGCAAGTTTAGCACCTGGAGATTCAATTGAAATTAAACATATTTTCTACGAGGCATTACCTGAATCACTTTATTCAGTTTATGGTTTCGATAACTACTATCCTCAATTAGGTGGTGCTGCTGGTTTAGCTTCACCAGGTTTATTTGGTGGTGCTGGATATGGTGCTTATGGTGGTTTAGGAAATATGGCTACTATCTATCCTGTATATTGGGATTTAGAAAGAATTAATGAATTAAAGGCAAGTAACCAAGTTAGAAGAGTAGGATTTAGTTTTGAGTTAATTAATAACCAACTTAGAATTTTCCCTGTTCCTACAGTTAACTATCCTTTATATTTTAACTATATTAAACGTTCTGAAAGAGCAAATCCAATTGCTACTCCTTATTCAGGTTCAGGATTAATAGCAGACATGAGTAAGGTTCCTTACCAAAATCCATGTTATAGCTTTATTAATGCTCCTGGTAGATATTGGATATTTGAATATACTTTAGCAATAGCAAAGGAACTTTTAGGATATGTAAGAGGTAAGTATACTACAGTACCTATCCCAGGTGCTGAAGTAACCTTAAATCAACAAGATTTATTAGCAGCAGCTACAGCTGAAAAAACTGCTTTAATTGAAAAATTAAGAGGTGATTTAGAAGAGGTAAGTAGAAGAAATCAATTAGAAAGAAAAGCAGCAGAAAACGTAGCAATGAAAACAACATTAAACGAAGTACCTTTACCAATTTATATAGGATAATATGGCAATGTTTGGTAGACAGAGGGATGTTCAGCTATTTAATAGCGTAAATCAGGAGTTGATTCATGATATTATTGAGCAGCTTATTGGTTACTATAAAGTAGTTTTAGGTGAAACACCTTCTAATGTATACGGTGAAGCACCTAACAAAACTTATTTAGGTCCAGTATTATTACCTTGTTTATTAGTTAGAGGAGGTACAACTCAAGAAACTGACAATTTTGGTCCTGATACATTCCGCGAACTTGAAGTTAGACTTTGGAGAGATGATTGTATTAGTGCTAATGTAGTTCCTGAAATTGGTGATATTATACTTTGGAATAACTTATATTTTGAAGTAGATAATGTAAATGAAAATCAATTAGTAGTAGGTAAAGATCCTAGCTATCCATATGATGCTGATGTTGTTGAATTTGGTGATAGCTTATCATTCATCTTAACTTGCCATTTAACACGCCCAGAAATACCTGGTATAACACAAACAAGACTATGATAAAATTAACAGATATAATTAAAGAAGCCCCGTATGTTAATACGGCTGAAAAAGAAAAAGAAATTGGAATCGGAAAAACAGACCCTGAATCTGGAGTAAAATCAACATTAACAAATATTGATCCCGAAACTGGTAAGTTTTCATGGGATGTTGAATATCCTATTGATCCTGAATTTATCTATAAAAAATTAGAAGATTTAGTTCAATATATGGATAAAGCAGAAAAAGGAACAGAATTAGGACAAATTAAGGACATCCTTAAAAACCTAAAAAACAAAACTTCTAGAATGGCGAAAAAGTAATGGAATTTAAACCTACACCATATACTAAACAACAATTTCTAAGTAAGTTGGTTATCCCAAAAGATCCAACCTACGGAAATCCTAATCAGGTTGAAACTGAATTAAAACCAGGACAACCTGAGATAAATCGTGCCTATCAAACATCTATGAAAGATGAAGATAGAGCAAAACCTATTACTATTGGATTACAGGATATAGATGAAACTATATCTTATTATTTTTCAAATGTTATTAAACCTACTGCTCGTCAAAATAATAGACAAATTGAGGTTCCTATAATTTATGGTTCACCAGAAAAATGGAAAGCAGTACAAGCAGATGGATATTATAGAGATGGTAACCAACAAAAAATTATGGTTCCATTAATTATGTTTCAAAGAGAATCTATTACTAAAGATAGATCTATTGGTAATAAATTAGATGGTAATAGAGTAAGAAATTTTCAATATTTTGAATTACCTTATTCTCCAAGAAATTTTTATGATAATTTTGGAGTTTTACAAGGACAGAAAAAACAAAGAGAATGGATATTAGGAATTATCCCTGATTATTTGATTATTAGGTATAAATGTATTGTTTGGACTGATTATTTAGAAGACCAAATGAATACTATTATAGAGGCGTTTGAATTTGCTTCCGATTCATATTGGGGTGACCCCGAACGATTTATGTTTAGAGCAAAAATCGACGAATTTCCTACAATTACTAGCGTATCTGCCAATGCAGATAGGGCAAATAAGAGTGAATTTACCATTACTGTTAACGCATATATTATACCTTCAACTGCTAATGTAGCAGCTGCTGGACCTAACCCAAAAGCGTACAATATTACCAAAGCTATTTTTAAAGAAAGAACAACATAAATAACTTCCGTTTAGGGTTCATCATATTTATTATAGAATAATTCTAAACGAAATCTTAATGGGATATATTAGTACTTCAGGTATTGCTAGTGGCAGTTTGATAGAAGCTGCACAAGTATTACGAATCATAAACGCTCTTAACGGTGTTACTGGTTCTGACATTCAAGTTGGTTCTTCCTTTACTATCTCTGGTTCAGGAAACCTTGTATTACAGCCAGGAGCTGTTGATCAAAATAATTCAGCCCCTACAGCTTTAATGTATGATACTGGGTCAGGTTTAGTATACTTTAGTACAACTACTCCTGGTGCTTCTGGTACTTCAGGTACATCAGGTACAAGTGGGGCAGCAGGTACTTCAGGTTCAAGTGGTACTTCAGGTGCTACTGGTGCTGCTGGTACTTCTGGAAGCTCAGGCACATCAGGTACTTCTGGTACAAATGGTACTAGCGGTTCTTCAGGCACTTCAGGTTCAAGTGGAACAAGTGGTACATCAGGCTCTTCAGGTACTTCTGGTACAACTGGAGCTGCTGGTTCATCAGGTACATCAGGTACTTCTGGTACAAATGGTTCAAATGGATCTAGTGGTACAAGTGGTGTATCACCTGATTATGCTACCACATCTACAATGGTTATTGATTTATCTGCTTTATCTGCTGGTAATACTTTTACATTAACAAATTTAGTACAATCTGGATTATCCTTTACTGTGGGTCAAGATATAGTAGTAGCTTACGATCCTACAAATTGGATTGAAGGACGTGTTAGTAGCTATGCTGGTGGAAATTCAATTAATATATACATAGAACATATTTCTGGAACAGGTTCATACGCAAACTGGAGTGTAAACCTTTCAGGTAATGCTGGTACAGATGGTACTTCAGGTACATCAGGTACTTCTGGAACAGGTGGTACAAGCGGTACAAATGGTACTTCTGGTTCTTCTGCTGTTGTAACAGGTGTTTCTACTGATAACTTGAATTTGGCTACAATGACTCTTGGTACGCCTTTTGTAATAAGCCCTGTTCTTAATGTTGTTGTAGGAACAACAGTAATTGTTTCATATAATACTAGTAATTATTTACTAGGTACAGTAACAACACTCAATCCTCTTGGACCAAATACAATAAGAATAACTCCAACAAAAATTGTTGGTACTCAAAGTGGAAATGGACCTTGGAATATTGGTATTGCTGGTCAAGATGGTACAAGTGGTACAAGCGGTACAGATGGTACTTCTGGTACAAACGGAACATCAGGATCTAATGGTACTTCAGGTTCATCTGGTAGCTCAGGTTCTTCAGGTATTTCAGGTACTAGTGGATCAAGTGGTATAAGCGGTACAGACGGTACTTCAGGTTCATCAGGTTCTTCAGGTTCTTCAGGTACATCCGGAGCTTCAGGAGTAAATGGTACTTCAGGAACTTCAGGAACAAATGGTACTTCAGGATCAAGTGGTCTTTCAGGTTCAAGTGGCTCAAGTGGAACTTCAGGTGTTGCTGGTTCAAGCGGTACTTCAGGCTCATCTGGTTCATCTGGTTCAAGCGGTACTTCAGGCTCATCTGGTTCATCTGGTTCAAGCGGTACTTCAGGCTCATCTGGTACTTCAGGTACAAGTGGTGATATATATAAAGGTACTTCAAGTGATTCTTTTAATTTATCTGCTTTAACAATAGGAGCAGGTATAGGTGTTAATACACAAACTGGTTTAGCATATAGTGCTGGACAAAGTGCTGTAGTTGCTAATAGTCCAACTCAAAGACTTGAAGGAACCGTAACCGCATATAATAGTGGAACTGGTTTCTTAGAAATCACTATTACAAAAATAGTTGGTTCAGGTACTTTTAGTAGTTGGACAGTTAATCTTGCTGGTGCTGTAGGAGCTAATGGTACTTCAGGTTCTTCAGGTACTTCAGGCACTTCAGGAGTTTCTGGTGCTAATGGTACTTCGGGTACTTCAGGTACTAACGGTACAAGTGGTACAAACGGTACTTCAGGTTCAAGTGGTGTTTCTGGAACTTCAGGCACTTCAGGTTCATCAGGTACAAGCGGTGCTACTGGTGCTGCTGGTACATCAGGTACAAGTGGTGTAGCTGGTACTTCAGGTTCTTCAGGTACATCAGGTGTTGCTGGTACAAGTGGTTCATCTGGTACTTCAGGTGCTGCTGGTGCTGCAGGTACTTCAGGTTCATCAGGAACAAGTGGTACAAGTGGTGCTGCTGGTACATCAGGTACTTCAGGTACAGCTGCAGCTGCAGGTGTTCCTAAAATGTATCAAGTAGAAATCTTATTTAGTGGTGGTGTAATTGATACTGCAACAAATGGTGGTATTGGTACTGTAATAGGTCCTAATGGTGAAAATGAATCTACACTTGAGACAGCAGGTTGGTCATTTAACTGTCCAACTACTTCAAGAATAACAATTGGTAGACCATCAGGATTTAGAGTTCAACCTTTAGTAAACATTTTAACTCATGGTAATAATAGTGGAAACGTAGTTACAAAAGCACCAAATGGTACTTCATCAGCTGCTTATTCTGCTATACAAACACTATCAGGAGCTTCTTGGACCCAACTAGATGTTTACTCACTTAATAATACTAATACTGGTATTGCTACTTCAGGTGCAACATCATGTTGGGTTACATTTGGATTAATAGCATAGTAAAAATTATAATATAAAAAGAAAATGGCAGTACAAGTACCTGACATATTAATATTAGGAAAAATCAAATTTGGGAGTTTAAATGTATCTCAATCATTCTCATCAGGGAGTAGTGTTTATAACGGTACTCCTTTATCTTTTACAACTCAATTTGACGTAGTACCTCAAGTAGCAGGTTATCCTGATGCTATATCAAACCCAGTATATTCCGACGCTGCTGATATTCAGGTGGGAATGAAATTCGCTCTTCCTACTGGTCAAATATATGACGTAGTATCTATTAACGCACATAGTACAGATAGTGCTTCTGTTGGATTAATGGATACTAATTTAGATGTATTTGTTAATTCAAATCAAGACCCACCAGACAACTTACCTACAGAAAACACCTATGGATGTTTCTTCCCAATGGTAAGTGGTTCAGCTAAATTAGGTAACTTACAATC
>Ga0078894_10001651_pt1 | contig 16687 bp, 15 predicted proteins | sample LauGreSu1BDMLBSD_2_FD_67506 | JGI IMG/M metagenome (GOLD analysis project Ga0078894, IMG submission 67506) | Freshwater lake microbial communities from Lake Michigan, USA - Su13.BD.MLB.SD (version 4) (version 4) | ecosystem: Environmental > Aquatic > Freshwater > Lake | place: Lake Michigan... | reverse complement strand
ATCTTGAATAAAGATGCTGAACTTATTGAGGTTGAAAAAACAATTGGCAAGTTTTTACCACTTTATACTGCATGGGCTCTAGTTGTTGTTTTCTTATTTCCAGTTTTGTTTGGATACAAGTAATTACAATTTCAATTGCTTATAGAAATATTCTTCTGTTACTTCTTTTACTTGACCGGGTAACAAGTCAAAAACATTGATATCCTCAATGGACAACCGAATCAATCGAACACATTTGTGTTGCACAGCAGCAACCATTTTCCTCACCTGGTGAAATTTACCTTCTGTAAGCGTAATCTTCACCCAAGAATTTTTCACTTTTTCATGCAGGGGTATTTCTGCATCTTGGATATATGCCGGTTTATCAAACAACTCCACTTCACAAGGCGTTGTCATGTATTCCCCACCCATTGGCGCACTGATGGTAATACCAGATGATAGTTGTTTTGCTGTTGCTTCACTCATTACATTCTTGACTTGCACCAAATAAGTCCTTTTGTGTGGCATTTTTCCCTGAAACAACAACTTGGTTACTTTTTTGTCGGTCGTGAGCAACAACAAGCCCTCAGAATCTTTATCCAACCTGCCTATGGCATGCGTTCCCTCCGGAAAATTAAAATCAATTGCCCCAAGCAACCTCACTTTGTCCGAACTTACAAATTGAGAAACCATGTTCACAGGTTTGTACAACAAGAAATAACGGTGGATAGACATACATGCAAAATACATTATCTAATTTTACAAGACCTACATTTAACTGCAAACAAAATTTCACAGATGAACGTGCATGGCATTCCCTATAGAACCATTTGGTTAAAACAAAATGACCCTTGCACAGTCATGATCATTGACCAACGAAAATTGCCGCATCAATTTGTTGTTGAAGAAATTCAAACCTTAGAACAAATGAAGATTGCCATCAAAGACATGCATCTTCGTGGAGCAGGATTGATTGGCGCTGCAGCAGCGTATGGCATGTATTTGGCGACGCTTGAAATAAATGACTTTGTAAATTTTCAAAACGAATTGTCTGAAGCTGCAGATTTACTAAAAAAGACTAGACCGACTGCCGTCAATCTGGCTTGGGCAGTCGACCAACAATTGGATAGATTAAGTAAAGCAACCAGTTTAGAAGAGTTACAATCAATTGCACTCAAAACAGCAAGCGACATAGCCGACGAAGATGTAGAGAACTGCAGAAAAATTGGAGAACATGGACTCCCATTAATTGAAACAATCAGTCGACAAAAAAACGGCGCTACAGTAAACATCCTCACCCATTGTAATGCAGGCTGGTTAGCATTTGTGGACCATGGCACCGCAACTTCTCCTATTTATGCTGCACATGAAAAAGGAATTGATGTGCATGTTTGGGTGGATGAAACAAGACCTAGAAACCAAGGTGCCAGCCTGACTGCCTGGGAACTTGGGATGCATGGTGTGCCACATACAATTATAACTGACAATACAGGTGGACACTTGATGCAACATGGCATGGTGGATTTGGTGATTGTTGGATCAGACAGAACAACAAGCACAGGTGATGTTGCCAACAAAATTGGAACCTATTTAAAAGCATTGGCTGCAAAAGACAACAACATTCCCTTCTATGCGGCAGTACCAATGTCTTCATTCGATTGGGAAATGGAAGATGGTGTTTCCCAAATAGAAATTGAAGAAAGAGACCCAGAGGAAGTTGCTTTTATTGAAGGTCTCTGTGAAGGAGAAATAAAGAAAGTCCAATTGATCCCTGCCGGAAGCCCAGCCAAGAACTTTGGTTTCGATGTAACACCCGCAAGATTGGTCACCGGCATAATCACCGAACGCGGTTTCTGCGAAGCAAATAAAAAAAGCATACTGGAAGTATTTCCAGAAAAAAAGTAATGGACGAAGGTTATATTAAATACCAATGCAACTGGATAAAGACGGATATTATCCAACCTCATCAAATAGATGAAATCAATAAATGGAGAACGGTTCTTTTTGATGAAGGATACATCGGCATGTATGAAAATGGAATTGGATTTGGCAACATCAGCATACGGGTGGATGAAAACTTATTTTTGGTTTCAGGGTCTGCGACTGGCGGTATCCGTCATTTATCGGCAGCACATTATGCATTGGTGACGGATTTCGATTTTGCTTTAAATCAGTTAACCTGCAAGGGGTTGACAATGGCATCCTCTGAATCATTAACCCATGCAGCTATTTATTCCTGTTCAAAAGAAACGAATGCAGTGATTCATGTACACAATAAAAAAAAATGGAACAGTTTGCTTAATAATGCAGCTACTACTGCTCCAGAAACTGCCTATGGTACGCCAGAAATGGCCTATGCCATCCAAGACTTAATTCGTGGAAACAAGGTCGATAATCATATTATTGTCATGGGCGGACATGATGAAGGATTGATTTTTTTTGGCAACACATTGGAAGAGGCAACAAGAATTATATTAGAACAGATCTAGATTAACTTTACTTCTTAAACAAATTGGCCTAAACCCAAAATAAAAACATGGACAATAAAATTGCTACTGTTATTGGTGCTAGTGGATTAATTGGCAGCTTATTGTTGGAGCAACTGGTAAACGACAAAAATTACACTAGCATTCAGATTTTAACCCGAAGAACCATCCCGGTCAACCATAGTAAAATCAAATTAATCATCGTTGATTTTAATGACAAGAAAGGAATTTCAAAAGCGCTTGAGGGAACTGATGCCGTTTTTTGTGCAATTGGTACTACCCAAAAAAAGGTAAAGGGTGATATGACAGCTTATAAAAAAGTAGATTTGGATTTACCCATAACAGTTGCTCAAATTGTATCGGATTTAAATATTCCAAAATTCATGCTTGTATCGTCTGTTGGCGCAAACAGCAAAAGCAATAACTTTTATTTAAAAATAAAGGGCGAGGTAGAAGCATTCACCAAACAACTACCCATCCAACAAGTTGGATTCTTTCAGCCTTCCCTTCTTTTAGGCAACAGAAAAGAATTTCGCCTTGGAGAAAGAATTGCCCAAGTAGTAATGCCATTGTTTAATTTTCTCATGCCGGACAAATACAAAGCAATTGAAGCCAGTGATGTTGCAAAGGCCATGCTGGGATTTGCTATAACCGACCAACAAGGCCATTTCACATTTCAATATACCCAAATGAAGGAACTGTCTGCTATGATTGCTCAAAGCTCATTTGACACCAACGGATAACAATTTAGCAAACTGTTGCATCCGCTAAAGAACTTACCTTTGTCCAAGATCCTTATAAATGATAATTATGAAAAATATACTTAGCGCATTTCTTCTTACACTAATGATAACAGGATGTCAATCCAAAAAATCTGATGTGCCTACTGTTGCATTTATTGATGCCTTTCAAGACAATACGATTGCAAAAGCCAAAGAAGGATTTTTTGCTGCACTTGCTGAAAATGGATTTGATGAAAAAAAAGGGACCATAAATGTAATCTACAGAAATGCGCAGGGAGATATCCCAACCCTAACACAGATTACTAAGTACATGATTTCACAAAAGCCAACCTTCATCGCTACTTGTCCAACTTTGGCTACGATCACGGCTGTACAGAACGTCAAAGACATTCCAATTTTTATGATGGTTTCAGAAACAGTAGAGCGCCTGCAAGTAAAAAGTAAATTGGAAGGCTATCCGAAAAATCTATTTGGAGTTGGAGAAACATTGGCCTACGTTGATACTTCAGTGAGTTTGATTCCTAAATTGATTAAGCCGAAGGGAGTGAAAATCAAAATGGGATTGGTGTTCAATCAATCAGAGCCACAGTCAGTTCAAGCTTTAGAGGAAATTAAGAAAGTTGCTAACGCAAATAATATTGAAGTGGTGGCACTACCTGTAAATGCATCTGCAGATGTACAATTGGTTACACAATCTTTATTATCAAAAAACATTGATGTATTCTTCGCGAATCCTGATAACACCATTTTTGCTTCTTTCGAATCGATTTTAAAAGCATGTGAAGCAAAGAATGTGCCAATCATGACCAGCGAAGCGGGATTGGTTTCCAGAGGCGCACTTGCAGCTTATGGTCCAGATATGTACGAATGGGGCTACCAGTCTGGTCTCCAAGCTGTACAACTGTTAAAGACAGGAACCACAGAAGGAATTGCACCAGCCTTGGTAAAAACAAGAAACAGGGTTTATAATCCTACAATGGCAAAAAAATATAACATTACCATTCCTGAAGGTTACAAGCCACTTTAATGAGCGCATTCTATCTCACCGCACTGCAAATGGCATTATGTCTTGGCCCAATGGCCATGGGGATTTTCATCACCATGAAAGTTTTTAATATCCCTGATATTACTACTGATGGTAGTTATACACTTGGCGCGACTGTAACTGCGGTATTGCTTACCAGCAGTACACCGGTATGGATAGCGCTACCCATCAGTATAATGGCTGGAGCATTGGCTGGTACTTTCACCGGACTCATTCATACCAAATTGGGAATTGATGCATTGCTTTCCGGTATTCTGGTAATGACCGCTATGTATTCCGTCAACCTCATGATATTAGGCAGATCAAATATTCCGTTGATTGATATCGATTCTATTTTCAATAAACTACCTTTCTCACCAATTGAACAATACAATCAATTGTTAGTGGCACTTTTGTTTGTCGCGGTACTGCTTTCATTAATTATTTACTTACTCAGAACAGACTTTGGTATTGCCATGCGCGCGACAGGCAACAATCCAATCATGACCAAAGCCATGGGCGTGAACAATGATCGTATAAAAATTATTGGTTTGGCCATGTCTAATGGGCTGACTGCCACCAGTGGATTTCTGGTTGCTCAGTACCAAGGGTTTACTGATATCAACATGGGAATTGGTATTGTGATAACGGGACTAGGTTCTGTATTGATTGCGGATGCAATAAAAAACTGGACTGGTATCAGAAAGATTGGAAAACAAATCATGCTGGTTGTTATTGGATGTATTGTATTTCAAGGGGTCTTGGCATTTACTTTATCGATTGGTATTGATCCGAATTTGCTTAAAATGGTGACCGCCCTATTTGTATTGTTCATTGTAGCATTACCAAGAATCAGCAAATCCTTTGCAAAAAAATAAGCATGATTCACATCAAGAAAATATCAAAAATTTACAACAAAGGAAATGAAGATGAAGTATCTGCACTCAAAGATGTTTCCATCGAAATCCCCCAAGGTGAATTTGTTGTAATTATTGGTACCAACGGAAGTGGAAAATCTACCATGCTCAATTTATTGCTTGGAACACAATCGCCAACACAAGGAAATATTATTATAAACAATAACGACATCACTGCATTGCCAGAATACAAAAGAAGTAAATGGATTTCGATGGTTTTTCAAAATCCAGCACATGGCACTGCTCCAGAATTGAGCATATTGGAAAATTTCAGGTTGGCATCACTTCGTGCTAGAAAGAAAAAATTAAGCATTGGCATCAACGATGATTTTCGCAAAACCGTTGAAGAGAAAGTTGCAAGTCTTGGAATGGGACTAGAAAAGAAATTGGAACAGCCCATGGGAAGCCTGTCGGGTGGGCAACGCCAGGCCCTCACTTTGTTGATGGGTGTAATGGATAAAACAGACATACTGTTGATGGACGAACCGACTGCAGCCCTCGATCCTAAATCCTCACAAGTCGTAATGCAACTAGCTGATAAAATCAACAAGGAACTCGGAATAACAATTGTGTTGGTTACCCACAGCATGAAAGACGCCCTGCAATATGGTAATCGGTTGTTGATGTTTCATGGTGGAACTATCCTGCGCGACTTAAACGGAATGGACAAGTCTCAACTGCAATTGAGCAACCTGCAAGAGTGGTTTAGCTGATTTCCCTCTAAATTTTATTCAAAAGTTTTTCCTGTTTTTGACATCTAATCGTACATTGTCAATTCAACCTCCTTTTCATGAACATACGTTTATCTTTCGCTAAGAAATTTTCAAAAACTGCTACATGCTTACTGCTTGTACCTGCAACTATTGGAATCTATATTGGTATTTCCGCCTTCACCAAGAATGCGGATCCAGGAACCCCTCCTGATCCAAACCGTTTTACCAAGGTGGTGCTTACCGAAGCAGGTAAATTAGATGAACCTATGGAGATGACATTTCTTCCTGATGGAAGGGTGTTGATTGTAGAAAGAAAGGGTGGTGTGAAGTCGGTCGACAGTAAAACTGGCGCTGTAAAACTATTGGCAACCATCCCGGTAAACACCAAATACAAAAATAAAAAAGGACAAGTAAGAGAAGCTGAAGAAGGGTTGATGGGCATCATCTCTCACCCAAAGTTTGCACAGAACAACTTCATCTATATGTATTATGCAGATCCATCAGACACCAAGCACGTATTGGCAAGATGGGAATTGAAAGGAGATGAATTGGTTGCTGCAAGTAAAAAAGTAATGTTGGAAGTGCAGACTCAACGTGAAGAATGTTGCCATACAGGTGGTGGAATGGTCTTTGATCCACAAGGAAATCTTTTGATAACAATTGGTAACAATACAGTCAACCCAAGTACTGGAACTTCTAACCTCGATGATCGTCCTGGTTTTGAAAACAACGACGACCAGCGTGCACCAGGCAACACCAACGATTTACGCGGTAAAATTTTACGCATTCATCCGGAAGATGACGGAAGCTATACCATACCTGAAGGAAATTTATTCCCTAAAGGAACTCCAAAAACACGTCCAGAAATTTATACCATGGGGCACCGCAATCCATGGCGACCAACCATCGATACAAAAACAGGATTTTTGTATTGGGGTGAAGTTGGACCAGATGCTTCAAACGATACAAAGAGAGGCCCAAGAGGATATGATGAATTCAACCAAGCAAAAAAAGCCGGAAACTTTGGATGGCCTTATTTTATTGGCGACAATAAACCATATGTAGAGTTTCACCATGAGGACAGCAGCTATGGCGCTCCTTTTGATGCAAAAAAACCCTTAAATAAATCAAGAAACAATACTGGATTGACTGAATTACCGCCAGCAGAACCAGCAATGATCTGGTACCCCTACGCACTTTCAGATGAATTTCCATTGATGGGTTCTTCGGGTAGAAGTGCAACAGGTGGACCAGTATTTAGAAAAGTAGATTTTCCAAATGCCAAACGTCCATTCCCAGATTATTATGAAGGCAAATGGTTGATAGTCGAATTTATGAGAGGATGGATCATGTCAATAACCATGGATGAAAAAGGTGATTACAAAAGCATGGAAAAATTCTTACCGAACATGAATTTTGGTTCTGCCATTGATATGGATTTTGGACCTGATGGTGATTTATATGTATTGGAATACGGTTCCGCCTGGTTCAAAGGAAATGAAAATGCACATTTGGTCCGTGTAGAATACAATGCAGGAAATCGTAAACCATTGGTAGTAGTAAATGCCAGTAAAATCAGCGGGGCCCTGCCTTTCAAGACACAGTTGTTAAGTGCTGGCACTAAAGATTACGATGGCGACACATTGAAATACGAATGGAAAGTAGTTGGCGGCGGTGTTACCAAAATTTACAAACAAAAAGAACCTGTTATCACCTTGGTTAAAGCAGGAAACTATAAAGCAACACTAACGGTAACCGACCACAATGGAGCAAAGAACAGCGACCATGTTGAACTAAAAGCAGGCAATGAGCCTCCTGCTGTTTCCGTAGATATGGCGAATGCCAATAAAACTTTCTATTTCCCTGGAACACCCATCAAATACGCAGTGAAAGTGAGTGATAAAGAAGATGGATCATTGTCAAATGGAAAAATACAACCAACACAAATTGCTGTCAGTCTCGATTACATGCCACTAGGTTATGATCAAATTGATGTTGCAGCAACACAAAGAGATGCAGACATGGCTGCATTTGCATCAACAGGACAGTTATTGATGAACAAGAGCGATTGTAAAAGTTGTCACATGACAGACAAACGTTCAGTGGGTCCAAGCTATCTTGATATTGCAAAACGTTACAAAGGAAAACCAGGTGCAGTTGAATCACTTGCCCAGAAAGTAATTAAGGGAGGTGTTGGTGTATGGGGCGAACATGCAATGAGTGCTCACCCTCAATTGAGCGTAGCAGATTCCCGTGCAATTGTTGAATACATTTTAACAACCGGTGAGAAAAAATCTGCAGTAAAATCTGCACCAGTAAAAGGTACTTGGGAGATCAAACAAGCATCTGAGCAAAAAGAAAAGGGTACTTATGTAATGCGTGCTGCTTATCGTGATAAAGGTACGGCTAGCATGAAACCGTTGGTAGGCGAAGAAATTGTAATGTTGCGTTATCCCAACCTCAATCCAGAATTAGCAGACATGACGAAGGGCTTTATCAAATACATTACCCCTGCAAAGTCGCTCAACATGAGTGAAAATGGGTCTTACCTGGGATACAAAGACATCGACTTAACAGGTTTAGCTGGATTTGAAGTGAAGGTGATGGGTAATCCAAGAAATGCAAGTGCTGGTGCTACTGTAGAAATAAGATTGGACAGTCCTACCGGTAGTTTGGTTGGAAAGTCAGATTTCATTGCCACCACATCAAGGGGACCACTTAAAACAAAAATCAACCTTACAGAAACAAGTGGCAAACACGCCCTTTATTTTGTCTTTGTCAATGAAAAAGCCGTATTGGGACAAACACTTGTGCAGATTGTTGATATTGAAGTATTACCAAAAGCTATAACACTGCCTGCAGCACCAACAAAATAAACACTCATGATCAAGCGTATTTTTATCACATTTGGCGTTCTGTTACTGGCACTAATGTCTGTATTGCTTTTCAATACTTACCGTTTTAATCCAGCATCAGAATCTTCAAAGCCCTCTATCACAATCAATAAATATGATTCTGCAGCCTTGCATTTAAGTCAGGCACTGCAAATAAAAACAGTTTCTTTTGGCGATACACTTCCCATTGATACAGCCGAGTTTATCAAGTTCAGGACATTCATGGAAACCACCTATCCGTTGATGCACCAGAAACTGGAAAAGAAATCTTTTAACTTATTCAGTTACGTTTTTACCTGGAAAGGTAAAGACACTACACTTGCACCATATGTATTGATGGCACATACCGATGTCGTTCCTGTTGAAGCCATTGCAGAAAGCAAATGGAGTTACCCTTCTTTTAGTGGCACCATCGATAAAGATACCATTTGGGGAAGAGGTGCAGTGGATGATAAAGGTTCAGCCATTGCCATCATGGAGGCAGTAGAGTTATCGCTGAAAGAAAATATACAACCCAGCAGAACCATCTATTTGTGCTTTGGTCACGATGAAGAAATTTCTGGAAAAAGAGGAGCAGCAATATTTTCAAAATGGTTCGATTCCAGCAACATCAAACCTGCCCTGGTATTGGATGAAGGCGGAATGGTCGATACCGAAAAGTTCAAAGCAAATGGAAGGCCTGTCGCGGTGGTTGGCACAGGAGAGAAGGGATACACCAACATTGATCTTACTGTAGAAATTCCAGGTGGCCACTCCTCTACCCCCTTAAAAGAAACAGCAATTGATATATTGAACCAGGCGATAGTAAAGGTTAGAGCAAATCAAATGCCTGCTTTGATTGCACCTCCAGTGCAGGATTTATTAAACAGAACAGGTGCTGCCCAGTCCTTCTTTACCAAAATGGTTATGGCCAATATGTGGTTGTTCAAAGGTTCTGTGATCAAACAAATGGAAACATCTAACCAAACCAATGCCATGGTGCATACTACGCTGGTACCGACAATTGTAAAAGCAGGTATCAAAGACAATGTAATTCCTTCGATAGCAAAAGCGACTTTCAACAGCAGAATACTACCCGGACAAACAAGTGATGATGTGGTGGAATTTGTAAAAAAAGCCATCAATGATGAACGCGTAATTGTAAAAAAACAAACGATCTCTTTGTTTGAAGCATCTGCAACCACATCAGCAGACCATCCCACCTTCAAAAAAATAGAAGGTTTAACACAACAAGTATTACCAAACGTATTGGTCTCTCCATATCTCGTAGTAGGTGCAACAGATTCAAGATATTTCAGACCATTCAGTGAATCTGTACTCAATTTTAGTCCCATGCAAGATGTAAAAGGTTTCCACGGCATTGACGAAAGACTGGGCAAAGAAGACCTGAACAGAATGATTACTTTCTACAAGCTCTTTATCCAGGAATAGATTGTTTTTGGAAATTTAAATATTAATCGTAATTTTACGATTAATATGGGAGCAAGTAAAACTGAAGCTTACACAAACAAAGAGTTAACACTGGCTAAATACGCCAAGGCATTGTCGCATCCAGCAAGAGTAGCGATACTCAATGTATTGCTCAAAAAACAAGCTTGTATCTGTGGCGACATAGTAGAGGAATTGCCTTTATCACAAAGCACGGTATCCCAACACCTCAAAGAATTAAAAGAAGCCGGATTAATCAAAGGAGATATAGATGGTGTATCCGTTTGTTATTGCATTGATGAAAAAGAGTGGAAGAAAGCATCCAATCTAATCAATGGCTTCATGGAAATGTTCAAAGGAAATAAAGCCGACTGCTGTTGATTTTTTTTGACATGACCTATCGGCTGATTACGATAAAACAAAAAATAATAATATGCCAACCGAAGAACAATTAAAAGAGATCGTTAGAAAAAAGTACAGCGAAATCGCTTTGCAGGACAAGGAAACCAATATGTCTTCTTGTTGTGGAGCAGGAGGTTGCTCTACAGAAGTGTATAATATCATGAGTGATGATTATACAACACTTGAAGGTTACAATGCAGACGCAGATCTAGGATTAGGATGTGGATTGCCAACACAATTTGCAAGAATCAAAAAAGGCGATGTAGTTGTAGACCTTGGAAGCGGTGCGGGAAATGATTGTTTCATTGCTCGTCATGAAACAGGTGAAACAGGTAAAGTGATTGGTATTGATTTTACACCTGCCATGGTTGATAAAGCAAGAGCTAATGCAGAAGTCAGAGGATTTAACAATGTAGAATTCAGACAAGGTGATATTGAGCATATGCCTATCAGTGCAAATGTTGCTGATGTGATTGTAAGCAACTGTGTATTGAATCTTGTGCCCAACAAGAATGGTGTATTTCAGGAAATCTATCGCGTGCTGAAACCTGGAGGTCATTTTAGCATCAGTGATGTTGTACTGATAGGTGCATTACCAGATGGCTTAAGAAAAGATGCTGAAATGTATGCTGGATGTGTTGCAGGTGCTATCCAAAAACAAGTTTACATGGAATTGATAGATGCGAATGGTTTCGAAAATGCAATCATTCAAAAAGAAAAAGCAATTGTGATCCCAGATGATATCTTGAAAAACTATTTATCTCAAGACGAAATTAACTCTTTTAAAACAGGTGATACAGGCATTTTTAGTATCACTGTATTTGCACAAAAACCAATCAATCAAAACCAATGCACACCAGGTGGTGGATGCTGTTAAACCAAATGATATGAAAAAAGTCTTGGTCCTTTGCACAGGTAACAGCTGTAGAAGTCAGATTGCACATGGCTATTTAAAAAAATTTGCCGGTGATAAAGCAGAAATTTACAGCGCTGGTGTTGAAACACACGGAGTAAATCCCAAGGCGATAGCCACTATGCAAGAAGATGGCATTGATATTTCTATGCATACCTCCAATAATGTAAATGAATACAGAGATATTGACTTTGATTATGTAATTACTGTTTGTGATCATGCAAAAGAAGTTTGCCCATATTTCCCAAGCAACGCCGCGCTGTTTCACTATAATTTTCCTGATCCCGCAAAAGCAAAAGGAACTGAGGAAGAGATTAAAAAAGAGTTTGAGCGTGTGAGAGAAATGATCAAACAATACTGCATGGACTTTGTAAAGAATTGCATTTTGTAATTGAAATGGAGAGTACTGCAAAAATTGGACTCAAAGAGAATTGGAAACAATTTAGCATACTGGTACTTGTAAATGCATTTGTTGGAGGCATGGTGGGACTTGAACGTTCCATTTTCCCTCAATTTGCTTCTACGAAATTTGGTATTGTTTCAACAACTGCAATCCTCTCTTTCATTGTTGTTTTTGGTGTATCTAAAGCTATCTCCAACTATTTTACTGGCAGACTTTCCAATAGGTTTGGTAGAAAAAATTTACTCATTGCAGGTTGGGTATTGGCTTTACCCATCCCTTTCATTTTAATTTACGCCAACTCATGGACATGGGTTGTAATGTCAAATGTATTACTTGGAATTCACCAGGGATTAACATGGAGCAGCACAGTTTTGATGAAAATTGATCTTGTAGGTCAGAAGGACCGTGGACTTGCAATGGGTCTAAACGAATTTGCAGGATACATTGCAGTAGGTTTAATGGCATTGCTTACTGGCTACATTGCTGAAGAATATGGTGTTAGCCCCTACCCCTTTTACTTGGGATTTGCAGTTGCAGTTGTTGGCTTGTTGCTCACAATTATTTTAGTGAAAGAAACTACCCAGTTCATGAAACTGGAGCAGGTAAAAAGTACTTCAAAGAATTTGAAGAATATATTTTTAGATACCAGCTATCGTAATCCCACTCTTGGATCTGTTACACAAGCAGGATTGGTGAACAACTTAAATGACGGAATGATATGGGGCTTGCTGCCTATGCTGTTAATTGGATTAGAATTTAACAATGCAGATATTGGATGGATAGCATCAATATATCCTTCCATTTGGGGGATAGCTCAACTCGCAACAGGTAAACTATCTGATATATATTCAAAAAAGAAGATGCTCTTTTGGGGCATGCTTTTACAAGGGCTAACAATAATCATCTTTCCATATACATCCAACTTTTGGATATTAGCCAGCTTAAGCGCATTATTAGGAATCGGGACAGCTTTGGTATATCCTACTTTTCTATCCACCATTGCCCAAGCAACACAACCAAGTCAACGTGCAGAAAGTATAGGAACATTTAGACTATGGAGAGATCTTGGATATGCTATAGGAGCAGTAATTTCAGGAATTTGTGCAGATTTTTTTGGCATAGACGCTGCAATTGTTTTAATTGGTATCATTACAATTCTATCTGCGTTAATGATTCAGTTAAGGATGCCAAAAGTATAAAATGAAAGAAACAAAGCTCAGTCCTGCTTTATTTTGGATTATCGGATTCCCTTTTGCTGCTTTATGGGCCTCGGCATCAGTCGCTTCAAAAATTGGTTTGACAGCAGCACAGCCATTTACGATTTCATTTATTCGATTTAGTGGTGCGGGACTATTAATGTTGGTCATTTCGCATGTTTTCATGCAAAAGCAATTGCCAAAAGGGAGACAATGGAAACAACTTGCTGTATATGGCTTACTCAATATTTCTCTTTATTTAGGTTTGTTTATTATAGCCATAGGCGAGGTTTCAGCGGGACTAGGAAGTTTAGCGGTAGCCATCAATCCAGTTATCATTACTGTCGCTTTAACCATATGGGATAAACAAAAATTAGCATTCACTAAGATTACATCATTGCTGATTGGGATTATTGGTGTTTCAATTTGCTCCTTCCCTTTAATTGTTGCGAGTCATGCTTCCGTTAAAGGTTTAATTATTCTTTTTCTTAGTATGTCTGTTTATTCTATTGGTACAATCTATTTTCAAAAAAACAAATGGGATGGACTGCATCTGCTCACCATCAACGGATGGCAAACAATATTTGGGGCATTGTTTACACTTCCAGCATTATTGTTCACCTGGGAAAGCAATAAAAATAATTTTGATATTTCTTTTTGGGGAGCAACCTTATGGTTAGTTTTTATGGTTTCGATTGCCGCTGTTCAAAGCTGGATTTTTTTATTACGCAACTTTGGTGATCGCAGTTCTTACTGGTTGTTTCTATCTCCCATTTTCGGTTTCATATTTTCAAATTTTATCATGCATGAGCCCATAAGCAGTCATACTTTTCTGGGCACAATACTTGTTCTATCCAGCCTCTACATCAACACAAGAGAAAAATTAAAAACTACTTAAATTTAATATAGATAAAATTTGTTTTAATTATAGAAGTAATCTATAATTGCATTATCAATTGATCCGCGGCCTTTACACATCCTCTCTTCTAAAGAAAAACTCTCCTCTCCAATTTTTCTCTGTCTAACTACATCACTGGTTTTATAAAAAACCGGAACTGTATTCCTATGCTAAATCTTCACTCTAACAGAAAACCCTAACCAACTATGTTTACAAAAAATGTTAAGCAACTCAGCGCAGTGCTATGCAGCGCAATTGTATTGCTCTCGTGCACAAAAGATTTAAATCAGCCGCAGGACCTTGAATTTGATCAAAGCAGAATTAGAGGTGCTGTAGGCGGGCCACTAAGTCAGAAAGCAGTTTTAGGACGAAAAATTTATTTTGACAGTCGCTTCTCAGAACCATCAGGCATGCAGTCCTGCTCTTCTTGCCATCTTCCTCAAATGGGATTTGTAGGAATGGGAAGTATTCCGTCTACTGCAACATCAAGAGGTTTCATTGCCGGAATAGCTGAAGGTGCTGTATCTGGAGCTTATGGCGGAAGAAAACCACCAAGTGCAGCATATGCTACTTTTAGTCCAACATTCAGATTGAATGGAAATGATTTTGAAGGTGGATTGTTTTGGGATGGAAGAGCAACAGGTTTACGATTAGGTATACCAGCAGCTGAACAAGCCCTTGGTCCTTTTATGAATCCAGTTGAGCAAAATCATCCTTCAGAGGAAGCGGTATTAAATAAAATCAAAAGCGATCCTGAGTATATGAATATGTGGAAAGCAGTTTGGGGAAGTAATCTTACTACCAATACTCCAAATGAAATTGCACAGAACTATGACAGGATTGGATTGGCAATTGCTGAATTTGAAGCCAGTAGCGAGGTAAACCAGTTTACATCTAAATTCGATGCATATACCAGAAAACAAGTTGATTTAACTCCATTGGAAAAACAAGGTTTAGCACTCTTCAATGGTAAAGGGAAATGCGACAAATGCCATGAATCAGATAGCAAAGGCAAAGTTCCAGCATTGTTTACTGATTTTGGATATGAGAATATTGGATTACCAACCAATATTGATTTCTTAAACCCAATGAACAGAAATAATGCACCTACAGATTTTGGTTTGGGTGCAGAACTCATAAACAGTCAGAACCCGGCATGGAAAGCTTTAGCTGTACAAAATATGGGGAAATTCAGAACCCCAACAGTTAGAAACGTTGCTAAAGGTGAAAACAACAAAAGATTCATGCACAATGGTGCACTGAAATCACTGGAAGAGGTTGTTCATTTTTACAACACAAGAGATACTGATCCAAGCTGGAGATCACCTGAAGTAACCCTCAATATGGAAAAAAGTGATGTAGGTGATTTGGGCCTTTCAAAGAAAGAAGAGCTCGCAATTGTAGCCTTTCTTAGAACACTCAGCGATGGTTGGTCATCGTCTGGATCTAACCGACAATCAACGCTCTGATTTTGAATTTTGAATTTAAAAATGCGTCATACATTATTGTATGGCGCTTTTTTTTGAGAACTACTAAAAAAAGTATAGACAAAAATTGTAATTAATATAATTTGCATCTATATTTGACGTCCCAAAGTGATTGACAACTTACAATCTGTTAAACTTTGCTATCCATCTTTCCTAAATTTCTTGAAAACAATTATTTGATTCTCAACTAATTGAAAAACTAAGCTAAAAGTCAACTTTGTTGAATTGTAAAATAATTGTAAAAATAAATGTTAAACATTTCTTGCAATTACTAGAACAGAAAAATAAATTTGCAATCTGATTGAACGAATTACAAATTCGTTTATTGTCCAATCCTACAGATTTACCTCCCACATCCAATCTCTTAACATTACCGCGGTCTAATGACTATTCCCTTGGGAATTTGTCTATAACTAAACACATTAAAAAGTTACTCACTTTTTTTTTAAAACCCGTTATTATGATTACTATTAAAGTAAAACAGTTTCTCTTCGCCCTTTTGGGTATCGCCTTTTTCGCATCTTGTCAAAAAGATTTAGATGTACAACAAGCAGACATTGACCAGTCAAGAATCAGAGGTCTTGGTGCTGGTAAATTAAATGCAAAAGCAGAATTGGGTAGAAAAATTTATTTCGACTCACGCTTTTCTGAACCAAGTGGAATGCAGTCATGTTCTTCTTGCCACTTACCTCATATGGGATATGTAGGTATGGGTGATATGCCATCTGGACCGAATTCACGTGGCTTTAGAGCAGGTATCGGTGAAGGTGCAGTAGCAGGTGCTTTCGGAGGAAGAAAACCACCAAGTGCTGCTTATGCAACTTTTGCACCAGCTTTTACTTATGATGCCTTAAATGATGAATTTATTGGTGGATTATTCTGGGATGGAAGAGCAACCGGAGCTGTTACAGGTGTACCAGCGGGTGATCAGGCAATTGGGCCATTCTTGAATCCACTAGAGCAGAACCATCCTTCAGAAGCATCTGTACTTACAAAGTTAATGAACGATAGGAAATATGTTGAAATGTGGAGCAAAGCTTGGGGTACTTCTTTGAAAATGGATACTGACCAAGACATCGCAGCTAACTATAAAAAAATTGGACTTGCTATTGCAGAATACGAAGCTTCTACGGAAGTAAATCAATTCACATCTAAGTTTGATGCTGTACAAAAAAATCAGGCTCAATTTACAGCCCTTGAACAA
>Ga0078894_10001650_pt1 | contig 16687 bp, 25 predicted proteins | sample LauGreSu1BDMLBSD_2_FD_67506 | JGI IMG/M metagenome (GOLD analysis project Ga0078894, IMG submission 67506) | Freshwater lake microbial communities from Lake Michigan, USA - Su13.BD.MLB.SD (version 4) (version 4) | ecosystem: Environmental > Aquatic > Freshwater > Lake | place: Lake Michigan... | reverse complement strand
AGTGAGATTGTTGGAGGAGGAAAAAGAAAAATACGCACACGTAAAGTTCACAGGAAATGAGGTCTATGACGGTGTGTATATTTGACTATACCACGTGCACGATCTTTACTAAATTTGTAGAATAGACGATATGCGACTATCGGATTTGATCGTTTGTATTCATCAGGCATTGCACATTTGGGAGGTGTAAACCCAGTCGGTTCTAATCCGAAAGGTTCATTCATTTTTAGCCACATTAGATGTTCTTCACATTTGTGAGATTTATTTCCATAACGAAACTTGTATTCCAAGATGAGTTCTTCGGTGAGTCTGACTAACCAACGATAGTTATTCAGACTTTCACGAACCCATATTCCGCAAGGATGTTTTGGATGCGTGGGCTTGTATCCGCGATTGGGTGCACAATGAATGTAAGGCGGTTCAACCAGATCGAACAGCTGTGCTAACATCCAATGAGCTGTATACAGTAATTGGCAACTTTCAATAATCATTTTGACCACATGCTTGTCGCAGTGCCATCTAGCACAACGACGAGGATTTGGATGAAGAAAGAATATATTCATATTTCGACACTAACTCGGAACAGGAGTTACTGGGGGATTCGTTTTTTCAGCAAAACGGGTTTTGGCAGTCTCTAGATCAAGCTTACGGTAAACCATATCAAGTTTAATCTTCAAGATGGCAACTTTATCTGGCATTGTTACCCATGAACAAAAAAATGAGCAACTTTCTCGCGAAACACTTCGAAAGTTATCAACAGATCCACTAATCGAAAGTGTTATGAATCGAGTAAAGGCAAGTGCGTTGGTTGGATTTATGATTTGCGATTATACGATTCCAGATACATATCCACATGTGACAGTTGAATATCTAATCCGTCTACTCAAACCGCGGCTCCCTGATGTTACACTCTCGCAGACAGGATTACGATCTATTCAGATCGACTGGACTTAATCGTTGGTTTGATAATTCTATCAAAACGGATTCATAAGTTTCTAGAAACAGAAGTAGATTGGTGGAAAGCGCATGATAAGGACACGAAAACATACAAGATGGAAGAAACTACGACCGAAGATATTTCAAGAGATACTTTGCGAAGACTCGCAACTGAACCAATCATTACAATGGTTCTAAACCAAATCAAAGCAAATGCGCTGATTGGTAATCTGATGTGTGGGTATACGATTCCGGATACGCACCTTCAGTTGACTGTAGATACATTGATAAAACTGTTGAAGCCTAAACTCACAGATGTAACCATTATGCATACAGGTCCTCGATCTATTCAGATCGATTGGTCTTAAAGTTCTATGCTATTTCGAATCGTATTGTTCCAAATGTATTCTCGCTTTGGTATGTTGACTGGTTGTACAATAGTTTTTGCATGATGGTATTGTATCACTAAAAATGCGAGTGCTCCACCAACAATCACAACAACTATAAATAAATTAAACAAAACATTACCATAGCCAGTTCGTATACTTCTAGACTCTGCTAGATTACTCTGTATTCGATTCACCATTGATGAATCAATCAGATGGTTCATTGTTGTGTTTCTACATTTTGAACTTTCTGAACCAAACACAATGCAGGCTATACTCGGAAGTTTAGTTGCCGTCTCGTCGTTTGGTGTAGCATATGCTGCTCAACTAATGTTTCCCGTGAAACCTATTCAAGAAGCAGATATACTACTTAGTCAAAGTACGATTGGTACTGTGAATATACTTTCAAAAGATGAACTACAGTCTCAGCAGAAAACACCAAGAGAGCTAATTACACTGTATATGAATCGCAAAGCAAACTTACAAGATATTATTGAAATAGTATCTGGTAAGACCGGAATTCGCGAATCCTATACACAACTGAAAACGATGGAACAACAACCTGAAATTATATTTTTAGTGAAATCGACTGAACGAAATTATAACATTACACCTGAACCTGAGACTGTAAAACCATCAGCTCCTCCTGTAGAATCTTCTTTAGAGACTGTAAAACCCTCAGCACCTACATCAGATCCTGTTAATGTACCCCCCTCAAACCCTGCACCCTCTGCTCCAAGTGCATAACCAAACGTATTTTCACCACTATACTGTGCGTACAAGAATCCATCATGATCTTTGTACATGCCGTAAAGTTCTCTAATAAGTGTAGCCGTTGTCGGTAACACTCCATTTACAAACAAAAACAATGCTGTTTCAGACGGCAGAGTTAAGCGTTTACGAATGATATAGATAAATTGAGCAGTTGTTAGATCACCCGGTACCAAGAATTTTTCTTTATCGAGATTCGGTACTAGTTTATCACGAGGCGACCTCTCAACAATCACTGGAATACGACCTGGAAACTTTTCGGTAATACGTTTGCTTTCAACAGAACGTTCTTGAAATGATATTCTATCTTTATACAACACCATTGTTATTGGTTTTCATTTCTGAAATCAAAAGTTGAACATACGGATGTATATCTTTTGGTAGCTTAATACGTTCGAGCGATGATGGATTTGTCACAATGGCTCTCACGATCTCTAATTGTTGTTTTAGAAGCAGGTTCTGAGGTATTTCAACTTCAAGTTTACCGTATATAATCGAACCAACAAGTTCTTCCATTATTTGAAATCAGCTGTATATCTTTAAGCGACAGACGCCAAACTGTGTGTGTAAGGATTGGAACGGAATGCATCCAACAATGAAGGTTCCATACGAGATACTTCAATATCCTGCTGCAGAGGCTCGCTAAACTTCTGGACACCAATCTGTTGGACAGATGATCCAGCGGGTACAACGTTTGCAGGATCTACAAACTGGCGAATATTGACCATTTGAGTCTCATCCTTGTTCGTCTTTGCAGCACCATAGTTATTTGCACCTGTTCCTACTGCGATGTATCCAGGAGCTTGATAATTGGTAAGCACAGACGCTTCACGACCAGGATTGGTATACGCTTCCAAATACTGATCAACAACATAGTTTCCTTCAGGAAGACCACCAGCACCACCTCCAACACCGAACCACTCACCCACTGTAAGTTTCATGAACTGTTCAAATGGCTCAGTGAATGCTCGAACATAACTGCTGAATGTAAATGCTGCACCGCCACCGCCATAGTACTCGATGTTGGTTGTCTCACGTTGCTGCTCTTTCTGGATTTGAGCAGGGAATTGTGCAGGAGCTACTTGTGCACCTGTAGTTGTGTTCAAATAAGGCATATTTCCGTCACTGTCAGTCAGAATAGCAAACGTATCAGGTCTATTTTTGTTGACAGGCGCCTGAAGACCAGGGTTGGTAATGTAATGTGCACCAGGAATCATAGGCTTATCGTATGAGAGTTTGGGTTTGTTTGCAGCGCGGATCTCATCCGTAGTACGAGGCTTTGCATACTCTTGAAGTTCATTGAACTGCTGGAATCCTCCAGATGGCTTATTAGTATACCCATCGTTCAAGCCAGGACCGACATTCACTCGTTCAACAGGGAATACATTATTCATCTTCATACCAGCAACCATACGAGATTGATAGAAATCACTCTCATTTTGGTTACCAAAAGGAAGCCCCATGCCCGGTGCAACATCATACAAACTGGCTATCTCTCTCTTTTGGAATTGTTCTTTGCCTGTGCCTGAAAAGGAATCCAGAATAGAGCCATTTGCTCCCGACATCATATTCTGTGTGACTTTTGCACCATAAAAGGGTACCATGTTGTTATGACCTTGAGGTGCTTGTGTAACGAGTGCATGATCACCTTGACCATCGGCAGTCAGAATGGTGGGACGATTTTCACGGGCATCGACAAATAGTTCTCGAGGGTTCCTTCCACTAAAGTTTAAGTTATATTGGGTTGAAAGGATGTATCCTAGCAATCCAAGCCCTGTAAACAAAGCGAGCTGTATCATTGTTACTTGTGTAGGGTAAAAAAAGCGTCAGTTTTTATTGATTATCAAATGGAAACGATGCAGGACCCCCTGAGGACCCGCTTTGCATTACACGAGATGGGGCTCTAGTGTTTTTAAAATATTCAAAAGGAGGGATTGCGTGTTCTTGAGGTTTATACAGTAGCCATTGAAAGTTGTTTGGCTGAATGCGTTCTTTTGCAAGAGGTACATTAAATGATCCAACAAACGGTGTTCGTGGAGGTGCATCCTGTGCATTCACAGGTGTCTGGAATGTCCAACGAGACCAGCTAGTTGTTGCATCATTCGTCGTAAAGGTGCTCATATTGATTTTACACTACACAAAAAGTGAACCAATACTTTCAAATATAGATTCCATTCCAGATCCTATAGTCGTTACTAAGCTTCCAGCTGTATCCGCGACTCCTTTAACAGCACTCTCTGCTGTTTGTTCAACACCTTTTCCGGCTGATTGAAGAGGTCCGCCGTTTACAGGGGCACTCATATCGTTTAGTTGTGTCTGCGAGGATTGAATATTATTGTATTCAGACCAGCTCTTCTTGTTGAAAGGATAGACTGAGAAGTTATCTACCATGCCCTTGATACGCTGAACAGATGCTGCGAATGCTTTATCGGTAGATGAACTGATATCCCCCTTTTTCTGGGTGGGTCGTGTTCCATAGCAGTTTACACCAAATTTGATAGAAGGATCGAAATATCCTCCATTAATACCAGGTCGTCCACATGCAAGTCTCTTTTTGGGATCGACTTCGAGTTGAAGCTTCCTCCACGTCTCTTCTTGTGTGGGAAACAGCCCCATACCTCCAGCAGTCCATCCGTAACCACACCATTCGGCGCCTCTAGAATACGCCTCTTCAACTTGTGAATATGAAGCAAGTTCGCCTCCGTACGCTTTGCAAACAGCAGGTGCTTGATCGTATGTAAAAACATTGTTTGCGATGTAAAATACCTCCTCTAATGAGGGTAAAAGGCTTGCAGTTGTAGGTTTGATTCCGCCTGCAGTTGATGCAGATGGAACTGGTGTAGGTTTGTATGTGATATCAAGTTCGTTAGTCTTTGCTTGTATGTTGACGAATCCAAAATACACAAGCACATAGATCAATATTCCAAGTAGAATTGCAAACAGTAAGAACGAAAGTGGATCAGAGAACATAAAATATAAAAGTGTTCCCACAAACAGGATTGCCAAAAAGATTGCAACCGTCTCCATTAGTTTTCAAGCAGGAAATAAAGCAGGATTCTCATTGTACCCGCGACAGGGAATTGGTTGGGTGTCATTTTTGTCACTCGGGAATCGTCTAATTCATACCAAGGATTGCCAGGTGGTAATTCTCGTGTATACGACCACCAATGACCTCCATTGAAACATATCACTGCGAATAATGCATACTTACGTTTGTTCAGAATTAGAATGCTTGAATATTCCATTGATGTACCAATCGATGAACGATGGATCATCAGTACCTCTGGAAACGATCCAAATAATGTTTGTGTAATACATGTTCGTTTCTCTTTACATTTGTCACAGTCCCAACCATCGATTTCAACTGGTTTTATAAACTCTTGAAGAGAATTCAAGATCGGCATGTTTCGGACAGATGGAGTCAGTGTAATTTCAATTGAAGTATCTTCTTTGAGTGTTTTGTTTCCGCATGTTTTGCAAGTAATCTGATTTGCAACTTTGAAGCGCATCAACTTGTCTAACCACGGAAGCTTATCTGCCAAGTGAACAATCAGTTCATGACTGTCACCAATATCACGTCCTGCGGGAATATAGGTACTCTGAATAGAACTGAATAGATCTTTCAATCCAGATTTTGCTTGTGTCTTGTAAACTTCGGTCAAACTTACATCAATAGGATTAGCATCATCAACAGTATGATCCTTCAAGGATGGACATGCGAACACTCCTTGAAGGGCGGCATTCACCCAACAGCTTCCGTGTATATTTGGTAGACCGAACATTCTATTATTTCATGAATGCTGCAAAAGAATTTAGATATCCTTCCGGTTCCGTTTTGGAATCAAATGCTTCTGAAAATGGTTTCTTTATTCCATCATCGGGTATTCCTGATGCAGTAGGTACCATTCCGTCATTTCCACCCGGTACCTGTGATCCTGCTCCACAACCACCGCCACCACATGCAAACGGGATCAGTGAAGATTTGAGCACATACTTATCTTCTCCCATGGGAAGTCCTGAAGGATCCAACGGATTCTGGAATGAAGGACCAGGTAGTGTCCATCCCATGACCTGTTTATCTAATCCAGTATTCGCACCTACTGATTGCAATTGAGTATCTGCTGGCATTGACTGTGAAGGAAGAGTACGAACACCCGATGGTATATTGGATACATTCGTAGACGGAGGAGGGAGATCCACTTTTACAGTGACAGGCGGTGTAGATCCAGCAGGAGGAAGTGGCGGTGGAGGTGTGGACGTTACTGTCTTCTCCTCAGGACGAAGGCTTGGCAATTGCGTTGTCGGTTTAGTTGCTCCCGACTGTGGTTTTAAGAAGTCTGGAACCGGAGGTGCGTTAGGAGATACATCAACTTCTTTTCCAGAAGCGTCTTTGAACCGTTCATATGTTGGCATCAATATGAATGCCAGTACAATAACTAAAAGTAGTGATCCCCAAGCAAGTACTGAATCTCGGATCATTCTATTAAAAAGTGTACATAAAAGATAATGCCCAAACATATGAAGAAAACAATGCGTAGGAAAACACGTAGAGTGAAACGTACTCGACGTGTTATGCCACGAAGAAAAGTCAAAGGTGGATACGATCCTATGAAGGATAACACTTCATATCCCACAAAGATGAACGGATACCCTGTTGGTCAATCGGGAGCACTTCCAGATCCTTCTGGGCATGGAGAATCTCCTAGATGGTTTTAACTTGAAAACGGTTTTTTGTAAACCATTACCTGTTGTGCTGAAAAATCACCTCTGTTAACTGCTTTTTCTGTTTCCTGTTGACCTAACCAACCTGAAGACATTGCACTGTATTTTCCTTGCTGTTCTTGTCTTTCAGGTAAAAACTCTAAAAATCCAGAAGGAAATGTTCTAGTTGTTTTTTCTGGGGGAGGAGCCATAGGTACAGACACATCAGGACAAATTTTACCTGCACTCGCAAGATTTGTCAAATATGTATTATAGTCATCCAAACTCTTAAAAAATTTAACTTCTCCTGAAGTCCCTTTTCCAACCCATCCTTCACCGATTGGGTAGACTGATGAGAGACACTCGACTCTTGCAAATTCAGACATCTTATATTTTAACAATACCATAATCTAAATATATAAGATGGACGACGAAGGTTGGATTTATTGCATGTCAAACGAATGTATGCCAGGTATTGTAAAAATAGGTCAAACGTATAATCATCCTACTGAAAGAGCTGCACAACTCTATACAACTGGCGTTCCTTGTGAATTTCGTGTGGAGTTTGCAAAGAAAGTCAAAAACTATGTTGCACGTGAAAAGATGCTTCATTCACTTCTAGAAAAACATTTTGATCGACCAAATCCAAATCGCGAATTCTTTAAATGTAACTCAGAAGACGTACATCCTTTCTTTGAACTGATGGATGGTGTATATATGGACGATGCGGATAAACCTGATCGTTACAATTTACGACGATTCGCCAGAAGAACAGAATAATGGAGGTTACTCTTCTTGAAACGTTCGGTGATGATTTGACTGTTGTGAATGCCGCTCGTGTATCGTTTGGTAAAGAAGTTCATGAAATGTCTCCTCGAGACGAAAAGCTAATTAAATATTTGGCAGACCATTCTCATGTGACTCCTTTTTTTCATCCTCAAGTGCGTTTCAGGATTAAAATGCCTATTTTTGTAGCACGCGAATGGTATCGTCATCAGATTGGATTTGCGCGTAATGAAGTATCTCGTCGATATGTTGAAACTCTTCCTGAACTGTGGACACCTGAGTTTTTGAGAGAAAGGGATACAAACAAAAAACAGGGCTCGAAAGAGACTCCAATTGAACACAATGACGATTGTATGGCACTAATCAAGGAACACCATGCGGAATGCCTTGATTTGTACAATAAACTGTTGATTAAAGGTGTATGTCCTGAACAAGCACGTATTATTCTTCCACAAAGTATGATGACTGAATTTATTGAGACTGGAAGTTTGGCTGCATATGCTCGTTTGTATAAACTACGAACAGACCCAACTGCTCAACGTGAAATCCAAGACCTTGCAAATACTGTTGGAACTGCGATTGAAAAGCACTTTCCAGTCAGTTGGAAGGCTCTAACAAGTGATTAATAACTTAACACCACAATACCAGAACCTCCTGCGCTACCGTTTCTGGCTCCTCCGGATGCATTACCGGAACCTCCACCACCATTTCCTCGGTTTGCAGTTCCAGTACTACCAGTCGATGTAGTGCTTCTAGGTGCGCCAGATCCCCCAGCACCGTATGTAACGGCGCTTCCGGAAATAGCGGATGATGTGCCATTGCCTCCTGCACCACCTGAACCACTCGTGCCATTAACACCTGCACTAGTAGAACCTCCGCCTCCTCCACCACCAGTGCTAGAGCCACCAGCTCCACCACCACTACCTCCTACACCTGCACTGCTAGATGAAATCTGTGCAGCTCCACCAAGACCAGCTCCACCTGTCTGTGTTCTACTACCTTTTCCTCCATTTCCACCTAATGAGGTTATCGATGCAAACACTGAATCGCCTCCATCACCACCTGCAGTTTCTCGGATAGTTGGATATGTGTTCGTGCTTGCAGCTCCGCCAGACCCAACTGTTACTGTATATGTTGTACCAGGTGTAACAGAAACTGTTCCTGAAAGTACCATACCACCTCCTCCACCACCCCCACCACCGTTATCATGACCTCCACCGCCACCACCACCTCCACCTACTACTAAATAATCAACTTGAGTTACTCCTGATGGAGCAGTCCAAGTTGTGGTACCCACTGTTGTAAAATTCTGAATCTCAATATCCGGTGTTTCTGTGAGACTATTTGAATCACTACTTGGACCGATGCTGTTGATTGCACGAATAACAACGCTGTAAGGTGTTCCATTTGTTAATCCACTAATAGTAAACGGACTTGTGATTGTAGATGCAGATACATACGTTGATCCACTATCAATTGAATATTCATAGTCTGTGATAACCGAACCTCCATCATTTGTAGGTGCTGTAAATGCAACAATTAAGCTACTACTTAAAGAAGTTAAACTATCTAAAATTGGTGCATCTGGAATTGTAACAGACGGTGTAGACGAAGAAGTGCTACCTGTAATGTTTCCATACGTACTAGCTGCTGCTCCGAATGCAGTTGTATTTGCAACAGATATCGATGAACGAAATGCATTCTTTTTAAGATCAGAACTATATGTTGCATCGCTGATACCTTGAGCATATACTCTTCGAAATTGTGTTACCATCGAAGAATCTGCAATCCTAGATCCTTTTTTTGATGATCCAAGACCCGTACTCATTACTTACTGGATCTAGTCTTTTTTGCACGTTTCTTATTCTTACGAGTTCTATTTCCTGCGTTATTTTTGCGTGGCAAATAGCACTGACCATTTTCCATATCCGATAGAAAGTTGAACTTCCATTTGGCTCCGCCTGTTTTGGGCGCCTTTGCAGCATTGAATCGCTCTTTGTATGCTGCCAAAACTTTACGGTCTTCATCAGTGACTGTGTCTTTTAATTTAGCATCACTAAATGCCATTTCTATTTCTTGTGGCCATAACCATCCTCCACAATCATCATCGAAACATTTACCCAGTTTCTCACCCATCGTTTTCATGTACGATAAGAGCGACTCTTTGCCGATAAACCGTTTATCGTCATCTCCATGGACGTGATTAAATATTACTCCATCTTTATTCTTGTGTTTGAACTGTATGACAACTCCATCATCCAATGATACAAAATCTGTTCCATTATCTACGGTTGGTGTATCAATATCGCCTGCTTGTGGAATTGCTTCTGGAACCACAGATACAGTAGTCTTCTCTTCTGTAAACACACTCAAATCGGTCTTCCAACGTTTGAATTTAAGAGGATCGAACCGCAAACGCATAGTAGCTGCATTCCATGTTTCTTCAACAAGTTCATTTTTAGCTTCTTTTGAACTTAATTCGCCCACAAAATGTTGAAGTTCAAATGCATAATCGATCATACGCGCAACACGTTTTAGCTTCTCTGGTGTACTTCCACCACCGTTTGATTTTGCGGGATTTATAAACGCGCCTGTTTCTGGGTTTACATATCCTTCTTTGTCTCTCTTGTCCGAGCTATCACATGTAAATGCAAAGGGCGATGAGTCTGGCATAACAGACGGAACAGGTCCATTTGCTAGACCGATCGCATAATGTTTATGTCCATCGCAGATACGACAGCAATCTACACACCACCATATAGCATTATCTGATTTATCTTTATATTTTTGATATAGTTCTTCATGTCGTTTAGACTGTTCGCATACGTGATGCATATACAAACATCCCGTTGACCTTTCGACCTGCTCTAAACACACTGGACAAAATCCAGTATTTTTGATATTTTTCATCACTACTTCCTCTGTGGTTACAGCATCTACTTGACCTAAAAATACGCTAAAAAAATCAATATCAGTTTTTGTTTTTCCAGTATATTTTTGGGGTTCGACTCCTAATAACGTGCGTATTTCATCTGTTTTAGCATAATCTAGAGCTGTCTTCCCATCTTTATTCTTTATATTAGGGTTCGCACCTTTCAACAGAAGTTCTCTTACAACGCTGATAATTTCACTCCTCGATGCTGCCATTAGTGCAGTTTCGCCACCAACATTCTGTTTATTCGGGTCTGCGCCTTTCTCGAGCAGCCATTTCACAATGGTAATATTTCCCATTTTTGCAGCATACATAAGCGGAGTATCTCCGCGAATATTCGGTATATTCGGATCTGCACCTTTCTTCAACAATTCATCTACACTCTCTACATTATGCATTAAAGCTATAAGAGCTGTAGTCTGTTGTGTACTGGACTGAATGTTAGGGTCTGCACCATGTTCTAAAAGTTCTTTCACTATCCCTAGTAGATTAGCTCTATAATAATTAATTCCTAAGATCATAAGAGGAGTCAAACCTGCAGTATTTTTTTTGTTTGGATCTAGACCTCTATCAAGTAAAATTTTTAGAATATCAACGTTTATAAATTTAATAACATCAGTCAGTTGTATAGCATTTATATCTGCACCCTTTTCTAATAGCAATAACAAACCATCCTTATTATCATATTTTGCAGCTTGTGTTAACGGACTCTCATATCTTTCTGTTCTTTTATTAGGATTTGCACCTTTATCTAACAATACTTTCATAGAATCAAGATCTCCATGCATTGACGCATATAGAAGCGGTGTAAACCTATCGTCTCCTTCGTTAGGGTCTGCGCCTTTATCGAGAAGTAATTGTACATTTTTAATGTTTTTGTTAGGCTGAGCTAATGCATATAACAATGGCGTCTGCCCATCTGTTTTTAGGTTAACATCTGCTCCACTATCAATAAGTAACTCTACTATTTTGACGTTACCATTAGTAATTGCCATTCCAAGTGGTGAGTCTTCAGTGAGAGCCTGCTTATTAACATTTCCACCCTTTTCTATTAATTGTTTTACAATATCTAGATCTTCAACCCACGCTGCAGTAATAAGGGGTGTATAACCTTCATTGTTTTCTATATTTGGGTCTGCACCTCTATCAAGCAATACTTTTACTATATCTTTGTTTTTGTTTGCTGTTGCGTTATAAAGCGGAGTGTTACCATCTCCCAATCGGCTATTTACATTCAATCCTCCGTCTAATAATTTATTAACTTCGGATATATTACCATCTTTGATAGCTTTCTCCATTATAATATAATGGTTCATAAAAAGTCTTTTACAAGCGAAAAAGACAAAGGTCGTGTGAAAAAGGAACTAGAAGATAGTTCTCCAGTGGTTGTCAGATTCTACAAATCTACATGCCCTGCCTGTTTAATGTCCAAAGGTGCATGGGAAGGGTTTTGTGCATCCATGATCTCTTCTCCTTATAGAGTCCTAGAAGTAGAAGAAGTCGCTATACCAGATGATATTTTAATGGGGATTTCAGCATTCCCAACCTATGCTAAACATGACAAGAAAGGTAGTGCACATACTACAGGTGCTATTATGGAGTCTGAATCAATAAAGGAAAAATTGAAGTTATAGCACGTTCATGAGTGGTTACAGTTTTCGTATATTCGATAACAATAACATTTACACAAAAACAATGTTTGATATGTAACACTTTTACAAGTTTGTATTCAGTAATAGAGTATACACCCATTACTATTGTTCAGTTGTACAATTTCCACCGCATGCAGGTAATATGGTAACATTATTGTAATATACACGTCGAGGACCATATTTCAGACTACGAAGAGCATCAAATGCAGACGGCATCGTTTTATTTGACGCTTTTGTCTGACCATAATAACTGTTAGAGACTGTTCGGTCTCGCTTTTGTTTTATCAAATCACTGCTATCCATTGTAGAAGAGTTAGAACTTATTCGAATCGACTACCTTTTGCAACCGCATACCCTTCAGAAAGTTCTTTACGAGAAACATTATCCTTATTTAAAAAGTCTTGAAACGCTCCAAGATCATTGGGTATAGTCGTAGATGCTTGTGTTACAAAATCACGTGCAGATTGTGCAAGAACCAACTTATCTGACGTATCCATCAGAATATCACTGGGTTTTGAAAAGGCTTCAAAAATGCTTTCTTTGACATCTGGTGCATTGATATCATGGGGTGCAGGAGGACGATTCGCATTATCAACATAGTCTGTGAACAGAACATTCATAAATGGATTTGACTGCTTTGGCTTTTCAAATTTAGCGTGGTCGGAATTCTTGAACGCTTCTTTGAGTATCTGTGTTTCAGGGTACACTTTGACAAGAACAACAGAGAGCATCAAAATGACAGGTACAAACAATAAATAGTTTGCATTTCCTGTGATAAATGACATTAAAAATGAAAAGTAAATACTGAAACGTACAACAGCATTCAGAGCCTCAGGTACAGTCATCTCATTTGTAGGTACAAAACGCTTCCATGTATCTTTTGTAAAAAGATTGGCTGGATCATCGAGCCAGAATATCTCACGCTCAGTTTTAGACTCCATTCTTATTGTCATACTGTGCTTATTTTCCTGAATGACGATCGCGTTGTTTTCGTTGGAGTCTGGCTAACATACGGGCTCGACGTGCTTCGGGCGATGACCCCAATAGTACTTCAGCACTTTGTGCCTCATGTGTAGATTCTCCAAAAATACTCTCCTTGAAAATCTTACCAAGCGAATGCTTGAACTTTTCACGAAGCATTTCAATCTCGCGGATAAGATCTTCCTTTTTGAGAGATCCTGCACGAATCTTACCTTCAATAAACTTTTCAACAGCACCCATAGCTTTTCGTGTGATCGGGTTATCAGGATTCTTGAACATTTCAATAATCTTTGAAGGATCAGTAAAATCAAGTTCATCAATACCAAAATCAGGTAGCTTGAACGTCTCCAACATTTCCATACCAAGCTTGAAAATGCGAGTCTCCTTAAAATACTCAAATAGCTCTTCAATATTGCTTTTTGTTTTGGTATCGTTCAAAACCTCATCAATGTCATCGCCTTCCTTTCCTGAAACCTTTGTCCAGATATCTTTAATAGTCTTCATCCAGTCATCGCCAATATAAGATGCGACAAGACCAGTTCTCAAAAAGTCCCATACATTGTTTTGATCTTTAGAACTCAACTCGCCATAAAATGTTGAAAAGTTAATACCCCTCAAGAAGAATCGAGGTTCTTTAAAGAGATCTTCATTTTTCTTGATAAAATCCATTGCAAGAGGGCGATAGTGCTCTGTAAAGAATGCAGCCTCTTTTGCGTTATCGATAGTTGAATACTCTGCAGTGATCAATGGCTCTAGTTCAGGTCGAGCAGTTTTGAGATCTTTCAAAAACTCTGTCAAGATATCTTCAATTTTGAATCCGTCCATTTGTAGTTGTAAATAAAGTTAATCGTAAGTGATTATCGAAGCGGGCATAATTCAGGTGCGTATGGATTCCCCGAACGTCCAATAATAAGTTCATCCTCTGCTCGAACAGTAAACGGTAGATACACTTGATAACGGTGTGCAAGATAGAACGGGTGTAAAATATCCTCTTCTGTCCATTCGACTGAAGGAAGTTTGAATGAATAATCCCCTCTAAAATTTTGCACATATTCGTCATTGGGTATCATGCCCAACCATCTACAGTTTATGCGATTTGAATGTAAATCCACATATGTGATCAAACATCTGTGAAAGATGATACCATCTTTTACAAACGTTCCCATACCGTGTCCTCCAAATATTAGCTTTGTCAAAATACTATGATCAAACTGCATATTTGAAAACACACGGCGAACTTGTTTCATATAATGTTTTATATAGATTTATGTAAGTTGTTTACATAGCTACACGATTGCCTCCACGTGTAAGCCATTCGCGTTCATCCTCCTTTGTGGCACACAAGCATCCAATATCACTTGTGATGGAAGAAGGGCAGCACTCGGGAGAGAACTTTGAGTTCTGGTACTTCATGAGCTGATTATCATCGGCAGCCTCATAAGGCTTCAAGGGTGCAGGTTTAGGAGTTGACGCCCACAAATTTCCGAATGAGGTGAGGTCAAGTCCATCGTATAACCCCATGCCGCCACCATCAACTGGCATACCTACGGCTTGCTGGGCAAACCCTTCACGAGAACCAAACATCCTCATTACAACAGATAGTCCAAAACCAATAATTACAAGGGTAACAAGAACAGTCGTTTTGTCCTTCATTTGTTGTTATGAATACACTACTTTTTTACGCATTCAGATGCTCGAACACAACTTTCTGTATTTCTTCTAATTTTTCAGAGTCATGCGAGTCAGGGTAATCTCGAACTATTACCTTTCGATTGACTGAGAATAATCCAACTCTATTATCCAAGAATATCTGATAAGCCAGTTTGTCATTCCTATTTTTAGGTGTGCCAACGTCTTTTGCAAGTTTGAGTTTACTTTTGATAAATACAGGCTGCTCTCCTGACATGTCTACTCCATCTACTGTATACCACTCAATATCTGATGCATCTATCTCAACTACACCAACAACTGTACCTTCCTTTAGCTGAGTTCCGATCTTAACTTCATTCATCATCATACGCTTTCCATCAATTAGTTCTACAAACGAATCATATGCCAGTGCTGGGCTTCCTAATTCATCATCAAACAACTCATCCGGAACTTCTTCGTAATCGCAGAATACCGCATCCCCGATACGAATTTGATGGTCAGATGTGTTCAAACACACTAGAGGTTCATAGTACAAACGTTGTGATACAGGGCAACCAGTTTCTTTTACATACATCCATGTTCCTTTATGCAAAACGATATGATCTCCAGAAACCTTCACCCCATTATAATTGTATAAAATCTCATTGCTCAAGAAATCAAATCGAGAAGTGACTCTTGAACCTTGTATGAAATCACCAACTTGGATATCCCGCAGTTGTATACGCCCTCGTTGTGTTTCTACTTCTGTGTCAGGATGAAAACAGAACGAAATTCCTACCAATGCACCTAAAGGTATCACAAATGCAAGAACAACTGGAAAGAACAATGCAAGTATAAAGCTCAGTGCAAACAACATAATTACAAGTGCTTTTACCAGAGTTATACTGAAACTAAAGATTGAAACAATAAATGCAATTAATGTCTGGACAATGAATGCTGCGTAATAAGCTGATCCAGCAATTCGTTGAAAAAGATCACGTAATTTGCCTATGAGCAAATTCAATGATGACATAGAGTTAAAAATCTTTCCAAATGTCTTGTTTCCGAAATCAAGAACAAAATTTGACATTCCGGCTAAATACGCTACAAAATGATTAATCTGTCCTAAAATTGTTTGAACAACTCCAATGATCATTCCAAACAATCGATAAACAGGATCTGTTGCCCGTCCAAAAATCTCTTTTGCAAACGTATTTGTGCAGAATGCAAAATTCTCAAATGTTGAACTTTCTTCATCAAACATCGAAGTAAATGGCATATACACTGGACTACATCGATAACGCACCCAGTTCTCTTTAATATCATCGAAATTTCGGCGTGCGTTGATGTACAACATAATGCCTATGATGATGATTGGACCCGCAGCAACTGCAAGGTATTCTATCATTATTCTAGGAATGGATAACCTTCTGGTCTCTCTTGTCGTGGATGCTTGAATCAGGAACTTCATGATCATCTAAGCAACGGTATTCGTTACCATGATTATCGACTGCAACAAGGATTGAGTTCTCTGTAATAAGATTCATACATAGTCCATCGCCGACTGGTTTTCCGTATGGAGTATACAGCGGAGGAGCTGCGGTTGTGAGCTTATCTTTGAATACCATCGTACCTGGTGCTACAAAAATACCACTACCAATTTCTACTTTCGCAACATTCAGTCTATGCACAATTGCTCCTATGACTCGACCCCCTTCTTTGACACATTCTCCTAGACGAATGTCATTAATACATTTAGCAGATCCATCACTCATAATAACATTCGTAAAATCTTTATCAAATCCAGTTGTTCGGTATTGGAATCGCATCGGAGGTACTTCAGATATACCATAATGTTCCGCAACATCTTGATAGAATTCGTGTATGTCATCTGTTTCTTCGTAATCTTTGAA
>Ga0078894_10001649_pt1 | contig 16689 bp, 16 predicted proteins | sample LauGreSu1BDMLBSD_2_FD_67506 | JGI IMG/M metagenome (GOLD analysis project Ga0078894, IMG submission 67506) | Freshwater lake microbial communities from Lake Michigan, USA - Su13.BD.MLB.SD (version 4) (version 4) | ecosystem: Environmental > Aquatic > Freshwater > Lake | place: Lake Michigan... | reverse complement strand
ATACAACTATTTATCGTAGCGGTAAATATACTACTATGCCAAGACTCAGCTTATACCGCCCAGAAAAGGGCAACGATTACAAATTTATTGATAAAACCGTATGGGAAATGTTCCAAGTTGGCGGTACTGATGTGCTAGTTCACAAGTATATTGGGCCCGGAGCATCTGTACAAGGTGATACTCCAAGCACTCCAAATTACGGTACTTCTAACGAAACACAAATTCAGGATTTGCTATTTTTAGAAAATAGAGATCGCAAGTACGACCCTGATGTTTACTTGCTCCGCGGAGTTTATAATCTAGCAGATATTGATTTTAACTTGAGTCAGTTTGGTTTGTTTTTACAAAATGACACAATCTTTATGACCTTTCATATCAATGACACAGTGGAAAAAATTGGTCGTAAGATTATGAGCGGTGATGTTATTGAATTGCCTCACTTGAAAGATGAACATGCATTAAACAATCTACAGTTTGCTCTAAAACGATTTTATGTTGTAGAAGAAGTTAATCGAGCAGCTGAAGGATTTTCAGTGACTTGGTATCCGCATTTATATCGTGCCAAGTGTAAACCGCTGGTAGACAGTCAAGAATTTAAAGACATATTGGACGGTGTTGCCGAAGAAGGTAGCAATACTACACTCCGTGATATTATGTCAACCTATGAAAAAGAAATGCAGATCACTGCTGCTGTTCTTGATCAAGCAGAAGCAGATGCACCTAAGAGCGGATTTGATACTACCCAATTTTATCACTTACAAAAAGGTCCTGATGGTAATCCTCAATTGATCAGTGCAGACTTAGAATCTACATTTATCACAAACGACCAACCGCAAGCTACAGACGAAAACGGTGTTCCGTTGTTCGACACTGAAGGTAACCCAATATACGCCGGAGTTACGGCCGATCAAACTTACAGAACTATTGAGCGCGGCGGGTACGGAGAGATTCACGGCAATACAGATACTTGGTTAGCTGATGCAATTCCGGCCAACGGTGCTAGATTCACTGCAGGTATTGCATTTCCGACAACACCGCAAGAAGGACAATTCTGTTTACGAACAGACTATTTGCCTACTCGCTTGTTTAGATACAGCGGCACACGATGGATCAAGATCGAAGATAATGTACGAATGACTATGAACAACTTAGGTGCTAGTGATGTCGGAAGCGGCGATAGGTTCGAAGGTAAAGATGTTAGACAAACACAAAAAGCAACATTTGTCAACAATACTAATTCCACAACAATCAACGGTAAGACAGTTAAAGAGCGCCAGAGCTTATCAAAAGCTCTTAGACCAGAGGCAGACGAATAATGGATTTCTTTTATGACGGACAGATACGCCGGTATGTAACACAGTTCATGCGGGTGTTTATTGGATTTAAATACCAAGCAGGTGACGGTGATCAACGACTCGTTCCAGTTATGTACGGAGATTTAACTAGGCAAGTTGCCGGTATCATTAAAGATAACAGCGAAAATAAAATGCCTACGGTTCCTCGCATTGCTTGTTATATCACAGGATTAGAATTAGATACTAGCAGACTAGCAGACAGCACATTTGTTAGTAAAGTGAATGTTCGAGAGCGCACTTATGAAGATGTTGCGGGTCAACGAGTGTATGGTAGCGAGCAAGGTGCAGGGTATACCGTTGAAAGATTAATGCCAACGCCTTTTAAATTGCGTGTTAAAGCCGATGTGTGGACTAGCAACACTGACCAAAAACTTCAGTTACTCGAACAGATATTGATATTATTCAATCCTAGCCTTGAAGTTCAAACCACTGATAATTATGTCGACTGGACTAGTCTTAGTGTAATCTATCTAACCAGCACCAATTTTAGTTCTAGGTCAATACCACAAGGCACAGAAACTGATATAGACATTGCTAGTTTAGAATTTGAAATGCCTATATACATCAGTCCTCCAACTAAAGTCAAGAAGTTAGGTGTTGTTCGAGCAGTTATCAACAATATGTTTACCAATACAGGCGATGCTGTTAACATCAACAATTTAATTTACAACGACGGTGATGTTCAAACTGCTGTTGAATATAAACGCTATGGAATTGTCATGTTGAAAGCTGACAACGGTGTTGCCGGAGATTACAACATCAGTATTGTGGATGTTGGACAGGCTGTTCTTGATGCCGGATTAGATTTACCTCCTGAAAAAATTGGCAAGAAATTAGATTGGCAACTGGTACTAGATCAATACGGCGGTTACAAAGAAGGCGTTAGTCGAATTACATTCAAACAACCTAGCGGTGGGGAATTAGTTGGTACCATTGCAGTAAATCCAATTGATCCTACTTTGTTAGTTGTATCAATGGATATGGACACTGTTCCAAGTAACACTTTAATAACCACTGGTAAGTATCCAGACAATACAGTCTATACCAGTGTACGGTCGGCAAGCAAAGGCACAATTGACGCTATCATTAATCCCTATAACTTTAACCCGTTGACTACTTACGGAACAAAAGCAAATTATCCAGTGGGTCTAAGATATCTAATGTTAGATGATTTAAACATGTTCCTTGCGCCAACGCAGGCAGCTAGTATTGCTACTAATATTATCGATACTGACATTGATTATTACAGAATTGTTAGACCTGACCAAAAGCAAAAGGCCAGTATCAATAACTTGCCAAGATCTTATAGCAATATATATCAGACTAAAGTTTATGTCAACGGTGCCGAAGTGGGATTTGCAGAAGTTGAAGATGGTGGATTATTTGAAACTTATGAATTTAACGCTGGAAATTTTATTATAGGTCATACTTATAAAATAACAACTCCGGGCAATACTAATTTTATTGCAATTGGGGCAGAAAATAATAGCATAGGTACGACATTTACCGCTACTGGTATTGGATCTGGTACTGGAAAAGCCAATGGTACATATAGAACAGCTTCAGGCAAATATAAGATTCGATTAAATGAATTTCCTCCATTAGAAGACGGCAACGGAAATGCCAGCGTTATAAAGTACACCATAGAAAAATATACCTATCCTGATTGGTATACTGAAGGTGATGATCCGGACACACTACTGGTTGAGACTGATGTCTACTTACCAGGTAAACCAGAGCGCAGTTCAGGCCCAACTGCTTGGAAAAATCTAGACGATTCTGACATTCACATCAAAGCCAACAGCATTATCGAATGGAATGGTAGTCGTTGGGTAACAATATTTGATCCAGACGATGTGGCAACTAATGTCTACATCACTAATTTAAGAACTGGAATACAATATAAATGGGACGGTGTACAGTGGCTTAAATCATTTGAAGGCGAGTACTTGCCAGGTTCTTGGAGACTGACCTTAAATCCTTAATAAGTACTGGATGCAACAACGAGCCGGTTTATTATTTCTAGCAAGGACTACAGGTAGAATCCTTCTCATTCTCCAAAGCGAGAAGTGGACTGTTCCTACCTTTGCTAGATCAGCTGCATTGTTAGAAGATGCTGATGTACTTCTAAAAGAATATCATACTGGTAGAATACTACCTATCGAATTATATCTCAGCGAAGATAGAGGGTTCGAATACGGTACCTATGTTTGTTTGGTCAACGACGAGTTTTTAACTCAAGCTGTGCCAACACTAGCATGGTGCAATTTAGATAATCTTCCTAAACAATTGCACGGTGGTCTCAAGACCACATTAAATAATCAGCTGATACGCACAAAAATTGATACTATAATGGAGTTAGAAAATGCTGCCAACTTTGGAAAACAGTGAAAGATTTAAAACTGAATTTAACGATTGGAGATCGAGGATCAGTAATATCACCAACGATCGAATCAGAACAGAGCTCAACGAAAAGATGACTCAGCTGTTAAGAGAAGTACGATCTGTTGATCAACAGCATAGAGACATACTGATGGCAAAACAACTGCCTAATATGATTGCTGATAGCCGAACTACTTTAACTGAGATTAGACAAAGTATTGTTAGGCAATTAGAAGACTACGAAAAAATTACAGCCAAATAACTTTGTCTTCGTAGCAGCAGTTAGGTTCACCGTTTAAAAATCTAACTGCTCCGTCAAAAATTTCTTGAATAAAACTTTCTCGATCAAAAAATTCAACCATTTGCATAATCATTATGCGTTCATTAGTAAGAGTATTGAAAATAATTACATTATAAAGCGGTTTTGTAATTTCCGGAGTAACTTGTCTAACTCCGTTTTCAGTCTTTTCCCATTTATAAATTCCAGTAGTATTCATATTATAAGCTCACGATGTTTTTAACAGTAATCGCTCCAACCATAATTGGATGCAAACTACATAGGTATCTGTAGCCACCAGATATAGATGCTGGGATCTTCCAGTATAAAGTACCTTGCGTTTGGCCTTGTGCATTGGTTCCGGTACTAACTGCGCCGTTTAACGCCACATGAAATAATCCTGTATTGTAATTTGTTCCTGTACCGTCTTGTATTAAAAATGGATGACCAGTACATTGTAATTTAAATGCAATTGTTGTACCACCTATGGCAAATATTGTAGGATTGCCACCACTGTATTGATCAAACAAATAAGAAACTGCACCGCTATTGCTAACTGTAAGCATAGTAATAGCCGGCATGTAAACTTGATCTATGCTGAAATTTCCTAGTGCTACTTCAGTAAGGCCTGAAAAAGTGCTGGCTGCTGAACTGGTAAATGTAATAGTATCAGCACCCGGGTTTGTGGTAATTGTAATGCCACTACCTACCAATGTAAGCGTATCAGTATCGCTGTCTGCAACTACATCACTTTGGCCTGATACAGCAATAGTTGCAAATGAATTGCTAGCACCTCCGCCGCCTCCACCCCCGGACGCTGTTGAGTTAATAGTAACACTGTCAGTGATTGGGTCTGTCGTTAATGTAACATTGCTACCAGCAACTAGTGTTAGTGTATCGGTTGAACTTTCTGCAACAACATTACTCTGCCCTGCAACGGCTACTGTTGAGAAAGTATTAGGAGTAGAAATTGTAACTTGACTGCTGGCTGTTAACAAATTCCAAACAGTTCCGTCAAAGATCCAGGTAGCATCTCCAGAAGAGTATGTTGCATTTGTTGCGGGCGATGATGGAAAGTTAATTGCCATAGTTGTTCCTAAAAATATTTATGTTATGCAAATCTATAAATTGCTACAGTATTTCCATCAGTTTCTAACGTATACGGATCTGGAGGAGTTATCATGGTATTAGTACCATATCTGTTTATATTGCTAATTCTCACTGTATGGTAGTCAACATATGTTAATCCATCATATTGTGTATTTGCATAAGTCGGTGGCGGAGCTATAAAATTAATTCTATTCCAACTGGTTCTTGATGTAATGTTTATTGCTTGATCAAGACCTGTTGCATTTCTGTAACCCCATTTTCTTGTTCCGTTTTCAGTGTACTGTTGCAAATGATAATATCGAGGAACCCAACTAGCGTCAATGGTTATTACATGCCAAGTCCAAATGTCAGTAGCCGCAGTTACATCAAATCCACCGTCGGGTCGTACATTGATACCGCCTTGATGTGTGTACGGGAACACTTGTGGTTTATACATTAGTCCGACAAATTGATCAGTTGATGCATTTGATACACTTAGGTATGTAGCAAGATCGCTAGAACCAGAATTGAAACCATTTAATCTTCCATAAAACTCAATAGTACACGGAATTGATAAAGTACTAGGTAATGTTAAAGTTAATCTACCAGTACTTTGATTGGCAGTAAGATATTTTCTCCAGCCAACCGTTCCGATAGTTGCATTGTTAATGCCGCCTAGGCTAGAAGAAGTAATATTTGTGCCAGAGGAATAAGTTGGTACACCTAGTTGTGTTCCTGCTTCTGTGATAGGAACCGTTACAGTTCCATTCTGAATGGTCATTGTAAGCGATTTAGCTGTTGCATTTTGATGATCGTTTAATGTTTTTAATTCTATCTTGTCAACAACGGACCCAGAAACATAACTCAAGGTAGGGTTTCCTTGAACAGGCAAGTATTCCAATGACTCGCCGGCTGCTGCATTTCCACTAAATGTGTAAGGAGATACACTGCTATACTCAGGAGGGTTACTGGCTGTAAGTGTAAATGTGTCGCCTTCGGCGACTGGACTTGCACTTGAAGTTATAATCCAAGGCCTACTAGTTGCTAAGCCGCTAAGTTGTCTACTTTGAACGCTGGTTAGTCTTGGCATATTATGCTCCGAATGAGCTCAAGCTGCCAAATACTGTCCAAGTAGATGACACCCTAATAAGAGTAAAACTAACAATATCCTTTTTACTGGCATTGCCTGATGGAGTTAAGCCGGCTAACCAGTTAATGGTTACAGGAGTTCCGTCTATTTGCAACACATTTGGAACATATGGTGTTGCGTCTTGAATTATTACAAGTACTATTGATAATGCACGATTAGCAGTAGTTGGTACATTGGTAAAATTAGCTGTAAAATTATCCGCTGGGCTAGTATGATACCAAATTGCTCCAGTAGAATAATCGTGATCAACTGTACCTGTTGCGCCAGTCTTGGTATTCAATACTTCAACTGACTGTTGGAATGTAGCAGTGCCGGTAAAAGTTGGCGCTGTAAACATTGTGGCTTTTGATTCGTTGGTTACATTTCCTAGTCCAACAGTTGTAGCATTAATAGAAAGTGCTCCAACGATTACTTGTTCTACTGCGGTATTGACAAATGTCTCAGTGGCTAATTTTTCGTTACCGTATATAATATTGCCTGCAATAATTAAATCATTTTCAATCCGTACATCTGAATTAAAAGTTACAGCAGGTGTAAATGATATCGAACTAGAATCAACTGAATCTATAACTGTACCAACGAACGATATGCTACCTAAACTTGGCATCGGTACAGACGGTTGCATCCATTGTGTTGAAGTGCCGTCATCTATATAAACATACAATCTACCATTATCAGTATTGAGCCATAAATTTCCGCTAATCGGATCTTCTGGTAGCGTGTTTCCTACTGAAACAGTTGCGCCTCCTGCACCACTTCCGGGATCTGCTACTGCAATCTCTTCTCCCATACCAAGGTGATTGTAACACCAATAGTATAATGTTGTCGGAGTGTCGTTAGTTACGGTAATCTGTACGGTGCGGGTATTGGCATTATCAAATGCCACGCTATTGTATGTTGCATAAGATACAATTTCACCGTCTAACTTATAAACTACATTGGCAGTATAAGCAGTTCCGCCTCCGCGAACTCCGCTTAGATTATCAGCGGAGAAATTTAAAGGATGTCTATTTTGTGTAGTACCGTTAGCATTAGGGTAGTAGACATTAGTGTCATCGCTTTGATCAAATATGTAAGTGTAGCCAGTTACAAAATTTGGCTTAGGTCTATACTCTCCGTTCAGCGCATATTTGTTTCCGGTGTCAGGACTTTGCGGACTTACAATAACAGTGGTATAATAAACCGTAGACGATCTACTGACAATTAATGCATCTCTCATAGATGCTGCTGAAACACCAACAAGGTCGTTTCTAGCTAATTTAATACCTGCCGTATCGGATCCATTGTAAATCCTAAGCGTATCGTTATCACGGTCATAGAAAACTTCCCCCCTAGATCCTAACTTTCTGTTAAGGAAGTCTTCATCGTTGGGGGTGAATCTTACTAAATTTACAACTGGGTTTCTATTGGAGGGCATAATGTAATTTGCTCAGTATTACATTATTTATTCGTTTGCCTTTCCTTGTATTCTTTGATTGTATGCTGTACAAGCTCAAAAGATCGACCTGTAAATCCGCCCACTCGCCAGTAATAAGGAGCGTAGTTTGTTGTTTTCTGACGATCGTCGTATATAACTGCTACGGTTCCGTCTTCGTAACGAATTCGCCATTGGCATGTTACCCTATCGAGGGATCTATCAATAGCTGGATTTGACTCCTCTCCAGGCCCAAAATAAGGCCAGCCAAACATCTTTTCAAGGTCTCGATAAGTTGTGTATATTTGGCCTTGCTCAGTGAATCGTGTAACGAACGGAGTTTTTGTAAATTTCATTTTTTAAAATGCTTATGATAGAAATCTTTTAGCAGATTTCTATTCTGCCTAAAAAATACGCTCATAAACAAGTTTCGTTTTTCTATCCACATTTTATCGTTGTCATTCATTTCTCTTACAACTAGGTCGTAGTTTTTTTCGGATAGTGGAATTAGATGTCCTATCGGAGTTCCTGCTTTAATAAGAGTTTCTCCCTTTAACACATTCCAATGAATTTGTAAATTTATCTCTGTACTAACGGCAGGATCTAAGATACCAGTAGCATTTTCAAATGTAAATTCGTCAGGGTATGCAATAGGTAACATCAAAAACTTTACACCCTTTGGAGCGACTATATTCCACGGTGTATCTAATTTTATAACCTGTTCATGACTCCAAGGACGCTTAGGAATAAACTTATCAAGACCGGGCTTATGTGTTCCCACAACTTCTTTTCCTCGATAGGAATTTAATGCTCCGGATGGAATCGACCAAGAGAATGGCCTGTTTGCTCCGTCGGTTCTAATTATTAAATCGTGCCAGAGAGGAATAATATAACCATGATTAAACATGTCAAATATTCCGGGGCATTGGAATATATGCGTTTGTCGAGTTTTTGTAAACTTATCTTTATTCTCTACCCAATCATTCTTGGCTGCTGCCATCCAATTTGCTCTGTACTGACTGGCGGGAATGATTGGAAATAGATCCGAAAGTCCGGGTGCTGCTGTAAAAAATTCAATAGTGTCCATGTGAGTACCACTGTATAGTTCTGCTGATTTGTGCAATGCCTTCTGCCTTACACATAAATTTCGTAATATCGTTTGTATGAATTGCAATAGCCAATTTACTCGGAAGTTCGTAACCTAGTATGTAGTCTAACACAAGATAGGTTTGAGGGCCTACAGTTTCCCAGGCAAACGGTGCATCGGCAAATACCACTTGGTCAGTTTTTCTAGTCACTACTGACATTTTTTCAACACCGTTTTCCATATGAAACACTATTAGATCACGATCTTCTAATAATGCGTTCATCCAGATTTTCAATTTCTTTTTATCTTTTTGTACTTTTCTGGCAGTGTATGCATCTTTGGCTTCTCTTAATTTGTGCTCAAAGATTACAAATTCGCCTACTGTTAATTCAGTTAGCATTGTTTACTCCTTAATATTGTTCTTGTACCACTGATCAAGATACTCATAATGATTTGGAAATCTTTTCTTTGCTTGCTCTACCCTGTAATTTTGTACAGCAATAAAATATTCTGCATATTCGTTTTCATGCGGTCTATCAATTGTTTCTAAATTGTCGTAGGCGCCGCCGGCATGTAAAACACTAAACCATTGGACAATGTTGAACATTGAGCTTTTACTAAAATATAAGAATCGCCCGGGGCGTGGATAGAAATGACTTAAAATAAACTGAACATCAGCTGGCAACTCTTTTATATCCTGTTTACGAATACTTTCCCAGAATGGTGTATCCGATCTCTTTGAGAAATGATAGTGTGCCCAAACAAATGCCAAAATTTCCATTGACATTTCGTAGAAACCTCTGTTAATTAAATCTTTAGTTTGTTGATTCCAAATGTTTCTATTTAAATTCAGCAAATCTGCAACTGACTTAATAACTGCTGTGGTAAATGTGATACCTGTAGCTTCTAACGGTTCTACAAATCCTGCACTCAGACCAACCGCCACTACATTCTTAACTGCAATTTCTTTATGATATCCGCATTTCATTTTTAAGAATTTAGCCGGAGCATCAAATTCACCAATTGCTTCTCTTAATTCTTTTTCAGCATCTTCGTCACTGATAAACTTACTGCTGTATACATAACCGTTGCCAGTTCTAGTATAGATAGGAATAGTAAATCTCCAACCTGATGTCATGGTAGTTGCTTTTGTATAAGGAAAGCAGTCAGTCTTTGGATCTTTAAACTGTGTTGGCATTACTACAGCACGATCATTAGGCAACCATTTATCGTAAGATGTAAATGGAGATCCTAGAGTTTTTTCTAGTAAAATGGAATTAAAGCCGCTACAGTCGATGTATAAATCTGCAGAATATGCTTGACCTTTGTCGTCAATTAGCCTAGTAATGCCGTGAAGATCTTTTTCTACTTTAGCGATGCTGGTATCAATATGCGTGATTTTATCTCCTATTAGAGATTTTAATGCATCTAGAATTTCATATGCTGAAAAATGCACTGCACCGTAACCTTCAGTGTTTGCACCAAAACTAGTATCTAAGTGATCAAACATTTTAGGGCTTAGATTTGCTTTAGCCAATTGGTATGCCGGATGAAACTTTGCAAATTCAGAGTAGGGATGCTTAATAAAATAATCACTAGCATAGAAATCTTCAGCCATAAACGAACTCTGTATTCCGTCGTTGTCTACGAAATAAGGTTCGTCGTTCCAACCAGTTAGTTCCACACCAAGTTTAAATGCAGCATTGCTGGGCTTCATCCATTGTTCTGGAGTCAGTCCACACTGATATAAAAACTGTGCTGTTAGTGGCTGGGTGCCTTCTCCTACACCAATAGGACCCAACGATGTATCTTCAATCAATGTGATATCGCAAGGTACCTGTAGATTATTGGCAAGGTATGCTGCCGACAACCAGCCACTTGTGCCACCACCAAATATAATTATTTTTTGTGTTCTATTAATCATGTTATTCTCAGTTATAAAATCCGTAGTCAAACGATACATTAAAGGACAATGATACCCGTATGTCATTTGATCTATTAGGTTCTACTTTATGCATTAACCAACTAGGAAATAATACTATCAATCCTTCTTCGGGCTCAATATTAGAAATGTTAAAATAGTCCGGCGACTGATGAGGAAAACTTACAACAAACGGATTTGGACTTTTAAAAATAATGCGTCCGCAATTAGCTGGAGCCTTGTGATAGTACACGCCGCTGACTGTATTAGGCTGATACCCGTGCTCGTGCATACCAATAAGTTGTTCATTATCAAATCTATTAATCCATGATTGATCAATACGCAACGATCTTTTTTTATAAGGTTGATTTGTTTCTTCTAACAATTTATCAACATTACTTAAAATAGCCATGCCCATCAATTTCATTTGTCTTGATAAAATGATATTAATAGATTTGCCAGGAATAAAAGTTGTTAACGCAGTATCGTTATCGGGTTGCCATTCGTTTTTAAAATCACAATCTTTAATTACTGTATCAATTTCGTTAGAAATTTGCTCTTTGTTTAGGAGCATTTCTTGATAGATAGGAACACTAAAGATATTGTTAATCATGTTTTCCTGATTACAACAATGTATAAACCATTCCACCATTCTTTAGGACTTTCTAAAGAATTTAACATCATTTTTTCAAAAGTAACTTGAGCACCTACACTATTAAGACCTGCTTGAGCACCTTCTACAACTGACTGCCAATTTGCATCATCAAATATAATGATACATTCATTTGCAAGCACCGGATAGTAATGTTCAACAGCTCGCTTGGTGCTTTCAAAATCATGAGGACCGTCATAGAAAAACATCTGAATGTCAGTTGAGAATTGAGAAACATCTGCTTTAAACAGGTCTCCATTAACGATGTCAACATCAGCTGCGCCTTTGTATTTCTTGACATTTTCAATAAATGTATGAACTGAATTTTGTGGCAGTGCGTTTAGATCACTTCTCGCAGGTTGAATTTGTTCTTTCCAATTATCAACAGCAATAGCATGTATTGGATTGTTTTTAATTGTGGCGCAGAAAGTTGCGCCCATTGCTGCTCCAACTTCTAGATAAGAAGTAACACCTTTAGCCAACGAGTTTAACAGTGTTTGTACACGGGGACTTGTTAGTCCAGGAATGTCTAGTCGCATTGTTGGGATTCCAGAATCTGCGATACACTGTGCTGTGTGTTGTACTAACTCAGAATATACCAGTTTAGATTTCTTATCATAAATCTTATCGCAGTACTGGCATGACCAGCACTCAAACTGACAAGTTTTGATTTTGTCTCGCCAGACATTAATTGGCTTTTCTGCTAGATTAGTTTCTTCTAGATAATTCTCAAAACCCTTGAACAATATTTCTTTGCCTTCGGCATAGTTTTTAATTATTTCCATGGTTTCTTCTAATCGACTAATTGCTTCTCTGCCATGCATCTTGATGCTGTCGATCCCTAATTCATCGATGAACTCATCCCAGTCAGCTCGCCATGGTGGGAAGTTAGCAGTCTTCAAAAACACCGAAGGATCTTCAACTTCCCATTTTTTACAACTAATCCTACTGATCGGATCATTGAAGTATTGAGGAGTGTCACCTATTCTATTGTTATTAAATTGAAAGTGTTCAACCATCATACTGCAACCGCCAGTACAACCTTCATTGGCTAGTAAACTGATTGCAATATCTCTTCCTGTTGTTTGTTTGATATATTCTTTTGCTTTTTTAATTTTTCTAAGGAGATCATGATCTCGCATCATGTCTCTATCAAGATTGATATAATCAAAGCCGTAGTTAGCAAGGTTAACAACTTCTTGTGCGGTATGTACTTCTCGAAGAATTGTATTTTTTACATACAACTCAGGAAAGGCTGCTTTAATTTGCCCCGTAGCCATCCAATGAGTGTGTGGTATGGTCGCATTTCTAATACCTGCATCGTATAAGGGTTTAAAGTTAGCAATGAACAAATCTAAATTTTGTTGTGTTGCTGGAATTTCAATATTGTTAAATGTTGCTGATACTGGAATCCCTAAAGTATGCTGAATATTTAGGGCCGCTTCGATGGCGCTGAAGTGATATTGTTCTAATACAAAAACATCTCCCATTGCATCTTGTACAAATGGTTTAATACGAGATGTGAAGTAGACATCTCTAATGTAATCTTTATATTCTGAAAGAAAATTTAGAAATTCCGAATACTGTGTTGGATTTAATTTTGGATTTAGTGGTACGCTGAATATTTTTCTCATAGTCGTAAATAAAGGTGTATACTACTTAGTATAACACCTTTATTTGAACAGCGCAATGTGATGTTACCAATTCACAGTAAACTTAGGAGCCCTTGGTCTATTTGCTGTGTATGCACTGCAATCAACATCAAAATAATCTTTCATGAAAATCTGCATTTGATTTACATTAACAGCTTTGTCAATTTCTTCGTTTAACTTTACATCAGTACCTACTGGATTTTTTGTTCCGTCGCAGAGTAAATGATTCTTGATGTGAATCTTACAAACTTTCTGTAAGAAAGTTTTTGTGTAAGTTTCATCAGTGTCATTTAAGAAATAAGTTTCTTTGGTATATGTTGGATCACCGCCGCTACTAGGATAAGAAATATCAGCATAAGAACTGATTGTGGCATTCCTAACAGTGATTTCTCCATCAACTGATGTTGCTAACTTATGAGCCATAGCAATTTGTTCAGTGGTTACTTCGCCTTTTAACCAATCGACTTGAACTGAGCCGGCAAGACTTGGATCGATACTGGCTACAGTATAATGCCAAAAGGTTCCGAGATCCTGAATTCGACTGTCGCGTCTCGGATCATTACTGGCTATCGTTTCGTAAATTATAAACATCAAACATCTCCTTTTCTGGTGCTAGTCCTAGCGAATTTTCTTTTGATAGTTCTTTAGGAGTAGTAAGAGCATTGGTGTTAAATGTTCCACTCATTCCTATTTGTTCGTCTGCTGCTCTTTGTAACTGGCCTTGGTACGCTTGCAACTTGGTTGCAAAGTTAACTGTTAGAGCCAATGTTTCGGACTGCTGTTCTGGGCTTAACATTAGGATAGCATCCATATTGCCGCTGTTGATACGACCATAAAAAATCATATCACAGGCTGCTTGTTTAGCAAGACGGTTAGTCCAATATTGCGATTCATAGACATCTTCTTCTGCGGTATTCATAATGTCCATGTAGGTTCTACCGGAACCATCTGGAAGTTTTGATTCTTCGGACGCCATGAATTCGTTGCAAAGATCGATTAAGTGCTGACGCTCAAGATACCAATCTTGTAGTCTACGCTTGCTAGTGTAGCTTAGTCGTTCTCTATTCCATAACTCAATTTCTGCAAGGCGGCGATCTAGGTCATCGATAGCTTCTGCTGCCATTCTTCTAAAACGCTCGCATTCTACTTCGTGCTTGGCAATTTCGTATTCCATGTTTTCAATGGACTCTTCTTTTGCTTTAATCTCAAGAAGCCATTGACGGAACTTAGCGAATGGTGTAATCTGCGCTTGGCCAACAAACCATTTCAGTTTGAATTTTGGATTAGTCCATTCTTTATTCATTGCAACTTTGATCAAGCTCCGATCTTGTTCTGACAGCATACTAACATCGCTGTTAATTTCGCTGTTAAAACGATCAGAGTTGTATTGCATTCTACGGTCGGTCATAGTGTTTCCTTTAATGTGTGTCTATTTATAAAGGGTTATGGACACCATGACATAGTTCCGGAACTGTTTCCTGATTTGCCTTTTGGCTCCATTGAACTTGATCCAACATATCCGCCATATGTAGCGAATTGAACTTTGTAGGTAGTGTTAACGTGTGCTCCGTTGTAGTATCCCATACAATAACCCCAATCTCTAGCACTTACCATATTTTCTTCGCCGCTGTATGCAGGTTTAGCACCTATGGCATTGTAGCTGGCATTGTTTTGATAGTTGGTAATACGCCAGTTGGTGCTTGGGTTACCTTCGCGTCCTGCAATAGTTGTTGCAATTCTAGTTTGAATATTGTGTTGATATGCATCACCAGCAATAGCTGTAGATGCTGATCGATCGTAAGGTGTTCGAGTAGCAAAGTTGAAAATTCTTTCAGTGCCGCCATAAAAAATACCAAAGTCTTCAGTCCATGCACCCCAACCAGTGGTGTTATTGCCTGTGCCGTAGGTTGTTCCCAGTGTTTGAGTGGTTAAATTAAATTCATATATTTGACCGCTTAGATAACTGCTAGGTGCAATGTAGGCAAAATAGTGTTCTTTTTGTATAGTACCAGTATTGATAATGTTACCTGGCATATTTCGAGTATAACCCGTGGTGATAGATTGCTCAGTGACCATATCAAAACAGATAATGTTACTAGCCGCAACACAGTGAGATCCACTAGCACCCCATGTATAGTTTCTTGTTAGACTAAATCCGCTGCTTTGATAGTTATGTCCAGCTTCTTGGTTGTCTCCAAGGTTAACAGAAGTGTCAGTAGCAAAGGTTAATCTGTTGGTGTTATTCCATACAACACTGGCAGCATATCCGCCGTGTAGATATCCTCGAACTTGTACATCTCGTGCTTGGAACGGTAGGCCCATGAAGGTCCAGTTGGTGTTTACCGACCCGCCGTAACTTTCAATCATGTTGCTTCTAGGATTGTATCTAAGTTGGCCGGCTGCTCCGTCGGTAGTATTGCCCGACGGTAGCTGTAAAAAGCCTGTTGAATTAATTGATGAGTTAGCTGCTAAAATTGCCATTATGTTCTCCAGAAACAAACGCCTGAACTTGCACCTGCTTTTCCTTTCGGTTCCATATTACTGTTGCCGTTAAAGCCAGATTCTGTTGAGTAGTAAAACTTCCAAGAACCGTTATTCTGGCCACTACCATCATAATTTGCAATCATATATTGCCAATCTTGTCCCATTGTAAAATTTTCTTCACCGCAGTTACTTCTTGGCTTACTTACTGTTCCAGAACTTGTTCTTGTGTACATGTTGGTTCTACGCAAGTTATATCCACCGTTATAACTACCTTCGTTGCCTGCATAGTTATTTGAATATTTGCTCTGTACAGATTTCTGTTGATGATAAGCACTAGGTTGACCACCAAATTGTGCTGTAACTGTTCTTGCAGCAAAATGGAAGTTTCTTGAATCCTCTTCCCAATACCATGTTCCATAAGTTTCGTGACTCATGCCCCATTGGCCAGTTGAAGAATATCCACCTGTTGGGGAAGTCTGTTTGACTTCGTTGGTTAAATTGTATTCTTCAATTTCAGCTGCACCGCCACCAGTTACCCATGCAAAGTAATGTTCTTGGAACAGAGATCCAGAGTTCAATCGATTGTTATTCATAGCAGTAATTGGAGGATTATATGCAGTTTCTGTTCGCATGTTAAATCCCTGCACATAATTACTTGATACAGCATGTCCGTTTCCGCCACCAAATATATAACCAATGTTTAGACCGCAAGCACCGCTTTGATAGTTAAAGCTTCTTGCGATTGCTCCGTCACCAAGATTAATACAGGTATCTGTTGAATGGAATATTCTATTAACGTTGTTCCAAGCTACAGCATCTTTGTATCCACCGGCCATGTAACCAGTAGTAATAACTGATCTAAATGGGTAAGGCATTGACAAGTTTAGCCAACGACCTTCACCACGATAGTACTCTAGACCCCTTTGTGTGTTTAAACGGATAGCACCTTGTCTTAGGTTAACTGCATCGCCTGTTGTATATCTAATAATGACAACACCGCTACCGCCAGCGCCACCATAGCTAGGTGAACCGCCGCTATACCCACCACCTCCACCTCCGCCGCCGGTGTTAGCACGACCAGCTTGATGAGCTGCCAATGTTGTTGAAGGACCATTTCCGTCTCCGCCTCCACCGATACCACCAAATCCAGGACGAGCATCGCTTGAGCTTCCGTGAATACCGCCACCACCACCACCACCATAGAATGTCATGGTGCCTGAAATATT
>Ga0078894_10001648_pt1 | contig 16692 bp, 13 predicted proteins | sample LauGreSu1BDMLBSD_2_FD_67506 | JGI IMG/M metagenome (GOLD analysis project Ga0078894, IMG submission 67506) | Freshwater lake microbial communities from Lake Michigan, USA - Su13.BD.MLB.SD (version 4) (version 4) | ecosystem: Environmental > Aquatic > Freshwater > Lake | place: Lake Michigan... | reverse complement strand
AAGTATGAAAGCAAGGCTTCCTTGCAACAAAACAAAACCCAAGCGTATTGCATCTTGGGTGCTTGTAAAACGAATAATACCGGAATAAGATTTTCCAACATAGAACAATACGGCTCTCACCACAAAATAAAATGGCGCGAAGAGCAGCAATAGATCCAGTTCATTTTTCGGAATTGCAAATTCGAAACGAATAAGATATGCCGCAATGAAAGCAAACGCACACAGCGCAAGGTCTATCGAGAAGATAAGCCAGCGCGGTGTGATCTGCTTTGGAAATACTAATTTCATTTATTTGAATTATACCACTTCAACAACAACAGCGCTTGCGCCACCGCCGCCGTTACAAATACCAGCACCACCTAATTTCTGATTGCGATTTTTCAATGCGTGTACAAGAGTAACCACAATACGTGCTCCACTGCATCCAAGTGGATGTCCAAGAGAAACAGCACCACCGTTCACGTTCACCTTCGCAGAATCTAAATTCATTTTTTGCATGTTGGCAATTCCAACTACACTGAATGCTTCGTTCAATTCAACCAACTCTAAATCTTCCACCTTTACACCAGCTTTTGCAGCGGCTTTTGGTAAAGCCAATGAAGGAGTTGTGGTGAACCACTCAGGTGCTTGCTCTGCATCTGCGTAGCCTGTAAGCTTTGCCAATGGAGTAAGACCCAATGCTTCCATTTTCTCTCTGCTCATTAAGATTAATGCCGCAGCACCGTCGTTCATGGTTGAAGCATTTGCAGCGGTAACTGTACCGTCTTTCGCGAATACTGGACGTAGTCCTGGGATTTTATCGAAGCTCACATTCTTGTATTCTTCGTCCTCAGCGAAAAGAACAACATCGCCTTTTCTTCCAACCACTTCAACAGGAACAATCTCATTTGCAAACTGTCCAGATGCCCAAGCAGCAGCAGAACGCTTATATGATTCAATCGCGAATTCGTCTTGTTCTTCGCGAGAGATGTTGCACTCTTTCGCGCAAAGTTCAGCTGCATTTCCCATTGGATAATTGTGATACACGTCGGTTAGTCCGTCTTTAGCAAGACCGTCTACCATGGTCACATTTCCGTATTTATTTCCCCAACGTAAATTCTCTGAATAGAAAGGAACGCGACTCATGCTTTCCATACCTCCTGCAACCACCACATCTGCATCTCCGCATTGAATACTTTGAGCGGCCATCATGATTGCTTTCATTCCTGAAGCACAAACTTTATTCACAGTGGTGCATTGCACGTTGTCTGAAAGTCCGGCAAATTTCGCGGCCTGACGTGCAGGTGCTTGACCAAGATTGGCTTGAAGAACCGAACCCATAATTACTTCTTGAACCTCTTCTGGATTCAAGTTAATTTTATTCAGTGCTCCTTTTATTGCTGTAGCACCCAATTGTGTAGCAGAAACGCTAGCTAATGATCCGCCGAAACTTCCCATTGGAGTGCGCACGGCTGAAACGATAAATACCTCTTTGTTCATTGCAAAAGTGATTAGGCCGCAAAGGTACGAAGTCCGCTATCATTTTGGCACGATAATCAGGATTGAACTTGTTGAAAATATTGCCTTTTTTCGAGATGTCTGAAAAATGAACTGACGAAAAAATGCGTTAACCTTGTAATGGAACTAGACCTGCGACAATGAAGAAATTAATTTTCCTGTTTTTGACATTAATGATAAGCCTTGTTGTTTCTGCTCAAAAGGGCGAGAAACTGCCAGACGAAGATGAAAAAATGCTTGGGTATTTGACCAAGCTTTTTGAAGATCAACGAAAGGACTACGGTAAAGATCAGATTGAAAAGAAATTGTCTAAAATGTGGTTGGAGGAAAATGTCTATTCTGAAGCACAGAAGAAACAATTTCGGGAGACCTTAAACTTGTTCATTGATATTAAAGCGAAGGTTTTTCCCGACTATGACAACTATATTCAGTCATTCATCAATTTTCAAAATTCGGGGAAGAGTGAAACTGAACTGAAGGAATGGAACGACATAGTAGTTAAACTTTATTCGGACAAAAAATTAAAGAAATACGGAGCTGAATTTGTTGAATCGAGTTTAGGACTCTTCCGAGATTTGACCTTTTTCAAAAACGAATCACTTCAGTGGAAAACGAATAATACTTCATATCGCTTCGTGTTAGACTCTCTTCCACACATCACATTCGATGAAATGAATTTGAAGTGTCTTAGTCGCGGAGACAGTTCGGTTATCTACAAAACGTCAGGGAATTATTTCCCAACTTTAGAAAAGTTTTATGGCAACGCAGGTCGTGTGACTTGGCAGCGCGCGGGCTATGACCCAGAAAAAACCTACGTTTCATTCAATCGTTACAACATTAAAATTAAAGAGACTCGTTATGTCATAGACAGTGTAATGTTCTACAACGAATTTTTCGACAAGCCTCTTTCTGGGAAACTTACGGAAAAGATTATTGGTAACAAGACCGAAGAGACCGCGTCATACCCCATGTTCGAATCGTATTACCAGCGACTGGAAATTAAGAACATTGTTCCGAACGTTGACTACGAAGGTGGATTCACCATGTCTGGAAAAAAACTGGAGGGCACTGGAACAATGGACACTCCCGCCAGTCTCATTTTCTATCGCGAGAAAAAAGCCTTTTTAACAGCGCAGAGTCTACTCTTTGAGATTCGTCCAGACCGCATTCAAAGCAGCAGCGCTTCTATAAAAATGCGATTGGACTCCGACAGCATTTATCATCCCGAGTTGTTTTTCATGTTCACGAAAAAAACAAGAAATCTTGAGTTATCTCGGACTGAAAATGGCATCTCCCCTTCTCCGTTCGAGAATACTTATCATGAAGTTGAAATGTATTTCGAGTCGGTTCAATGGAACATAGATGCTCCATACATGAACTTCGGAACATTCGGTTCTGTTCCCGGAGGAAATGCTGATTTCGAGTCGGTAGATTATTTCAAAGAAAAAAGATTTTCCACACTTGCCGGCATTTCTAACGACCATCCCATCTACATTTTGTATCGAACAGGAAAAGCTATGCAGTCTGACTATTTCAACGCCATTGAATTTGCTCGTCAGGCAAGAACAGGAGTTGAGCAGTGGATACCGATTTTGATTGACCTCACAAACAAAGGATATATTCAGTATGACATTGAAACGCGAGACATTGTCTTGCTTCAAAAATTATATAAGCACATTGAAAACAATAGAGGAAACTCTGACTACGATGCCATTCAATTTATATCGGAAGTCGACCGTTCTGAAAATGCGCGATTCAGTCTGCTTACGCGAGATATCATTATCAAAGGCGTAAATAGTGTTTTATTGAGTGATTCTCAAAAAGTAATGATTTATCCAACGGGAGGAGAAATTATTCTGCACAAGGATCGTGATTTCAGTTTCAGTGGAAGAATTAACACAGGCAATTTCGAGCTGATGGGGGCAAAATACAATTTCATTTATGATCAATTCAAATTCGAAATGGCTGAAATTGATTCTTGCGTAATCTATGTAGATGATTACACGCGAGCGCCAGACAATTTCGGCAACTATCCGAAAGTGCGCGTCAAGAATGTCCTTTCAGGATTATCTGGAACTTTAGAAATCGATCATCCGACGAACAAGAGCGGATACCACTCGAAAGACTATCCACAATACCCCATCTTAACATGCTCAAAGACTTCTAATGTGTTCTACGATTCGTATTCCATTCAAAAAGGAAAATACAAGCGCGATGGATTCTATTATGAAGTAGAACCGTTTCAAATTGATTCGCTTGACAACTTCAACAAAAAGAATTTAAAATTTCAAGGAACGCTTGTTAGTGGAGGAATTTTTCCAGACATAAAAGAGCCATTGGTTCTCATGGAAGACAATAGCTTAGGATTTCAAATCAGCACAAGCGATTCAGGCTTCCAAGCATATGGAGGCAAAGCAAAAGTAACTGGGGATTTAACCTTGAACTTTTCTGGATTGAAAGGAAAAGGAAAACTCGATTACTTAACCTCTACCTCTCTATCGAACTCCTTCACCTATGTTCCTGAAGAGGTATTTGGGCTGGCATCATCCTTCACAAACAAGAGTGATAAAAAATCGAATGTACCCGATGCGCAAGCGAGCAAAATGGACTTGCAATACTTCCCTAAAAAAGACAAACTAGAAGTAACAACAAACGAAGACTTGGTTGAATGCTTCAATCAAGAAGCGAAGTTCAAAGGCACCATGCGTTTGGAGCCCACAGGCATGTCTGGGAATGGCTCTACCGATTTCGTAGGCGCCAAACTCTCTTCGAAACATTTCAAATTTCGCAATAGAAAAATTCTTGCTGACACATCCGCCTTCGAGTTAAAATCAAATCCTGGGGATCCCGGATTAGCTTTTAAGACTGATAACGTAAGTGCAGATGTCGACTTCGACGCTCGAAAAGGCCAATTCAAAAGTAACAGCGGTGAAACAAAAATCGAATTCCCGACGAACCTTTACGTATGCTTCATGGATCAATTCACCTGGTTTATGGACAAATCTGAAATGGAGCTTTCTTCTTCACGTAAAGCAGACAATGATCTTGTCATTGACACCGACGCTGAAAAGAAACGCAGCAACTTCTACTCCATTGACCCGAATCAAGACAGCTTGAATTTCCTTTCTCCGTATGCGAAATACGACGTAAAAAACAATCGTTTGACCTGTAAGAAAATCGACTACATCATTGTGGCAGATTCTAAAGTTCAGCCCGATAGTAATTATGTTGTTATTGATAAATGGGCAAACATGCGTAAGCTCGAACGAGCACAAGTTATAAGCAACTTCGTAACCCAATACCACAAAATTTTCAATGCTAGTTTAAAAATTGAAGGCCGCAAGAAATACGAGGGAAGTGGCGATATCATTTACAAGGATGAGAATAAGAAAGAACAGAAAATTCACATTAACACGTTCCGACTCGACTCAACTTATCAAACAGTTGCCTTCGGAGATATTAAAGAGACTGATCAATTCTTCTTGTCTCCTGCTTTTGAATATTATGGAAAGTTCGAAATACATGCTAGCAATCCGAATTTAACTTTTACAGGAGGTGTTCGTATTCTTCACAATTGCAGCAGCATTGCGCGTACGTTCTTCAAATTCAAATCGGAAATTAATCCGCTTGAAATCTATATTCCTGTTGATAGCACTTTGCGCGACATGACCATGTCGAAATTGGGAGTGGGCGTTATTGTAAAAGATGAACCTCCTATGAAGATCTATCCTGGATTCTTAAGCGCTAAGCCAAACAAGAAGGACCATGGCCTTATTGAGTCGACTGGGTATTTGTATTACGACAAAGGAAAGAAGACCTACTATATTGGATCGAAAGAAAAGATTCGTCAACCGAAATTACCGGGACAGTTACTTGGTTTGAATACGACAAACTGCGAGTTGACGGGGGATGGAGTCATGGACTTCAATGTAGATTACGGCATGATGACCATGAAGTCTGTAGGAACGGTTCGATTCCAATCGAATGATTCAACACTCAATGCACAGAGCACCACGCTGTTGAACTTCCCATTTGATGAGGGAGCGCAAAAACATTTGACAGAGAAATTTATCAATGCCGCGAACTTGGATCCGATTGATTTAACGAAGACTCAATTTGAAAAGAGTTTAATTGAATTCTTGGGTACTGAAAAATCTGACAAAATCATTGCAGACATGGCTTTGGACGGGACGCTGAAAAGATTGCCTGAAGAACTTCAGCAATTCTTTTATTTCGGTGATCTAAAATGGATCTGGAATGAAGAACTCGAGACCTTCTCTACAACAGGCCCATTGGGTGTTGCGAGTATGGGGAAGAAACAAATTTTTAAGTACACAAAAGGTCTTATCGAAATTGAGAAACGTAGAAGTGGCGACATCTTCCGATTGTATTTGGAAATTGATGGCGCAACGTGGTACATGTTCGAATACAAATTGAATATCCTAACAGTGATCAGTTCAGATGCAGCCTTCCTAGAGATTCTTACCGCAGTAAAAGACGAGAATAGACGATTCGAAGATGGTAAAAAGAAATTCTCTTGGTCAATGCTCGCATCGAAGAAAAAGCGTGACGACTTATTGGATCGCTACCCTGAATTAAATCAATAATTAAAAAGGGCCTTTCGGCCCTTTTTAAACTTTAAGATTAACTTATCTCAAGATACTTTTCCCAGGATAGTAAGCCATCTTTCCTAACTCTTCTTCTATACGTAACAACTGATTGTATTTTGCAATACGATCAGAACGTGAAGCCGATCCTGTTTTAATTTGACCCGTGTTTAAAGCAACAGCTAAATCAGCAATTGTGGTGTCTTCCGTTTCGCCACTTCTATGCGACATTACAGATGTGTAACCCGCTCTATGCGCCATATTCACCGCATCAATGGTTTCAGTTAATGAACCAATTTGATTAACCTTAACCAAAATACTGTTGGCTATACCTTCTTCAATTCCGCGTGAAAGACGGTTAACATTGGTTACAAATAAATCATCTCCAACCAACTGGGTTGTATCTCCCAACTTATCAGTCATCAACTTCCATCCGTCCCAATCGTCCTCTGAACATCCGTCTTCAATTGAAACAATCGGATAACGCTTTGTCCAATCCGCCCAATAGTCAACCATTTGTGCACTGGTTAAATGCTCGCCAGTAGACTCCAAGTGATACAATTTCGTTTCAGGATTATAAAACTCAGTTGATGCACAATCCAATCCCAACATAATATCTTCTCCTGCTTTATAACCAGAAGCCTCAATTGCTTGCATGATTGTTTGAAGCGCTTCTTCGTTGCTATTGAAGTTTGGAGCGAATCCACCTTCATCACCAACATTGGTCATGTGCCCTTGCTTCTTTAAAACAGCTTTCAAGTGATGAAACACTTCTGCTCCCATGCGCAAAGCTTGACTGAATGATTCAGCACCAACTGGTAAGATCATGAATTCTTGAACATCAACTTTATTGTCGGCATGAGCACCTCCATTAATAATGTTCATCATTGGAACTGGAAGTGTGTTCGCACTCACTCCTCCTATATATCTGTATAAACTTAAACCAGATGTTTCTGCCGCTGCTTTCGCAACCGCCAATGAAACACCTAAAATTGCGTTGGCTCCTAAAACACTTTTATTATCTGTGCCATCAATTCCGCACATGGCCATGTCAATCAAGTTTTGTTCGAAAATTGAGGCTCCCTCCAATTCCTTGTTCAACACTTCATTTACATTTTGAACAGCACGCATAACGCCTTTCCCTAAGTATTGCGTTTTATCGCCATCGCGAAGCTCAACCGCCTCGTGCATTCCTGTGCTTGCTCCAGAAGGAACAGCAGCACGACCAACAGTACCTTGGTCTGTAATGACATCAACTTCAATTGTTGGATTACCTCTCGAGTCGAGGATTTGTCTTGCATGAATATGTGCAATGTTTGCCATAAAAAATAGTATTTACAGCAAAGATAAACAAGATGAATGAATTACTTAGTGTAATTTTTACACTAAGTACTATCTCCCTGTTCTTTTCGCTCCTCCGCGACTACTCTTTCCCGAGTTTCCTCTGCTGCTACTTCCTTTACTCGGACCATTGCGGAAGGTGCGCTCGCCTGGCTTGGCATGTGACTTACTTCCTGCTTTGAAACGAGGTTTCGACGACGAAGGGGAAGCAGATGAAGAACCCGTTCTCGGTTTAGGTCTTGGCTTCGGTTTTGGTTTAGGCTTTGGCTTATCTGGATCAGAAGAAGCCTTCTTTTCAGGTGCTTCAGATTTCGATTTCTCTAAATACTTATTCAGCAACCTCATCTCTTCTTCTTCCAGGGGTCGGAATTCACCAACCTGAAGTCCTTGCAATCCAATATGCATAATACGTGTTCGCTCAAGCTTTGTCACATTGTACCCAAAGTGCTCACACATTCTTCGAATCTGTCTGTTCAGTCCTTGAATAAGTGTAATGCGAAAGACAAAAGGCGTTTCAACAACAACTTTACATCTTCTGGTTTGCACACCCAATATCGGAACACCCTGACTCATCTTTTCTGCAAACTCTGCAAACAACGGACGATCCACACTCACCACATACTCTTTCTCGTTCTTGTTTCCCGCGCGAAGAATCTTGTTAACCAAGTCGCCATTATTGGTCAAAAGAATAAGTCCTTGAGAATCCTTGTCTAATCTTCCTATCGGAAAAATACGTTCACTGTAACTTATATAATCTACAATGTTGTTCTTTTCTACTTTATCTGTTGTCGAAACAACACCGATTGGCTTGTTGAAAGCCAAAACCAAATCTTGCTTCTCCTCTCGATTGAGCCCGCGACCATTCACTTTCACCACATCTCTCGGACCAACTTCAGCTCCAAGACCGACTTTCTTTCCATTGATGGTAACGAGTCCACGTTCAATAAACTTGTCGGCCTCTCTTCGGCTACAAAGTCCCGATTCACTTATGAATTTGTTTACACGCATGGGTTCAGATTAGGAAGCGAAGTTAGTTATGGCATAAACAAATTCGCTGCTTTCCTTTTCTTTTCTTAATTTTAGGCTCTTATTGAAAACCTATGCCAGCACTTAGCGAAAGAAAGATTGTAGAAGTTTGTTACGCCCCAAGTCACTTTCCGTTGTACGATAACGGATTCGACATTGTCGTAGTTATTGATGTGCTGCGCGCTACAAGTGCTATTACAACAGGACTTCATTGCGGAATAAAGGAAATCATTCCAATCAATTCAGTCGAAAAAGCAGTAGACTACAAATCGAAAGGATACATCACTGCAGCCGAAAGAGACGGTCAAGTGGTTGAAGGTTTCGACTTTGGAAATTCTCCCTACGCCTTCATGAATCCAGATTTAGTTGGAAAAACAGTTGTGCTTACCACTACAAACGGTACAAATGCAATTGAAGTTGCTAAAGAAAAAAGCACTGTCGTTATTGGTTGTTTGAACAACCTCACCTATCTCAGCAAGTGGCTCATTGAACAAAATAAAAATGTACTTGTACTTGCTTCAGGATGGAAGGAAAAAATGAATCTAGAAGATACCATCTGCGCCGGTGCAATTGCCGATATCCTTTTGGAAAGTCGCAAATTCGTTTCCAACGAAGACAGTACAATCTCTGCTAAGTTCTTGTATCGCTCAGCACGCGACAACTTCTATAGTTTCCTTCGCGCCAGCTCACATCGCAAGCGTCTCATGAAATTAAAAATTCAAAAAGACGTAAAGTATTGCCTTACACTAGATACCGTTCCATGCATCCCAATTCTTCGCGATGGAAAATTGGTGAAGTTGGAAATGGACAACGCGTAAATCCTTCCACATGAAAACGAAGTCCTTACTCCTTTGGATACTTTGTTTTCCATTCTGCACATTCGCCGCTTCAGAACCCGAACCTCCTATTTGTTTAGATTGGGGTTTCTTCGGACACAAGAAAATTAACGAGCTTGCTATTTATACGCTACCTCCAGATCTTTTCGGATTCTACAAGTACAACATGAATTACTTGATAGAACACAGTGTAGATCCAGACAAAAGAAGATACAGTGTGAAGGGGGAGGCGGAATGTCACTTCCTCGATGTTGATCGTTACATCTGCGAAACTTCAAGCTCACCTTTTGAAAATTTACCGGAGCGATGGAACGATGCTGTTTCGAAATACGGAGAAGACAGTCTTCGTGCACATGGCATTGTTCCTTGGAATCTGTATTTCGTTTATTCAAAATTGGTGAAGGCGTTTGCCGAAAAGGACGTCAACAAAGTGCTGCGCCTTTCCGCTGAAATAGGCCATTACGTGGGCGATGTGCATGTGCCGCTGCATTCTACCTCTAACTACAATGGGCAAAAGACTAATCAAAAAGGAATACACGGCTTTTGGGAAAGTCGCGTCCCTGAAATTCAATTTCCGCAATACGATTTCTTTGTTGGGCAAGCCGAATACATTTCAGCTCCGCAGCATTTCATTTGGGAACGTCTAAAAGAAAGCTATGCAGCCGTAGATTCTGTTTTGAAGTTTGAAGAACAACTGACAGCGCGCTTTCCTTCCGACAAAAAATATGCTTACGAAATGCGCAACAACATTGAAGTTCGAACTTATTCCAAAGAATTCTCGGAAGCTTATAGTGCACTTTTAAACGGACAGATTGAACGAAGAATGCGTTCCGCTGTTTATACATTAGGATGTTTGTGGTTAAGTGCTTGGTCAGATGCCGGACAACCAAATCTAACAGATTGGTATGTGAAAGAAGAGGAGACCACGGATGAGCCAACAGAACACGAAACAAAGAACATTCGAGAACACGAATAATAGAAGATTATGTTGAACATGGAAATTTTTGAATTGCAAAAGAAGCATGCTTTACTTTTTAAAAACAGTAAAGTATCAGATCGCATTGCATTGCTTGACAGATTTGAAAAAGGACTGCACAAGCACGAACCCGCCTTAACTCAAGCGTTAAAAGTAGACTTGAACAAGCATGCCTTCGAATCGTCTATGATGGAGTTCTCATTGATCTTCGCGGAACTGAAGTCTGTTAGAAAAGAACTTCGCGAATGGATGTCCATTTCCTACCCCGGCATAAGTTTGGCCAATCCTCTCGCATCAAATAAAATTCATGTCGAATCGAAAGGTGTTTGTTTAATTCTTTCTCCGTGGAATTATCCCGTACAACTAACACTCACACCGCTTATCTCTTGCCTTGCCGCTGGGAATACAGCAGTGGTTAAACCATCGGAGTTAACACCAACTGTGAGCGATGCGCTGAAGGCATTCGTTGAAGACACTTTCCTTCCGAAAGAAGTAACTGTTGTACTAGGTGATGGAGTTGTTGCTGCGCAATTGACTGAACTTCCCTTCAATCACATTTTCTTTACAGGATCACCCGCTGTTGGAAAATTGGTGATGGCTGCTGCCGCAAAAAATCTAACAAGCGTTACCCTTGAACTAGGAGGAAAATCGCCGGTTGTAATCGGAAAAGATTATGATCTGGAAGATGCGGCTAAAAAAATTCTTTGGGGGAAATATACCAATGCAGGACAAACGTGCATTGCTACTGACTACGTTTTACTACCTAAAGGAAAATCGAAAGAATTTACAGAACACTTAAAAACGCATTACCATTCCAAATACACGATAGATGGAAAACCAAATTCCGACGAAGTGGTGCGTGTGGTTTCTGAAAAACACTATTCGCGATTGATTTCCATGGTTGAAGAAGTTCGAAACACAGGTGGAGAAATTCTCTTCGAAGGTGAACACAAACCTGCCGAACGTTTGTTCGGGTTAACTGTCGTTGGAAATGTTTCGAAGGAAACAAAGGCATTCCAGGAAGAAATTTTCGGACCAATTCTTCCTCTCTTCGAATACGAAACAATGGAAGAAGCAGTAGACTTCATTCGCAGCAAAGACAAACCTTTGGCGCTCTATGTGTTTTCACTCAGCAGAAGCGAACGCAAGTTCATTACGCGCAACACCTGGTCTGGTGGAGTTACCATAAACGATGTATTCTTGCACATCAGCGATGTTCGCATGCCATTCGGGGGAAGTAACTTTTCAGGAATGGGCTATTCACATGGATACCATGGCTTCCTTGAATTCTGTCATTTAAAATCAGAGGTTCATGTAAGTCGAATCTTCAATTCAACGTCAATTGTCTATCCACCTTACAAAGGCAAAGAGTGGTTGGCGAAGATTTTAAGAAAGATTATGTAATTACCAGAACTTCGGAAAGAAGCGCGGAGTGTCCTTAATGTAATCTTTGTAAGAATCGTATTTCGAATTGGAAATTCCTTCACTGAAGTCTGCGCTTCCTTGGAAGAGAAGAACTAACAACACGGCTCCCACTAAACTTCCATTCAACCAATTTCCACTTCCGCTGCCACTGAAGAAAAAGAAGGTAATCCAAATGGCTTGCTCACACGCGTAATTCGGGTGACGCATGAGTTTCCATAAACCAGTGTGCGCAAAGCCCCTTGAATAAGGTAATTCAGTATTGGTGCCCGCTTTGATTCGTCTATGTTTTTCATTCTGAAAATTCCATTGCTGCTGATCAGCGGTAGTTTCAACAATTAAAAAGAAAATCAAAATCGCTGCTATCAGATAATCAGTTGTTCCCAAAGGAGCAATTGAGCTTTTGTGCGCATAGATTGCAGGAACCGTGATTAGCCAAATGAGAATATTCTGATAAAATGAAATGAAGAATAAGTTGAACAACGTCCACTTCCATCTTGCATTGAACATGGGCATTTTACGAAGTACTTCCCAACGATAGTCTTCCTCTCCACTCCAGAATTTCCAAGAGTAAGCTCCTCTGCGCGAAAAGTTGTAGGTTAAACGAACTCCCCAAAGCGTAACAAGAACGGCCATTAAAACAAAACGCGGATGGTAATTTGTAAGATGCGCATATTCCCATACATAGATGATTGGAACAACGCTCCAGATTTTATCGACTTGACTGCAATTGCCCGTCAACTCAGCGAGCAAGAAACAAATTGTTGCAACAATTAAAGCCGAACCTCCGCCCACTTTAATCAGATGCCATTGCATTTCTGTTAAACTCGGATCTAAATAGTAAGCCACAAGCGGAAGTCCAACCAGGGCAAGAATAAGTAGGATAATTGTTTTAAGCATAATTCAAATTCTATGTTCGCAATGAAGATAGAAAGATTGAATTAAACACAAAAAAGAATTACTGAATTTCCACTAAGAGAATGTCGTAGACAACCGCTGCGTTCATGGGAATCTTTCCTTCACCGGTTAAACCGAAGGCGCGATAAGAAGGTAAAACGAATTTCGCGCGATCTCCTTTCTTCATCAAAAGCATGGCTTCGTGCAAGCCACTTTCTACGTTATCGTGTCCAATTTTTACAGGAACTTTTTCGCCCGGTTTGCTTTTGTAAACTACTGTCCCATCGAGCAGCGACACTTCATATTCAACCATGGCAATTTGCTCTGACTTCACGGTCTCTCCTGTTCCTTGTTGGTAGATCCAATAATGAATTCCAGTTCCAGTAATGGTTGTAGGCCACTGCTTATCGGTCACAAATTTTTGTAGTCGTTCCTTTTCTTGCGCGTGAAAATTTCTGTTCTGCGCAATGAGCATAGAATCTATTTGCGCTTGAGTCATTTGCTGTATCGCTTTCTTATCTTGTGAACAGCTGTCGCAACTCATTAAAATAGCAGTGAATGCGAAAAGTAAATAAGCGTATTTCATTAGATCTCTCCTTTTTGTAATAACTCTTTAAACTTCGCAATAGTATGATCCAAGGATTCGTGTAAGCGCGCACCTGCCGCGTTCTTGTGTCCGCCACCGTTGAAGTATGCGCGTGCCATTTGATTTACATCTCGCGTGCCCTTACTTCTAAAACTAATTCGAACACAATCCTCGTCCTCTCTGAAGAAGGCTGCAATGGTTGTTCCTTCAACACTTAACGCCATATTCACCAATCCTTCTGTATCTCCTGATTGCGGATTGAAGCTGTCTAACTTTTCTTTGGTGATAGCAATAAAAGCAGCATTGTATTCGGGAAGAATGGTCATGCATTCGGAAAGTGCATAGCCCATAAGTCGCAGACGATCTACACGTTGTGAGTCCAAAACATTTTCATGCACCACATGTGGTTTCAATCCTTTGCGCATTAACCAAGCGGCAATCTCATGTGTTTCTGGACTTACACTTGGAAAACGGAACGACATGGTGTCGGTCATAATTCCACAATAAATGGCTTGTGCCGTTGGAGCATCAATTAATTCCAACCAATTCATTGCACCGGCGAAGTGAAACACCATCTCACAAGTACTACAAATGCTCGTATCGGAATAAACTACATCTGGAAAAGTGGCTGGCTGCTCATGATGATCAATAAGGATAAAAGGCTTCACCCCTATTTGCGCATCGAGTAATTTCTTCACCGTCTCACCAATCCTTCCCAAGTGGTTGTAATCTAAAATAAAAATAGCATCGGCTTCTTGAATGCGTTTTGAAGTTTCTTCAACTTGTTCTTTACAAACTACCACGTATTCATTTCCTGCTAACCAATTCAAATAAGAGGGGGCCTGATCGGGAAGCACTATTGTAACTTCCTTCCCCAATTTAACAAGCATTTGTGCCATGGCGCATGAAGAGCCAACAGCATCACCATCTGGAGAGATGTGGGTCGATATCACAATTTTCTTCGCGCCGTCTACGATAGACTTCGCCTTTGCAAGTTCATCACTATTCAATGTGCATTTTAACATGCTTCAAAGGTAAGCGGTAATCTATAATTCGTTGTATTTTGGCAAAATGAAATCGGTAATACTCTTCTGTTTCGCAATCTTGTCATTCTCACTTCAGGCCTCTGCCCCTGTGTTGCATAAATTCTATTTAAGCAACACCAGCATTGAGTTCAACGCGCAAACTAGAGCCATTGAAATCACCTCGAAGATCTTTACTGACGATTTGGAACACGCCATTGAAGCGCAATGTTACCGCTATAATTCCTTGTATCCTCAAACGCCAGAAGTCTTCGAATTGGTTAAGAAATACATCGGTGAAAAATTAACTCTTCAAGTCGCTGGAAGAAATGTTGTTTTAAATTTTCTGGGATACAATGTTGATAACGACATGACCACCCTTTTCATTGAAGGAAGTTATTTCGAACCGAATCAGGTAATCGTCAACAACACGCTGCTACTAGAGTTGTTTTCAGACCAACAGAATATAGTAGAAGTTCGTTGGAACGGACAGTCGAAAAGAGAATACTTCACCAAGGAAAAAACTCAATTTCAATTCATACCCTAAATGAAAAAGAAAGAGGCGGCGGATTTTGTGCGGGTGGAATTAGAAAAGCTTTATCCAGAAACACCCATTCCGCTCGATCATACCGATGCTTTTACTTTGCTTATTGCGGTCCTGCTTTCAGCGCAATGCACAGATGCACGAGTGAATACCATCACACCTCTTCTATTCAAACGTGCGAACAATCCGTTCGACATGGTGAAGTTGAGCATTGAAGAAATTCGAGAAATTATTAAGCCTTGCGGTCTATCACCCGCTAAGAGTAAAGCTATTTTCAATTTATCGCACATCATTATTAATGAGCACAACGGAGAAGTGCCAGCTACCTTCGAAGCCTTGGAGGCCCTTCCGGGTGTTGGACACAAGACAGCAAGTGTGGTTATGTCGCAAGCTTTCGGTGTACCTGCCTTTCCTGTGGACACGCATATTCACCGTTTAATGACGCGTTGGAAACTTACAAATGGAAAATCCGTAGAACAAACCGAGCGCGACGCTAAGAAATTATTTCCTGAAGGAAGTTGGAATAAACTTCACCTCCAAATTATTTTTTATGGAAGGGAGTATTCTCCTGCTCGCGGATCATTAAAGAACGATTTTATTACAGAAACATTAAACCCGAAATTATTTCACTCATGGGATTAAGGAATAACTACAGAAAGAGCATGCCTTTCTTCGAGGTAATAGTTAAGGATATTTCTTGTTTAGTGAGAGAGGGGATATTTTTCATTCAAAACGGCGGAAAGTTGCCTGTGTGGATTGCGGCGCCAACTTATCCAAGTAAAAAAACTACCCTTTCGAAAATTGCAAGAATAAATAAGACTCGACTGACTAACAAGCTGATTGCGAATCCTGACATCATTATTTATTTTGAAAACGCAACCTTTGGAAGTGCGAGCGACCTGCAAAGTAAATATCCTAAAGCAAAAATCATAAACATAAATTGCTCTGACATTTCAAAAGAACGCGTTCACTTGATTCATTTGGAAGCATTGGGATATTCAATGAACATTAACCCGAAAACACATGTGGGCGCTGCCGTTGAAAAGAGTGACGAGAATGCGGTTCATGATGGCCTCGAAATTATGTGCCCTATTGAAACACTTAAAGCTGAATCGGTTTATCAACTTGTAATAGATAACAAAGACAATTCAGACGAGTATGTCGACATCCGTGTTCCAATTATTGGAAGAAAAATACCACTCGCTTATTTGAAATTTAAAACCAAGGAGAACAGATTCACAAATAAGGCACATCGAGCAACCCTGCACAAACCAGAAGATTTATTTTCTGAAGAAGAAATTACACAGATTGAAAAATATGCGGCTACAATGAAAGTCGATTTTTGTGAATTCGATGTTCTGCGTCACAACGGCAATAAAAAGATTTACATCATTGATGTAAACAAAACACCCTACGGACCCCCAGAGCCATTGAATCAAAAAGACAAAGCTATTGCCTTAAAGAAATTATCCGATGCATTTATGCAACTGATAAACTCTAAATTGTAATAGAGGTAATACAGTTGGAAAGAGTCTCGTCGAAAGGAACAATAACCTTAATATAATTTTCCGTAAATCCTGAAATCTTTCCTTCATCATTCACAGACTCCCACAAGACCTTGGCCTCGGTTCCTTTAAACGAAGCATCAAACGCCGCACGTTTCTTAGCACTTAGCAATCGTAGAATTTTATTTCGTTCATTGCGAACTTCCATTGGTACAATATCATCAATGCGCAAGGCTGTGGTATTGGCTCGTTCGCTGTAAGTGAATACGTGCAAATACGAAACATCTAAATCTTTCAAAAACTCAACGGTCTCATTGAAGTACTCATTAGTTTCTCCAGGAAATCCTACAATGACATCAACGCCAATGCATGCATGCGGCATCGCAGATTTAATCGACGCTATTCTTTCACGATACAAATCAGTTCTGTATCT
>Ga0078894_10001646_pt1 | contig 16694 bp, 16 predicted proteins | sample LauGreSu1BDMLBSD_2_FD_67506 | JGI IMG/M metagenome (GOLD analysis project Ga0078894, IMG submission 67506) | Freshwater lake microbial communities from Lake Michigan, USA - Su13.BD.MLB.SD (version 4) (version 4) | ecosystem: Environmental > Aquatic > Freshwater > Lake | place: Lake Michigan... | reverse complement strand
ACATGATGCCCATGAAACTAATGTATCTTCAGTATAAGCTGAACCATCAGAACGAGCAGTACCGACAGTTTCGAAACCTTTAGTATTTGAGTAGAAGTTACCATAAGCACAGAACATACCTTTATAAATGGTGTTATTTGTAACTGGGGTACGAGCAGTAACTAATAAAGCATTGACAGAAGGACCAGCTACAGTTGGGTCAACAACTGTATTTTGTTGTAAAACTTCTCCTTTTAAGTCTTCGAATTGTTGTGTTAAACGTAAGAAAGGATCTCTCACGACGAAGTTAGCAGTTGAGTATGCAGTTTGTTGAAATGCCATTTTAGAATGTGACTAGATATTTTTTTTATTTTTTAATTTTTTTCATCTCAGAAAATCTAAAACGGTTTTAAGATTTAACTTCTCTATCATATTTATCAAAATATTTAAAATGGAAAATTCAGCTCGTCTTGAAGAATCTCCTAGAAAAAAAATTAAACTTGCCCAAACTCGCGGGCTCGACGTTATGATCGACATTGAAACTTTATCTACTAATTATGATGCAGCTTTACTTTCTATCGCAGCTGTTAAATTTAATCCTTTTGATAAAACAGAAGCACTCTACGAAGAATTTCAAATATTCGTTGATATTGAAGACTGTAAAGATAAAGGGTGTACAATATCAGAAGATACAATGACTTGGTGGCAAACTCAACCTGAAGAAGTTAGAAAAATAAATTTCGAATCACAACCTAGACTGAGTTTAACTGAAGCGCTTTCTCAGCTTTCATCTTTTTGTAGAGGTGTAAAACGATACTGGTGTCAAGGTATGAACTTTGATCCAATAGTTCTTGAAAATGCGTATAAAATTGTAGGGCTAAAACCAGAGTGGAAGTTTTGGGAATGGAGAGATAGTAGAACGATCTCCAGACTTATTCACTTTACCAATATACCAAAAAAGCCAAAAAATGCTCACGATGCCATAGAGGATTGTAAATATCAAATACAAGTTGTTCAAACTGTTTTTGAAAAGCTTAATATAAAACACGCTTAAAAGCGCTAACGCGGCGGGACAAATTCGCACTAAAAATTGTCATATTTTCCAATATGACTTCAAGGTGGAAATAATTGTTGATCAAATCTTTAAGCCTGTTTAGCAGGTTGGTTAAGGAGATACATTTTTGAGGTGGTAGATGTTTGGTTTATATTTTCCATTTGGTAAAGAGTAGCAGTATGGGCTTTCTTTAAGCTGGATACATGATGGAACTGCTGGAGAGTTTGGCACGAATCTTGATAAATCATCCACGAAAGTAAAGCTAGAATCTGGACATTGACCTCCTTGATTTGCTTCTGGACCTAATGCTGCTAATGATGGATCTACTGGATAAATTTCTTCTCTATCAGATGGGATCTTAACATCATACTTGCTACATAAGTCAAAATATGGATCGACCCAAGCATCGGTTGGAAGTTTTGGCACTGTCAATTGGATTGTTGCTGGTTCGGATCCAAAAAGAAAACGTTCATTTTTTCTTACTACTAACCATATACAAAATCCTACCACTGCTAAAATTATTACTGTCATTAAAATTCTCGATGTCGAAGACTTCATTTACTATCTCTTCAAGATTTTTTTTCATCATTCTTCATCTCATCTAATATCCTCTCCGCCAATTTCTCAGAAGTTTGACTATTTACTACATACTTCTCATACACCTTCATCTGCACACTCACAGGTGGTAATCTATCAATCTTGGTCAATACTATCAAGTCTGGACTCAAGTTGAAAAGTTGCCACCCCAATAAATCTATGATCACTCCGTAATAATTTATAAAGTCTTTTCTTGTTATTCCGACCTTCCTTGCCAATTTTGATATTGAATAAGTTTTACCTAACAAAATCGATGATGAAATTGTCAAAAATATAAAAGTTATCACGTCGAATGGAAGGTGATCGATCTTCTCTCCAAATCTGAAATTAAATCGGTCAAATAACATTACAGAGTGTCCTAAAACTTGAGGTGAAAATCCTGTATCTATATAATGTTTAAAGTGAATCAAACAGCTTTTTCTCAGATCAACATTCATCTTATCTTTATGATTCATAAGCTGATATTCAACTAGTTCAAAAGGTTCAATGATATTCTCTGGACCTACTTTTGGACTTGATTCTATTTGATTTACTTTTTTACTATTAATTAAATCTCCTATCAACCTTGAAGGTGTTATTCTTATTTCTGGATCTTTCAACAAACAATGAAGAACAATATGTTGAGTATATTGATCTTTAACGTGATGTTGAACTATAGCATTGATATTAGAAAAATTAAGCTGAGAATAAATACTGTTGAGAAATGATGGAAAATCCACTTTGGTTTGGCCATGTTTTCCATTTATAAAGATGTGAATTATATCTTCGTCTATACCAAAACTGCGTAAAACTTCAGCTGCAAAAATTTTACCTGTAACCAACTCAAAAATAATCGTTCCTAAACTCCATATATCATTTTGTATTGAATATTGATTTTTGTCAAGTTCCTCAGGACTGCAATAAATTAACGTACAACGGGACTTGTGATAATTTAGTTTTTGAGAGTGAAAAAAACATACACTTCCGAAGTCTATTATTGAAGCTTTAATTTTTTCATCTTCAATTCTCACTAGAATATTATCAGGTTTTAGATCGCCGTGGCTTAAATTATTTTGTTGAAACCAATCTAACGCTTGAGCTATTTGATAAACTATTGTCCATAATTCACTTTTCTTTCTTAAACTAAAATTTGACAGACAAACGCCAAGGTAGTCTTGATTAAAAGTGAATACTTCGTCAGTTCTTGTTATATCAGCTAAGTTTGATATTGATTCAGGGAGATTTTTCGAAAAATGAAAAGGTTGGTGTGAAGAATTTTTCATCCTTTTTATAGATTGATAAAAAGCGGCTTCTCTGAGAGTATTATCAACAATAAAAGCGTCGTCAGGTTCAAAACTGAGCCAATTTGACCGTTTCTCAACTTTATTGTTTCCGAGTCTCAAAACAGTGCCGAAGCTGCCTTTACCTATGATGTTGGAAGGTTTATTGCGACTCATTATATATAAATAAAAAGAAAGAAAACGGAAATCTTGAACAAAGGATAAAAAGAAAAGATAAAAATTTTTATTTTTTTCTATCGAAGTAGTAAAGAAATATGGATCGCAAACAAATGATACACTATGCTATAATAGCTCTTTTATTAGTCTCAATTGCTCTTTTAGGTTATCACATTAAACAAATGAAAGACATGGCTTCCGCTGAACGTTTCAACGTTCCAGGTGACACTGCTAATGCAGCTGAACACTTCAGACGTCAAGACAAAGGTAGTATAAACTCAGCTGAACGTTTCAACGTTCCAGGTGACACTGCTAATGCAGCTGAACGTTTTAGACGTCGTAGTAACATTGGTACTAAAGATGCATTATCAGCAGAACGCTTTGGTATGGTGGAAACTATGCCTGCTCACTTACATACCCGTTTAAATAGAAACACTGGTCGCTTATATACTGGTGAAGCTTTCGGTATGCGCAAACGCTTAAACTAATTTAATAAAGTTTCCCTTCATTTAACTTGAATTTATATTACAATTGTAATATAATTGATACAGCTGATTGAAAATCGATTTATAATTGAGTTACTGTACCTTGTGCTTTACCTTCATCTTTCCATTGATATAAACCCCATTTTGTAAGATTGGTATAAATATCACTTGCTGTTAATTCTGGAATTAATTGCACTGGGCGGAAAGCTAAATCATGAGTTCCTCCTAAGATTAAGTCTGTTGCTGTTATTGGACAGTTGCTGTAGTTTTTGTATAAATATTCACCTAATGGGAAGTCATTACCGCATGTATCCATAACACCTTCAAATAATTGTTTTCTACGACCAGTTGAAACTGAACTTGCGCCAAATGTACATAATTCTTTTGCTACTGCATCAGAAGCTGATTTACATCCAGGTTTTTGTAAACCTGCTGCAACTTTTTGTTGTTTGTCTGAAGTACCAATTTGGAATCTTTCAGATTTTCTGTATTTTTTTACAGCTACGATGATAGCTAAGATTAAAAGTACAACTGAGAGTGCTGCAATTATATAGTGAATTGTTGATTCTGATTTTGCTATGTCTCTAAACATTTTAAGCTATATCAAGAAAAAAAGAAAAAAATTATTCATCTTTTTCTTCCTCGATCAATTCTTCTAAATTATCATCTTCCATTTCCTCCTCATCCTCAATCGATTCCTCTTCTTCCTCATCTACTATTTCTTGCTTACGTTGCCCTTCACTAACTGGTGGTAAATTTTCCAAGTCTATTCCAAACTGAGCTGTTTGCATTCTTATAAATGATTCCAAATCCTCCAATTTTACTGTATATGGTATCTCTATCAAACGTATACCCAAACCTTTGCACATCATTCGTTTTAGCTCATCCCTATATTTTTGATTCAAAAACGCCTCCCTGTTACCATGGAAAAACGGAACAAATTCGTAGTGCTGTTTTCCGTTATATTCTACAGCCAACTTCAATTCATCATTGTAAAGATCGAGTTCGAGATTGTGTCCTGTTACATTATTTCTAAGCTGGCGCGGCCTGATCTTCTTAAATTCTCTTCCTCCGAAAATCTCATAACATATCTTTCTGCAAAGAGCTTCACCTTTTGATTCAGACTTACCTCTCTTAAAAGTAGATCTATTCTTTTTGAACAACTTTTCAAACGTTTTTGATTCTCTCTTTACAAATCGACTTAATAACCACATAACAAATAAAAAGAAAATTACACCTCCAAACCATACTAACATTTTATTGTTTAAATTCAGTTTTGGGACATAAGAGTTGAATTTTTTGTAGCTCATTTAATATTTATATCCAGAAAATAATCTTTAAACTTGACATTTATAACTTTTACCCATTTTACCAATTTTAATCTTTTAGATTTTTTCCTTTCTTTTCAGGTATTGTTTCTTCGAATAAGTTTGGAGCTATGTCTCGCACCTCGCTTATTTTGGTATTTATAGAGTCAATTATAGTCTCAATGTTACACCAAAATAATTTATCATCGCTGTATGTCAATTGTATATTTTTTAATCCTTGAATTGCGGATGTGAGATCTTTTATCATATTTTTACAAAATAAACGATCAGACTTCTTTTCAGAGTGGACATTGCTTAGTAATATTTCAAAACTACGTTCAATGGTAGATGAGAGGAAATTTAAGGTAGTATCTCGAGATTCTCCATAGATGAGTCTCTTGAAAGGAGTAAAGTAATTATTAACCTCAACTTTAAGGTGTTTTACGTCAATTTTTTCACCTGACTGAAAAGTAGAAATAAACTTGAGTTGAGTTATAATTTCTCTTTGACGTTCACTTCGATAGCTAGAAGGAGCATTAAGAGCTGAACGAAAGAAATTAAAAACACTGATAGCAGAATTCATTTAATAAAAATATTGAACAAAAAATTTTTTTTGTTACAAAATGTAAATAGAAAATATGCCAAATATTTTTGGTGAGATTCAGCTAACAATTAATGATGTAATAGATGAAAACAATATGAAACATCGTTGGAATCCTGTCGATTTTAATGTTTTTGAGGTATCAGTTCCACGCCGAAAAAAGCTTCAAAATAATCCTAAGACGTATCCTTTTACTACTTCAACTTTACCTGTAATACATTTCAAAAAACGTAGTGCATCTTGGAGTGGATAATTGCTATTTATTTTTTAAATGTAAATAGTCCTGGAAGCTTAACTCCATAATTTAAGTATAATTGTTCAAATTTTTGATCTTGGCTGATATTGGCACTTTCTTCTTTATTTTCTATATCTTCTTTATTTTCTGACACATTTATAGTTTGATCCTTAGATTCAAATGTTTTTTCTTCTTGATTGTTAGATATAGTTTCTTCGATTTTAGACTCAGGTTTAGAATTTTCTACTCTATTTTCATCATTTGAAACTATCACTATATCAATTTTACTTTCTTCTACCTTATCCTCTACCTTATCCTCTATCTTATATGCAACTTTATCCACTCCATCATTTTCTCCTTCATTTTGAGCCATTTTCCTTAAAAGAGTTGGCCTTAAATTTTTACTATCAGGTTGAAATTGTCGTATAAGATCTCTAACTTTTGGCGCATTATTTGTTTCTATTTTAATTTGCGGCTTTGGAGTTGATTCAAAATTATGAGGTGTTCTATCTATGTTGAAATCTGAAGATGATCTTTCTCTAACAGGTTGATGGTGAACTGGATAATGAGAACTATGATTCATAAACGAGTGACGCCGCATAACATTTGAAAATTTTGCTACATCTTCATTTGTTAAGTCATTTTCTAACTCACCTTTAATTGACCCTGGAGTTACTGAATTTACAGCTAGTGTTATTTCTGGTAGAGTTTTCTCTGGAATAGCAAATAGTTTGTTAAGTTCGTTAGTTTTTTCAAATATAGGGTCAGGATCGGATGCATGAACTCGTATGTGTTTAATTTCATCGCAAATATCAGGTTTAATAAGATCTGTATTTTTCTTAAATTTATCCTTAAATATTTTTATAATTTCTGTCGGTATCGTTGGACTTGATTCCAATAATCTATCATAGTCAGTTCTACATTGTCTGATAAATATCTCAGCGTCTTTTCTGAATTTCCTTTCTAAGCTCAACTCTACGCTGATATTACGCTGAAGTTTTCCCCACCCTACTGAACTACTGAAATGCGTTTCACTATCCTCAGCATATCTGAAAAAAGTTTGAAGTGTCGTTATGATGCCTGTAAATATGTTTACTCCACCAATAGCTATTTGAGCCAATTTTATATATTCTGAAGGAACAACAGATTGTAAACCAACGTTAAGAGTTCCAGTTATAGTTGAGAGAATAATAATTGGAATAGAAAAGAAATAATTGTTTATTTTAAACTTACGAAATGACTGATCATGAAGCCATGAATAACAAGCCGCTGTATCACCCCACTTTACAAGAAGCTGCTCAGTGCTATCAGTCCAAACAAGTTTTGAACTATTTTTTAATTTTTGAGTGTCACTTTGAGATTGATTTTTTTCATCGTTCAACTCTTCATTTTTCTCAACAATCTCAGGGTCTTTTGAAGGAGATGTTTTGGCAGGTGAATTTTTTGAGGGAGTATTTTTCTGAGAATTTGATTTTGATGACATTAATATTAATATTAAGAAAAGAAATAAGTTCTTTGCTTTATATAAAATAAAATGACAAAACAAGAAATAATCGTCAATGTGGTACTGATTGTTGTTATTTCCACCTTAATATTTAATTGTTTCTTTATGAAAAAAACTATACCTCCACCACCTTCTGAATATTTCAGAAGACATAGAGCAAGAGCTGGAAATATGACTACATACGCTGTTCCATCAAATACTCCTTTCAAGTTCAACTACTAACTGAATATAAACAATTTTTATCAAACGATAAAAAATAAATATGATTTAAAGACATGTCTCAAAGCTTTAAGCCTGTATTTCCGAAATTTACCATTTCCCAGAAAATCTCCTTTGGATGGTTTCATAGTTCGGCGTCAACTCGTCATTGCAAAACTGACAAACCTTTGACTTTATATTGATATACGAATTGCAACTCTCACATAACTCAAATCTTTGATCAAATCTCATTTCCATGTTCATCTTCATATTCTTATTGACTATCTTGGTTTTATTTACAAATGCTCTGGCCTTAAGCGCCCTCTCAAACATCTTAATCTCATCTATTATCTGTTCCATTACAAAATTATAATCATGGTTCGATATCCTCTCTATCGCTATCTCCTTTGATCGACTTTTCAAAAATGATTCCGGTGTCAAGTTGTAAATCACATTTCCCACTAACAGTTTCTTTGTTCCATGCCCTACTGGCTCACTTTCAAACTCATAATCTTCGTCAAAAAGAACCATACTTCCCCTTATACCTGGAACTGTAAATGGTCTTGGAGCGTACCATGTCATATCACCTCCCAAGTAACGTCGTTTTGTTAAACTATCATTACTAAATACTTGATCATTCAAATAGATCACAAAGAACAATTTTGAATAATTTCCATCATCATCATACACTCGTTTTGCCTTTGATTTACTTTTTTCCATATTTAATTCAACATTGAAATTTATAGATTGTAACTTACAATTTCCATAAGTCGTTGGCAATATTGCCAACAACGTTTCGCTCACTTGTCGCTCTAACTCTAACGTTTCATTTGACCCTATCTTGTCCTTATTGGTTATCAAACTCTCACACAGTTCATTCGATAAAACATTAAGTGACATGGTCCAAATCTTACTGTAAGTTGTGTTGAAATGATGAAGATTTTCATCTATTATCGCAGCGTGAATTGATTGCATTTTAAAATTATCTTATTTTTTGATCATCATCAAAAAACCTAAAAAAATCAGTTTAGTGAGTTTTAAGCCCCTCTATTCTTATTGAAAATCATAAATAATAATCCCGCTAAAATTACTAAAAATACCATCATCATCAAATACATCTTATTATCACACTTAAAGTATCTACTACATACTGGACATCTTGATACATGTTTTATCACTTGCATACAGTCTGGCTCATCATATAAATCAAAATATTGACGATCACGTGCTCTGTATCTAAATCCTTCTTGCATTTCTACTGTCGCATCATTATTTATAGCATCTTTTAATAGCGGAACACTACCTGCAAATCCTGGTTTATCATTCAATGATCCATATAGTGGTTGTTGACTCATATAATTATTTACAGTTTGCACTGGCGCTTGATCTCTTGGTAAATATATTCCTTGTGGCATGCCTGGAGTTGATACCATCTTTCCTGCCATTCCTGGATTTTGCGCTTGAAGGTTATTGATAAATTGTTGCGCTGGAGGAACTGGGTAGTTTGGAACATTTGGTATTAAGTTTGAATTGTAAGGTGGCATTGCTCCATATGTTGCTGCTGATGGTGGAGGATTTAAAGGGTAAAATTTATTTGGATAATTTCCTGGAGGACCGCCTATTAACGCTGTTGCATCCAAAAGAGTATATGGTTGTGTTGATTTTTCTGGCAAAGTGTTTAATGGAGTTTTATCTACTCCACTTGGTTGGACCGCTCCATTTGCTACCATATTTCTACTTAGACGTTTGCCTACCATTTCGTCTTCGTAATCTGGTACTGATCTTTGATCTAATCTTGTCGCTGCTTCGGCTGAGGCTCTTAATTCTCCCAAAGTCACACTCATTTATTTACTTACTATTCCTTAGAGAAATTAATAAAAAAAACTGATTTTTTCCAAAATTTTCCTAAGACTTTATATTTACACTACTATTATATTTACAATATGTCTAACTCTCAAGCTAACTCTAAAAACAATATCGTTGATGATATCGATGAAGATTCTAAATATATCACTTGCGCATCTTTAGATGACGATTGTGATGTTGATTTAGATTCTTCTATCACACTCATTTCTAGCGAAGGACAACGTTTTGATTGTACTAAACGCCAAGCCTTCCTTAGTAATGTCATCAAAACAGCTGCTGTTGGTGAAGCCACTGCTTCTGAAATTCAACTCAATGTGAACTCTCACATTTTATCTTTCATCGTTGAATATCTCAGATTCCGCAACGGTTCTCCTGCAGATCGTATTGTTCAACCTTTACCTATTAACCATAAATTTAGACAATTGACTTCAGAAGAAAACGCTAACTTTTTATATAAAGTTGCTGGTTGTCCTGAAGATCAAGAACCTCCTAAATCTACTACCAAGTCCAGACTTTTCGCCTTAATCACTGCCGCTGATTACTTACAAATAAATTGTTTATTGTACTTATCAGGTGCTTGGTTGGCTAGTATGGCTAAACTTTCCAAACTTGAAGAAGTTCCTGATGTTGTTCGCGTTGAAAGTGATCCTTTCGACGAAAGTCGCGTTGAACAATATACTCAATACCTTCAAAATCAACCTCGTGATCGCCTTGTTTTCTTTTTAAATCCTTTGGAAGATCCTGCATTGGAACATATCAAAGATTTACCTGATAACGAATTAATCACTCTTTCCCTTGACGCTATGCGTAAAAAAAATATTTCCTTGTTATAAGTATAGCTCATTTACCTTACCTTGAAATTGTAAAAAAGTTTAATATCTAACCTTCGTTAGGTATATAAATAATAAAATATGCTTTACTCAAACAGTCAACTTATTCTGACTTTTTTTCATCTTCATTGTCACCATAATATTTCTTTTCATCTTCTTCTGATAATGTTAAATATTTATAGTATGGATTTTGTTCTGGATTGTTAACACCAATAGCTTTCATTTCTTTACCAAATCTATTTAAGTATTCCATTGTTCCTACTACTTCTGGATTGGATTTTTCTAATTCTTCAATTTCTTTATCTGTTGATGTTAAAACTTTTCTTGCTTGTGAAAGCTTGGTTACATATTCGTCTATAGCATGTAAAACTGATGCTTTTTTAACTCTGAGTTTTGTATATAATTCTTGAGTGTCCATTGCATCATCTTTTTCTTTTTGGTGTGTTGGATCACGTAAGATTGCTGCTCGTTCTTCACACTCTTTTATTTGTGCTTTTTCTTCTTCACGTTTAGATTTAATATGAGATTTTACTACTTCTTCTACTTTCTTTCTTATATCTACTTCAGCTGTTGATCTGCAATATGATGTGTTGTCTACTAATAATGGATAATCATGTCCCACAAATACTATATCAATTTCACTATAACTATCATGGTTGGAAATTAACATTTCACCATAAGTTTGTGCTTCAGCTGAAGAAGCAAAATTACCTCTTGATTTTATCACACCAAAACAACCATCACTGTCTGGAGTAGCTCCTTTTGAAGGCATAAATGTAATTAAACCAAAACGTTGTTGTGGAACTGCTGGATCATTTCTAAATGCTCTTTCTCTTGGATATTTAAGCTTAATAAAGTCACGTTTAATTAACTCTGAATGTGCTGCTTTTTCTTCTTCACCTGTTAATGGTTTTCTTGCTGGATTTGTTGGAATTTCTATTAAACATTGTGGAGGTTTTGTACTTAATTCATTTTCTCTTTCGTTTGCTGTACCGAAAGGAACTGTATTATCTGCAAATACGTCGTTTGATGTGCTATCCATTTTATTCTATCTTGTAAGATTTCTAGCCTTAAATACCATTTTATAAAAATTTATTACTCTCTTGAGTAATATCTTTATCTTTACTTTACTTCTCTTGCTGATAAGCCAACCTCATCTTTTTCACTATATCCTCCAACTTTAAACAAAACAACTCCAAATCCTCCAAACTTGCTAAATCTTCCACATTCTCAACATACTCAAATTTTCTACAATCTTCTCTATATGAATTCAGTATATCTCGATGTTCTAGCTTAAACTTTACTTTCAACATTTTATACATTAAAATTTTTTGCTGGGAATAACATGCCTGAATTGCCATCTGTAATATTTCATTCTGCATCTTTCTTACATGGCTTTGATTATATTTTTTTAACCATCTCTTACAATCTTCCGATGTAAAAGTCAATTGGAAAATATAACATATATACCCATAATCATCCAAAAATGTCCACTTGGTTTTACTCTGATTATACCCTTCTTCCAATACTACATCAAAATTTTCTATTGTCCACTTTTTCGGATACTTAAACTTATTGCTCTTATGTCCATTACATATGTACTTAAATGCTCTATCACAATAGTTCTGAAAATCTTCAGATAAAAAACTCATCAAATCTGTTATAAAAACATTCATAAAGTATGTCGGATCAGCTTTATCCTGATCCTCACTTCTATGTGGATGGGTTTTTATATACATATACAATATCCTTCTCCAATATTTATAACAGTGATGTGTGGGACCTATTATCAAATATTTATTACAGGCTTCTTTTCTAGTTGATCTCGTAAACATTTTATAAATTAATCTTCAGACTAATTTTTTCAGTTTTTCCTTTTACTTAAACTTAAACTTTAATCATAACCTAAAACTTCTTCGTCTTCGTCAGGCTCTTCTTCTATTATAAATTCATCTTGCGGCATCTCTATATCTTCTAATTTTTCTTCTTCATAGTGCTCTGTTACTTTCGTCTTCAAAATATGTGATGACAATTTTGGTTTTTGTACTTCCTCGTAAGCTGGTAAAGATTTGGTTTTCAGCAACACGTTAAATCCACCAGTACCTCCGTTTGCAAGGACACCTGTTGCTACCGCAGCTGAAACTCCCGTTATTTCATCTCTTTGTGCTGTATGGGCAGCTTCAAAGAAAGCCTCAAGTGGCTGTTCAAAAGATGCCTTTGCCATCGGACCAACTTTTGCTATATCTACGCCATACCTACTTACACTTGCTAAAGTTCCTGTGCTTGTCATCCAATCTATTAGAACATCTAAGTGACGCTTACTCACACTTATAATCTTTGCAAACTCCATATGTAAAAATTGCACTGTTGCCTCGATTCCATATAGTTGCAATATCTCCCACATATTGTTAGAGTGGCTTTTTTCTAAATCTATTGTCAACTCTTCTTGTCGACTTGGAGGTCGTATCCATAAAACATCTATCAAATTTCCACCTTTGGTTTCCACATAATAATTATCTCCTTTTAATTGAGAATAATAACACTTTTCTACATCTTTTATACCTGAAACTATTACGTTTTTTAAATGTCCAAGAACGACGTTTTTGAGAAATAATCTGGCTGGGACATCGTCAACTAAGTGTTCCCTTAACATTTCTACTTCATCTTCGTCTAAGTCTTTTGCTGAAGCTGTATCGTCAACTGAAGGTATAGAATCACTATTACACCATATATCTATTATTCCTATATGAAGTGGACTAAAAACATATGATAAACCATCTTCAGAATTTAAATTTGATTCGCAAATTTCCACTATCGTCATTAGGCTTTTTTTACATAACCAAAGTCTATCAAAATTAAGGTGAAGTCTTAGCCTCCAGTCACAGTTTTTATATCCATCATCATAGATTTTACTAAAATGATCATACCACTTTTCTGTTATATTGGGATCTTGTTCTATCTCATAATCAGTGATCAAATCTCTCATAAGAGTTTGTTCAACTTGTGTTTGACATAACTTCCTTATTGCTTTTAAATCGTTAGCCTTATTTTTAAAATATAGGGTCAAGCTGGGAGTTTTATTATTTTTTGTTGCACTTAATAATTCCTTCAAACGAACAACACCAGTTGTCAGGTTGGCTTTAGCCTGTCCCGAAGCATGGAAACTGTTTAAAGATGCCTGTGTAGTTGTCTCTCCGATTGACGTGGAAGCTATACATCCCACCATCTCGCATGGATTAATCCAACTTCTATTATACTGTCTAATTATCTCATTTTTTAACGTATTATAAACTTCTGGATAAATTTCAATAGATTTCAGTTGCTTTCTAAGTACAACTCTACTGTTTTCAGAAACAAAGTCTTCAGTATAGTGGCAATTTATAGATGAGCAAATTTCCTCAATTTGCGCTTCGGTTAAAGGCTTCTTTATCATTTTGATCTGCTATACAATTTAAGATAAAATCAGTTTTTTAAATCAATATTTAAAACAAAGATTTCCTATGAAACAAATTTATGTCGTTAAATAATACTGATGATACCTTCTTAAACTTTGATGCCTTTAAATCACTTCAAGGAAGAGTTAATACCGCTCTTGCTTCCGCTAATAAAGTTCTTAAATTCAAAAGACTTGATCAACTCAATAAAGTTTTACCCTTCAAATCTGTCTTTGGTAACAAAGGTGTTAACGGTGTTGCCGGACTTTGTACCCTTCTTCCCCCTCGGATTAAAGGTAACAAATTCGACACAAATTTTAAAGATATTGACGTCGTTTTCAAAGTCGGTATCGCCGTTAATCATGCCATGGAAAATGAAGTTGATATCCTCAACGAACTCGTCAAAATCAGACAATGGTGTCCTAATATCATGGGGATCCTTGGTCACATCGAAGCTCCTATCAGCTTAACATTTATACAACAAAATGAAAAAGAAGACGAAGATTCTACCCTTAGCGAACGCGGAAAATCTGATGATAGCGAAGATGAAGACGAAAAATGGGAACTATGGGATCAAGATATTGATAACCTTCAAAGTCCTATTATTTTTATTGAATATATCAGTCCTCTCACCTTTTACCACGTCTGCAAATTAGGTGATCGTCAACAAATTTTATCTAGCATGTACCAATCCCTTGCTGGCTTAGTTATGGCTCAAGATGCTTGTAGAGTTACTCACTACGATTTACACATGGACAACGTTTTACTTAAAGAATGTGACCCTAACATTGTATTGGTTTATCTTTTCGATCAAGACAGATATTTCGTAACTCCTACTTACGGTCATCTTAGCGTGATTATCGATTGGGGTAATGCTCATTGTGGTACTCTTCAAAATAAAAGACATCGCAGCTCAATTCAAGGTTACAAAAATGGTCACTGCGGTAGCAGATTTGATCACACTTACGACGCTTGCCACCTTCTTTTTAGCGCTCTCTACTATCTCGAAGAAAGATCTGAAAGATGGAGAAATCTTTCCACTAAGCTTATGATGACATTCAAAGATTTTCCTATTTGGAGACAAAAAGGTTGGAGAGAGTTAAATAACAGTTTGATGAGAGAACTTGTAGCTAGATTTACTAAGAGTAGTAAAGTCGCTAAACACTCGGAACTATGGACCCACTACGCTTACGACATTATTGAAATTCTTACCAGCTTAGAAACTATTCCTTTCGAAAATCACAACGTTAACTTCTCTGAAGATGATCTTGATTTTATTATTGGTAGTAACCTTGATGTTATATTGGAAGAATTCTGCCATTTGTGGGATGACGATAATTGTACTCACGAATTCAATATCGTTAAAGCTCTCAAAATTTTAGTTGATGAATTTTACAATATTCCTAAACCTTCAAGTCAATCTGACAAAGCTTACAAGAAAGTATTCGCTACAGTTGCTAAAACATTCCAAAAACAATATTCATTCATATTGGAAAAAATTCCTAAAGCGTTTGATGCAGTGAAAGTTTTGCAAGCAATTTGTAACTTTCAGGGAGTGATGGCAAGAGTTTTAAGTGATTCAGATAAGAAGAATAGGGACATTTTAGCTGAAGCTGAGAAAAAGTGTGAAATATCTACTACTTATCAACTATTAAAACAATTAGAGCAGTGGGCTGGAGGTGAAAGCATGAGAATTAACCAACACACTAAATATCTAGTTTGCGATGCAATTAACAAGAAAATGTGGAATTTTACCGCTAACGATATCAATCCTAAAAATCTCAATAAGCCTCTTAAGTTGAAAAAAGAAATTGCAGATTTAGTCAAGAGGAAAATATTCGGATGAGCATATTTAGTATTTTTTAAAAAATTTAAATTTTAAACTTTGCTAACTGTAAGAAGAATGAATAGTGATAGAGACTTCAATATTTATATCAATACTCTTAACACGAAAACTAACAATGTCACTAATAAATACCGTGGTAGTGCTGAAGAAATTGTTAAAGCTTATGATGCTCCAAACGGTGTTCCTGAACCTGGTAGACGTGACTCGGAAGCTGGAATTCAATACTACGCTATCGATACCGGTGTCAATAGAAGAACCATGATTCCACCTGTAATTGGCCCTAGACTTTACGATCAAGATGTATGGGGGAAATCCGAAACTGTTTTCCCTGGCTTAAATCGTCAAACTTATCGCGATATCACTGAATCTGAACTTTCTCTTGATGATATGATTGACAGAGTTGGTACTCGCCACTCTATTGGTGTTCCTCAATTCGTTCAACCTAGACAACCTGGCTCCAGAGTGCCTCAAAATTATGTCGGTGAACCTGTTGATCAAGCTTACTATAATGGGGCTCCATACTACTATGAACAAATGAACAGAAAAGACTTCGAAAGGGAAATAGTTCCTCAATATAAAGGCGACCAAGATAATATAGAATACTGGACAAAATTAGAAGATACCACAATAGAACCAAGAAATCCAAAGGGTGATCAAAGGGATAAATTTGATCGAAGTTTTTACGAGGATTTGCAAATACTTCCAACAAACGAAACAGTAGTAGATTTAGTGGAAAATAATTTTTCTCCTCCACAATATAAAGTACCAATGGGCGGTGACGAACCAGATTTTCAAGGATATAATTTTAGAAAAAACCAATTTAAAAAGCCATTAGAAGATGATATGCATCCTTCCGAAATGCAAAACAAAAAAGAACATTTCGCTTTCATTACCAAATCTCAACCTGTTCCTTATGGAAACACTAGTGATAACTTACCTCGTGCTCAAGTTACACCTCTTACTGAACTCTACCAATCTCAAGGTACTGTAATTGAACCTACAAGAAAGTACTACGATGTCATGGACAGAGTTCCTCCTGGTGTCAACATTCAAGCTACACCTAACACTGACGCTTTGTTTGAACAATCTCCTACTTATGTTTATACTGACGATTATTTCAAACAACCTCAAACTCGTCTTTATTTACAAGATGTTCAACCAAAACTTTATTCTTATGCAGTTGACCCTGAACCTATCAACTCTAACGTTGGTATTACTTATGCTCCTCAGCGTCCGCCTATGATCTTAGACCAAATCACTGATTCAGGATTAGCTCAACCTCTTTACACTAGAATTGACCCTCAACTTTTAAGAACAGACGG
>Ga0078894_10001644_pt1 | contig 16700 bp, 30 predicted proteins | sample LauGreSu1BDMLBSD_2_FD_67506 | JGI IMG/M metagenome (GOLD analysis project Ga0078894, IMG submission 67506) | Freshwater lake microbial communities from Lake Michigan, USA - Su13.BD.MLB.SD (version 4) (version 4) | ecosystem: Environmental > Aquatic > Freshwater > Lake | place: Lake Michigan... | reverse complement strand
CACAAGGGCAGGATGGTCTCTGGCAAGATCGTCCGCTTCGACAGCGGCGGAACAGACAAGGCTCGTCAGCACGGTGGCGGCTATGTTGTCGATGTCGGTGAGCCTGCAAGCATCGTGGTTCCGAAGGAGAAGGTTCAGAAGGAATCGGTGCAGGAGTCTTGGGGCGGCGGATTCCAAAGCGCAGCCGATGCTCACCGTCAGGTCCAGGCGGGACTGAAGGCTGACTTTCAGCGTGAACGGGCGCAGAAACTCAAGTTGATCGTTCAGGTCATCCGTGGAGAGATCAGCAAGCAGAAGTTCAAGAAACTCACGGGCAGCAACTTTGACGATCTGATGAAGTACTCCCCGTACTTCAGGAATCAAGTCAAGCGTATGCCGAAGAAGGCACTTGAACCCGTGAAGCCCGTGAAGCCCGTGAAGGAGGAGGTCGATATCTCCGAGGGCATGACGCACTTCACGGAACTTGACAAGGCGGCGAAGGACATCATCGCAATCGCCAACCAAATCACGGGCGGCAAGCATCGGTCGGTGCAGGAACAGATCAAGCAAATCGCTGTCGGGATGATCAACGAGCATCACCGCATGCAGGAATTCTTCAAGGGTCTTCTCATGAACCTTGAGGAAATTAACAAGAAAGCCGCGAGTCCTTCCAGGCACGGGAACATGGAGATCATGCGGGACATGGATACCGTCATCAGGGAACTCAAGAAGTACCAGAAGTGAGAGATGAAGTCCTTCTCAGGCTACATCACCGAGGCAAGGGGCGGATTCAAGGATTTTCAGGATCCTTGGTCGATGATGTCTCCCGAGGATCGCAGGGAGGCGGGTCGCTTGCAGATCGCTGCGTTGAAGGCGTTTCCTGGCTCACCGAGGCAGAAGGAACTTCGTGCGAAGTTGAATGTGATCCTCAAGAAGTACAGGATCGGTGAGGATTGGTCAAGGAAGTACGAGCGTTCCATCGACTGCGACAACCCCAAGGGCTTCTCCCAACGGGCGCATTGCCAAGGGCGCAAGAAGAGGCAGAGGCAGGAGATGGTCGAATCGTCTGCCGTTGACCAGCGGTGGATGCGGTCGGTTGACTCCTTCCTTGACTCCGTGAAGTTGGGTGAACTCTATCCCAAGCACGATGTGGTCAAGGGCAAGGATGTTCACTTCATCGTCATCGACACGGGTTCCGTGGGAGATTCCTCAAAGGGGGGCGCATGGAGGCAGTCCCATGAGTGGCATGGGTTCGTTGCGGACAGCGACAGCCCTCTTGCAAAGATCACCCACTTCCAGTCCACATGGAACGCCACCGCCAGTCGCGGCAATTGGGGAAATCCCCAACTTGAGATGGGTCGCCGCCAGTTGATGCGGGATGTATGGGATCGCCTTGCGGGGAAGAAGGTCCTTTGGAAGAAGACGATGAGGATCGGCTGAAAAATCGCGGGAAGAAAAGATGAAGACCTACTTCCAACTCATCCTTGAACTGACGGAGGCGGCTACCGCGACCAAGCGGAAGAAGCCGTTCGATTCCGTTGCGTTCGATGCGATGCAGAAGGCGAAGTACGGTGCGATGATGGCAAAAGCCGCTGCCGATGCATTGGCTGCTGCACGGAAGCGCAAGGCTGCACAGCCGACCCGCAAGCCCTTCCCGTGGATGTCGCGTGGGAGCATGGTGCCTGGCTGGTGGCACCCGACCAAGCAATGGCTCTCGTTCGGGCTGAACTCGGACGGCTACCACATCACCCATCTGGTGAAGAACATCGGCAAGTTCGGCATCTCGGAAACGGAGTTGCTGAAGGCAGCACAGAAGGAAGCGGACAACAACTCGTTCTACAACGAGAAGTCAAGGAAGGAGCAGGGCTTGCCTCCGGTGGACGGCAGGGAGATCATCCGCATGATCCTTTCGCAAGACATCGACAACGCACATTACATCACCCTGCTTGCATACAAGCGCGGGTGGCTTCGCGTCTATGGCGGCAAGTTCCACACGGGAAACCTCGGTGGGACGCTTGAGGGGTCTGACAAGAACAGCATGAAGGCGGCGATCCGCGAGATCGAACAGGCGGCGGCGATGGACAATGTGGAGGACTTCCGCATCGATGTCACGGAACGCGGCAACGACATCAACTTTTGGGGCAACAAGGTGCTGAACACCAAGGAGAAGCGAGAGGCTTTCCTGAGATCATGAAAAACTTCAGAAGATACATCTCCGAGGCAAAGGAACAGACTCCCTACACGGTCTGCGATCTTCTCAGCAATCCGAAACCCAACAAGTTCATCGACCTGATCAAGCAGGAACTCCCTTATGGATCGGGAAGATGGGTCAAGGAGTTGGAAAGGGTCAGGGAAGCATTCTTCGACTGGTTCGAAGCGCAGGGCGGTCGCAAGACGCGGATGACGAACATCTTTGCTGAATTGATGAAATGCGAGAACCGTGCGCCGTGGGCATCATGGAGCGGCAAGGCATACCGTGGCGTGATGCGAAGCACGGGAATCGTGTCCAAGTATGAGTTCACGGGATCGGTCAAGAAGATAGGGAACATCGAATGGCTCGTTGCCAAGGGAACATACCAGGGTCGTTATGCGGCGCAGTCATGGTCTGACGAATGGCGCACCGCAGAGGAATTCGCAACGGGCAACATGTCGGGTGTAAAGAACCCAATCGGCGTGATCTTCGAAGTCAACCTGAAGAGGAGCGACACGCTCCTTAATCCCGATGTCATCAAGCAGATATCGATCTATGGCAAGGGAGTGAAGAAGGAGCGTGAGGTGATCCGTGTCGGCAACGAACCGCTCCCCGTCACGATCTATGTGAATTCGGACAGCATCCAAGACATCATCGTCACCAATTCAACGAACAAGCAATTGGGCAGCAAGGCAAGGATGTATGTCTACAACCGTGCAGTAGGAAAGATCGGCGTGGCGGGTGCCGATGCATTCGCCAAGACGAAGGTATTCAAGAATTTGGTGAAGGACTTCGAATGAAGACATTCTCGCAACTGTATTCTGAACTCAAGGAAGAGCGTGACTACAAGGCAGAGTACCGCAAGATGTACGGCGGCAGCAATCCGACCGCAAAGCAGCGTCTTGCCATGAAGAAGAAGACGGCAAGGAAGCGCATCCTGCGGCAGTTGGGTCGTGAGGGCAAGTCGAACGATGGCAAGGAGATCGACCACAAGGACGGCAATGCACTCAACAACAAGAAGGGCAACATCCGCCTGATCACTCGCTACGAGAACCGTTCGAGGAACAACAACAAGTGGCGGAAGAAGTGATTCGCAAAGGAAGGTCAAAGCGATGTATGAATATCAAGTCAAGGAAGTGATCAAGGTCGTGGATGGGGATACGGTCGATGTCGTGTTTGACCTGGGCTTCAGCATGTTCAGCAAGCAGCGCGTGAGGCTTGACGGAATCGACACTCCCGAAACGCATACCACCGATGAGGAAGAGAAGCGAATGGGAATGGAAGCCAAGGCATTCGTTGAGAATTGGGTCGCTTCCCACAAGAAGATCAAGGCGGTCACTTCCAAGGATGACAAGTACGGCAGGATTCTCGCAAAACTCTATGCGGAAAACGGGGGTTGCCTCAACGAAATCATGGTTGCAAAGGGCTATGCTTGGGGGTATGATGGCGGAACCAAGCACAAGGACTTTCAAGTCCTTAAGGAATTGAGAGCAGGAGCCTGACAGAAATGCAGCCATTCGCCACACATGCACTACTCGCGTCCTTGGACTACCGCCCCGTCAAGAAGAGGAAGTTGGTCTACTCCTTCTATGATCTTGAGGAAGGGATGATGACTCGCATGCCGAAGTTGTCATACGGCGTGAACCCGACCAACGGGATCGCCGTGGTCACGATCCTTCCCGATGGCAAGGAGACACGCAATACCGCAAACGAAGGCGACATCATCATGTGCGGCGTGAGCGGCGAGAAGTATGTGGTGAGGGCAGAGAAGTTCCCGAAGTTGTACGAGGGGAAGATCGGCGGGAAGGTGCATCCTGAGCAGGGAGACCGAATGGTTGCCCGTTACGATGGGCAAGCCGCCGTCACATTCCGCGCCCCATGGGGAGAGGACATGATCCTCAAGAAGGGTGATTATGTCGTGCGCGAGAAGGACGGCAGCGGGTTCTACCGCATCGCCAAGACAGAGTTTGAGAAGACATACAATCCGATTCCTAAATAAGTTTCCGAGGACAAACCATGGAACTACCGAAGAAGAACCCATTCAGAGATGACATGAACGCACCCCTTACCGATGCCATCAAGAACATCATGGAAGGGAAGATCAACGAGGGAGGCGTGAAGGCTGCTATCGAAGACTTCATGTACGACATGCTCCCGAAGCAAGCCATCGCTGAACTCAAGCCCATCATGAAGAACCAGGGCATTCGTGGCGCAGACTTGCGTAACAAGGTGACCGCAGTCCTCAAGAAGTACAAGGTTCCCCTGATGTACCTTGGTGGGTCATCGGCACAACTCGTCATCGACTATTTCGACACATTCCACGGCGAGAGCGTTGAGGAAGCATACGCTCCTCTAGACACGCCTGGAATCATCGGCGCGTTCACCGAGGCAACAAAGAAGAAGCGGTTTGAGTATCGCAATTCAACCGACTCATGGGGCAAGAGTCATGGGTTCCCGCACGAAGTCTGCGTCAATACTGTCGGCAGTTCGCAGGGAAGTCCTAGTGTGTGGAGATCAGCGAATGTCAAGGGAACCGTCTGCTACATTGTTGTCGATGAGGGAGAAGAAGGCAAGCCCGTGACAGAGAAGTGGACGATCCGTAACCATGTCAAGTATGTGAAGGCTGACTGAATGTTAAAAACGAGAGTTCTGTCCGACAATTAAAATCTGAATCGAACAATTGTCTGTTGACTTCTGTGGAGGGGTGTGATACTATCTGTCCTTATGAAGACCGACTGGAACGCCAAGTTGATCGGCAACTACCCGCTCACCTTCAGGAACAATCCTGACTGGCTGTACAAGAACATGGAGTGCAGCAGCGGTTGGATGACGATCCTTGAACGGCTCTTTGATTCGATTGAGTCGTATCTGCACACCTTGCCAAAGACATCGAAGGTCAGGAAGAACCTGAAGTTCATGCAGATCAAGGAGAAGTTTGCGGGTCTGCGCGTCTATGTCGAAGGAGCGGACGAACACATCTTCAACTTGATTGAGAAGACCGAACAGTACTCACAGGAAATCTGCGAACTGTGCGGTCTTGGTGGTTCTGTCTGTCATTCAGGGAATGCGCGGTTTCGCACATTGTGTCCTGACTGCATGACGATCAAGGGCTACCAACTCTGCGAGAAGGAGGATGGTTCCGATGGAGGAGAATGACGAAATCAAGGAATCGCTTGAGCGCGTGAACGAGAAGTACGGCAACGCGCTTCAGAAACTTTCGGACTCCGAGAAGAAGGAGCGAACCGAAAAGATGTTTGAGGCATTGCGGGAGTTTGGCGAGGTCATGCGCGAGGAAATGAAGGAATACGACACCGAGGCAAGCACTTGGTGGGACAACCTTTCCTACGATGATCGGCTGAAGGCGTTCTACTGCGTGTGCAAGCGCATTCACAAAGGCGACATCGTGGAGCAAGGCTCATATCGTCATGTTCTCTACGAGGTCTTTGGGTTCGATTTTGATGCATACACCATCGGCATGGAATGCGGTTACTTGGACATTCACAACAGCATTGTCACGAAAGACAAAGACACTACTAAATAATTCGGAACACCCCTCTCGTCAAAGGGTCACCATGCCCACGAAGTATTGACGAGGGGGGTTTCCAAGTTTCTACACTATGGAGATTACAGCATGAGCATTGCACAGACTACGATTTACGGCACGGGCAACTTCTTCTACAACACGACAGCGCAGAACGGGGTGTATCAGAATCATTCCTTCACTTCTCCCCTGAAGTGGGAAATGGCATACACGGCTCCCACTCCCACGGGAGTTGCGATCAATCAGCCAACCGAGAGCGTCAGCATTCCACAGCACATGTTCATGGGATTCTCCGATGGATTTTGGATTCATCGGGCATTTCTTGATGGACATCTTGTTGGCACATACACCTTTGTCGATCAGCAGTTCTCAATTCCTGTTCGATATGACTACATTCAGAGCGTTTCCATGCCGACTGCCCCAACGCCTGTGTTTGCGGGTGTGGCAGGGGACGATCCTTGCGTTCCTTCGCCTGGCGGTGCCATCGCCCTGCTGATGGCTGCTGCACTCACGCGCTTCCGTGTTCGAAAGGGCTGAACATGGAGGACATTGAAACTCGTTTGCGCGAACTCGCCACCAAGTGGCGGGACGCAAATCGTGAAGTGCATGATGTGTGCCGAGATGCAGCGGAGGAATTCCGAGTGCTTCGCACAAAGTTGCAAATCCTTGAGGAAATGGGAAAGCCTAGGTTCTATCCCAACACAACTAATTTCCAATCTGTCCTGAAGGATCCAGTCGTAGTTGACGAGACAAGTCAGCCATGGTGGTCTAATACAACCACGATGGGTTGGGGAAAGGGCAAGGATGAGTGAACAAGACAGAGATGTGGGCAATGGAATGATGTTGAGTCGTTGGCGGGAACTCATGAACGATGAGTCCATGCATTTGTCTTGCGAAGAGACAGAAAAAGGCTGGCACTTCTGCCGTGAGTTTGATGGGCTTCTTGTTGGTCCTGCCGAGGATCCTGAATGGGACTGCTGCACTTGTTTCACGCAGGAGCAGAAGGACGCTTTCTTGGCAAAGGCTAAATCAGAGAAACCATAAACACCTTCATGCAAAAGAAGCAGCATATCCGCTCCGTCTTCTACAAACTTGAGGATGGGGACATCAATGCTGCGCTTGCATCAAGCATCATGCTTAAGGAAGCCAAGATCGCAAAAGAAGACGGGTGGGAAGAGATCACGATGAGGGTTCATACCCTTCCCGACAGATTCACGGTTTCCGTTTACGGCACAAAGCAAGCAAAATAGGTCAAGTGAACCTATTCAAAGAGGCTACATAAGGAGCCTTGATTACAAAGGAGATTTAACATGGCAAGCAAGAATGTGAAGACACTTGAGATCACTTGGATTCAATGGGCGACCCTGATCGCCGCAATCGCCACGCTTTTGTTGGTGCTTGCTCCGCGTATGCGTTCACACACTCCTCCCCCGCAGAACGCAGGAGAAGTCAAAGAAGTCAGCCGCCAAGAGCGGGCAGAGGGAAAGCAGCGTCAGCGCGGCAGATACGAACAGCCGCCGGAACTGATCGCTCCTTAAGGAGCAGATGGTGGTGGGGTCGGAGTCGATGAAGGAGCCGTTTTAACAGACGGCTTCTTCTTTTTCTTCTTCTTGACTACCCTTGTCTGTGGGCAATCCTTTGGTTTCTTTGCCACGAATTCGCGCCATCCCCAAGCAACAACCAAGAACAGAACAGGGATGTACCAAAGTATCCAAGACCATCCGGTCGTGACTTGTTGTCCCTGATCTATGCTGCTCTTGACCTTCATCATCATCGCGCTTTCACCGGTGATGTCTGGCTTGATCACGGGATCTGTGTTGCAGGAAACCGTGAGCAGCGCAAGCAGGGCAAATGTCAAGATTGAAATCAGATTCTTCTTCATGTTGTGCCTCATGATTTGTTGGATGCGGCTGCGCTACCGAAGTAGAAGCCTATGATGCTTACGAGTATTTGTCTGTTTTCCGATGTGTAGAGGAATCCGTTGACTTCAACGAAGAATTTCTTTGTGTATGCAGGGAACAGACCAAACAGTCCTTCAGGGGTTGCCTGATCGACTTCTATGAAAGTCGGCACTCCGAAGAAGGGAAGGATGAACGGGGCAAGCAAAGTGGAGAACAATACCGACAGCACGATGAGTTGCCGAATGCCGCGACCAAGATCAACTGGCACTCGTTCGACCGCCTTGTCTTGATTTTCGGTGGTGCGTTGGTTTGCAGCCATCAGCCTTTCAAAGGCTTCTTTTTCGTTCTGTCTCTTTTCCGCCATGTGACGGAAAATGAAACCAACGAGGCTTCCTCCAATCAACGACAGAAATTCAGGTGTAAGAAATCCCATGGGAGCCTCCATTGTGTTGATCCTCTTCTTTCATTTTCTAAAGTTGTCAACGAACTATTTAGCCTGTCTGTCCCTTTGAGTGGGATTGATTTTAAGAATGCAAACTGTATGTTCAAAATGCTAAATAGCAGCATGAAGACCTTCAAGCAACTCAAGGAAGATATAGTCGGTCGTGTTCAGGTTCACTACGATTCGGTGAACGGCTATGGCAAGCCAATAAAGGTCATTGCCACGGTGCCTCCCATGCAGGAGCCGCCGATTGAGAACAAGTACGAACTTGTCCGCTACCTTGAGAAGTACATCAAGAAGATGAAGGCGAACGGCGTGATAAAGTCAAATTACAAGATAGTCCATCCCCACGATTCCGCGTGGAGAAAGAGTGGTAAGAATGGGTAGAGAAAGACACGGCAAGACATTGGTCAAAGGTGGCGAAAAGCAGTCCACCCGCAGGGGTCTTGAGTTTTCCAGACAAGGGCTTCCCAAGATATACCCTCCACTCAAGACAAAGATCGATGATTCCTTGAAGAGACTTCTTTCAAAGAAGAAAGATTAAGGGAAGTACAACTTGTAAGTAGGTGACCAAGACAGCGCGATCACATCGTCAACTCCTATCTCGTTTGCGATGCGGCGAAGAACTCCCTTTTCGGATGATGTGGGTTCGCCTGGCGTTCCATTACGCATGGCACGGCAGCACCTGTCGATTGTCTCTGCGGTCAGTTCCCGAAAAAATGCAACTTGCTCATCGGTCAATGGACATGGTTCTGATGGCGAAGAGAGGGGTAGTGGAATGCCGATCCCCTCAACAAAGGGCATGGGCATAGGTTGGATGAATGATGGTGTCTTGAATGAACCCAATCTGAATCTCGGCATGATCAACCTCCATAGTATCTAGCGGAACAATTTGTCAAATAGATACAGAGCAGGAGAAACCCATGAAGAACTATCACGAATTGATGGAAGAAATCAAGCAAGCAATTGACGAGGCTCCTGTGATGATGCAGAGTCCGACAACCATGTTCGGGTTCAGCCCAAGAAACTTTGAGATGAAGATTCGTCAACTCATTCAGAAGATGGGATTTGAAAAAGGCATCAACCGAATGGAGATCACTCCAAACGGAAAGATGATGCTTTACTTCGCAAATGCTGCAAAGGCAAGGGACTTCGTGATCACCTTCAACGGATTGGTTCGTGGCATTGCGAAGAAGGGTTCTGCACAGGCTGCACAACTTGCATCTTCGTTTGACAAGACCAAGGCAATGGGTTCCGCCGCTTTGGTCACGATTGACTTCAACCTGATGAAGGAAGAGGTCAATGTTCAGGAGATGATCGAAACCCTTATTGAGGCAGCATGATGTATTACTCCGAACTGAAGAAGAAACTTCTTGAAGGAATGTCAACGAGTGTCATGAACTATGGGTTGGACTTCCAAGTGGATGTAGTTGATGGTGATGGTGGTGATGGTGAAGGAGAAGAGGATCAAAGAAGAAGACTTGCATTCAAACTCGACAAATTGACGCAACAGGAAAAAGAGTTTCAATGGGAAAAGCATGAGATGCTGCCGTGGGAAATCAAAAATGCAATCGGAGCAGATGAGAGAAGGGAACTTGTTCTTCGTTGGCTTAAAGCAGCCTCTGCCAACAACTTGCAATCAGTAACGAACAACAGCATTCCTGAAATACCTGATTGGCAAAAAGTAAAATTCAAGCGTTGACAAAAACGGTCTTCTAGTCTATAGTTCTCCCCTACATATCTGTCCATACCCATTGTGGGCATGGCTTGTACAAAGGAGAAATGATGAAGAGACTACTTTCTTACGCCACGGCAATCGTTGCCGCTCTAACGCTAGGACAGTTTGCGGTAGCACAGGCTGCTGCACCCGCTGCCCCTGCTCCGCTCTTTGCTGTCAACAACTGGTACTTCAACGAGAATGTACAGTTGAACACATTCAAGGGAAACGGCACCACGCTTGTCGGGCTGAATCAGAATCTCGGATTCAACCTCACCAAGGATGTTGTGATTGACCTCAATGTGCCTGTCTACACGCAGGACGATCACACCTCGGTCAGCAACATCGACCTCGGTGGCAAGTGGGGCAACCTGTTCGGTGGCAAGAACAGCGTGATCGGTGATTGGAACATCGGTGTCGGTGGAGGCATCTACATTCCCGTTGGCACGGAGTACTTCCGCAATGCGAATGTGAACCCCTACCTCAACGCCAAGTTCAATTGCGATCTGTGGGTTCTTGACTTCTCGCAGAGCGTTGACTACCGCTTCGTGGGCGGTGGGTCGTACATTACTTGGCTCGGTGCGAAGACCGACTCGGATGTCCTGACCCTTGTGACTGATCTTTCCTACGCTTGGAATTCTTGGAATTTCGGCTTGCAGTTCGATCAGTTGTACTATGTCAATGTCGATGAGTACCAACTCTTCCTTGGTCCAGTTGCCAAGTGGGATGTTGCATCGAATGTCAGTCTGAACGCTGCTGTCCTCATCCCCGTCACCCAACAGGTTTCCACGCAGGAAGCCGATGTTGTCGTGAAGGCTGGTATTGGCATCAAGTTCTGATTTCAACAATCCGCTACTTCGAACAGCGGGGAGCCGAAAGGCTCCCTGTTGTTTTTCATAGATACTGTGTATGAAGAATTTCAAGACTCACATTTCTGAAGGCTACAACGGTGACGGCGACTGCATGGAGACTGCCGTAAACCTGATGATGCGCTACAACTCCTCTTTCTTCGGAAAGCAGTTGAGATCCAAAGACCCCAAGGGAACGGTCTTGGTTCATGCTTTGGTTCGTGGGCAGGGGGCGGTGAAGGGTAAGAGATTTCCTCATGCATGGGTTGAGGATGGGGATACGGTAATTGATCAGTCCAACGGAAACGACATTCGCATGGACAAGAGAGCCTATTATGCAATCGGCGGAATCAAGTCAAATGAGAAGGGTGCGTATTTCAAGTACACCTACAAAGAGATGGTCAAAAAGTTGAAGTCAACAGGTCACTATGGGCATTGGGATTTGGATGTTAATCTTGAAGAGACCATCGGAATAGACTCTCTGAAGAAAGTTGGTCGGCAGAAGAAGAGAATAAATCCAAAGTTGCTCGTTGCATTGGACGAGGCAATCGTCACCGGCATCGGCGGCGGGATTCGAAGGGCAATGGCAGCAGCGGACACAGGCACACGGGTTTCATGGTCTACGCTGAAAAGCCTTGAGAGTATGCTTGATGCGATGTTTGCTTCCGCAAAACTTGACATTGCATTCACGAAGCACTTCTGGGAACGGATCAATGGGTCACGCGGATACGGCGGCACGGTCAGCGTTGCCGAGATACAGGACGCATTCAACAAGACTTATCGGAAGTACGCACAGGAGATTCAGAAACATCCCGTGAATTGGAAGGCAGTTATCAACGATGTTTCCAAGAATCTGAACATGCCGTTCGTTTTGGATTGGGATCGGAACAAAAAGAGCATGATTATTCAGACCGCCATGAAAAAGCCCGATTTCAAAAGCCCCGATCCGAAACTGAAGGTCTGATAACTTTCAAGGCACTTACATGGGGGTTGACGGCGAGGGATGAATATGCTAAACTTGGTGTGTCAAAGGAGAGACCCAAGCAATGACCCCCACCGTGACCACCTCCCGCCCCTCCCCGTCTTGGGACTTGAGCAGCCTTTCCGCGCCGCCGTCCCTTCCTGCGGAGTTCGTGAGCAACGGATACACCCTTGGTCTCGCCGCAACGGACCGAGTTGCTGACTTCCTTGCTACCTTCAAGGAAGTCTACGCCCTGACAATGGTCGTTGATGGTCATGTTGTGCGTCCGGTATCCTCCGATTACGCTCCTTGGCCGAAGGCGACCGTGGTTCTGTATGTGACCGGTCGCAACACCGAAGGCAAGGTCGTGCGGCGCGACTACCAACTGGCTCGTCTTTCCACCGATGCCTACGGCGACAGCGCGTCTGTCAAGGATGTGCAAGAGAAGTTGGATTCTCTTGTGAAGTCCGATAGCCCCCTCACTCGTTGGTGGAATCGGCTCCTGACGCAGACGGTGATTGCATCCGATGCTGCGAAGGAACAGGGTCGCACCGATCTCATCCTCGCCATGATCGAAGAGGAGCGGGAACGGCTCAAGAGTCAACGCTACGACAATCCGCGCAGGGGTCAGACCACGAAGGTCGTTCGCGGTCGGAAGATTCCCATCGGCACCGAAGGCAAGTTGATTTGGGTCGGTCAGACCAAGTTCGGCAAGCGGGTCGGCTTCAAGGACGCGACCGAAACCGTCTATTGGACGGCTTGGGGAAACATTGAGTTCACCGATCCCGTTGACGAGAACGAAGTTCTCGCGGAAGCCAAGAAGCGGTACACCGAGACCTACGGGTCGGTGTTCGGCGCACCCCGCGCCTGACATACTCAACCCTTTTCCGAGCCTCGCCCAGGGCGGCGAGGCTTTGCTACATACAGGCATGGAAGACTTGAATCTCATCTTTGAAGAAGCAGGAGCCACCGTCACCGGCGGTCGGGTGGAACTTTTGGTTCCAGCAATGACGATGGTTCTTTTTCCAAGAGGCAGTTCGATGATTCGTGCAAATGGTGAAAAGTACTATGTCATTTCCTATGGTGAGAAGTTTAGAAAAGAAGGAATGCTGTTCGTGAAGATGGTGCTTGACAAAAACCCAAATGCCTCTTGACGGCAAGAGAAATTGGGGTATAATTGTCCACCATGAGCAACGAGAAGACGGAGGAAATCGAACTTGATCTTGATGACAAGACCCTCGCGGGAATTGCTCTCTACGCGCATGAGCGCAATATCACGATCAACGAGGCAGTCTGTCAGATGCTTGACGAATACATCAAGCAAAAAAACGGCGGGGTAGACCAACGGCAGAGTCAGTTGACTCAAACTCAACAAAGTGTGGGTTCGAATCCCACCCTCGCTACTTAAAATTGAATATCGCGGATGTAACTCAGCGGCAGAGTCTCGGTTTTCCAAACCGATGGTCGTGGGTTCGAATCCCATCATCCGCTTTAGATGGCTCGTAGCACAACGGTAGTGCATCCCGCTGTTAACGGGACGGTTGAAGGTTCAAATCCTTCCGAGCCAGTTCTCTTCCATGCCATGCTACAGGACACTTGACTTTGCAGCGATAGTGGGTATACTTCCCACAACCCCCGAAAGGATTACACCATGAAGATCAGCCAAGACACGCTTTCCATCCTCAAGAATTTCAGCACAATCAACAGCAATCTGCTTGTCAAGCCAGGCAACACGATTGCAACCATCAGTCCAACGAAGAACATCCTCGCGGAGGCAGCGGTCACCGAATCATTCGATGTTGAATTCGGCATTTGGGATCTATCCAAGTTCCTCGCAACGATCAGCCTGTTCAAGGAACCCGAGTTTGAGTTCAACGAGGATCATGTTGAGATCTCCTCCGAGGGAAGCAAGGCTTCCGTCAAGTATTACTACAGCGAACCCGAACTCCTCGTCAAGGCAGACAAGAAGTTGAAGATGCCGCAGACACCCGTGAATTTCACGCTGACGAGCAAGGACTACAACGAGTTGCAGAAGGCAGCATCGGTGCTTCAGGCTCCCGATCTTGCGCTTGAGTCCACCGAGGAAGGTCGAATGACGCTGCGCGTGTTTGATCGCAAGGATTCGACAAGCCACTCCTACAGCATCGATGTCGGTGAGAACAAGAGCGGTGCATCGTTCTCGTTCCTCTTCAAGACGGAGAATCTGAAGATGATTCCTGGCACCTACGAGGTCGGCATCAGCGACAAGAAGGTCAGTCAGTTCAAGAACGCAAACGGCATCACCTATTGGATTTCCCTTGAAGCGGACAGCGTGTTTGAGGGTTCCAACAGCAAGGTAGCCAATGTCGCTTCTCGTTGAGAAATACAGACCAAACAAGATTGCCGATTGCGTTCTCCCCACAAGCATCAAGAAGATGTTTGAGGACATTGCCAAGACTGGCGATGTTCCCAATCTGATTCTCAACGGTGGGGCGGGTTGCGGCAAGACTACGGTAGCCAAGGCACTATGCAACGAATTGGGTATCGACTACCTGTTCGTCAATGCAAGTGAGGACAGCGGCATCGATGTGCTGCGGACACGCATCCGCAACTTTGCATCGACCGTTGCCCTTGGCGGGGGGAAGAAGGTTGTCATCCTTGACGAGGCTGACTATCTCAATCCGCAGTCCACGCAACCCGCCCTGCGGGGTTTCATCGAAGAGTTCGCGGTGAACTGCCGGTTCATCATGACCTGCAATTTCAAGAGCAGGATCATCGAACCGCTGCACTCTCGTTGCACCGTGATCGACTTCAAGATTCCTGCGAAGGAGAAGCCGACACTCGCGCAGGAATTCCTGTCCCGCGCCAAGTTCGTGATGGACAGCGAGGGAATCGGGTATGACGAGAAGGCAGTAGCCCAACTCATCGTCAAGAACTTCCCTGACTTTCGCAAGGTGCTGAACCTCATTCAGCGTTACTCCGTTTCAGGCGCAATCGACAGCGGCATCCTTGCAACATCGTCCGACATCACGGTGAAGAGCCTGATCGATGCGATGAAGAAGAAGGATTTCAACTCAATCCGCAAATGGGCAGTTGACAATTCCGACAAGGAGATGGCTGGCATCTTCCGCAGGATATACGATTCCCTTCAGGAGAGCATCGAACCCGCATCCATTCCACAGGCGGTTCTCATCCTGTCGGAGTATCAGTACAAGTCGGCGTTCGTTGCGGATCAGGAGATCAATTTGGTCGCTTGCTGCCTGATGTTGGCATCGGATTGCTCCTTCAAAACCTAAATACACGGGAAGGAGGCTCTGCATGGACAAGAAGATTCCTAGCCTCAACGATCTGTCGATCAGCATTCACTTGATCAACAAGAAGTACAAGATCAAGGAATTCATTGAAGAGTATCGCTCCCGCATATCCGAGATCAACGAAACCCTACGACAGGGCTTGGTCACGGTCGATGGTCTGTCCAATCCCGTGCAGAAGGTCATGCAGATAAGTCAGGAACTGACCGATGACGAACTTGATCAAACAGTTCAGGTAGTCGAATCCCTGTCAAGCAAGTATGACTATGCCTCGTATCTTGAGGAATGTGAACGAATCAGGCGAACCTTCCTCACAGAGAGGGAGGAATACTTTGCAGTCAAGGCAACCAAGAGTCAGGCAAAGATAGTCGATGAGGTCACCACTCTGTTTGAATTGTCGGGTTCCTCCGAACTCATGTTTTCAAAATGGCTTGACATCGTTCTTCAAAAATTGAGTCCAAAGACCTTGGAAATAGAGTACGAGGACTTGGACGGCAAGCGCAAGAAACTGACGGCAAGGCACCGGCTTTTCTCCGTGGCGGATGAATTCGTTGAAGCCCCGCTGATCGACAGGTATCATGGCATAAACGCCTATGATGCTTTTCTCCTTCATTCTTTCTTCGATGTGAAGCAGAACAAGTGGGTCTACATACCCGTCAGGCTGATCATGTCGATCAAGGCAGAGGATGATGAAGAGATTTCAAGCATTGAAGATGAGAAGGAAAAATGAGTCCATTTGAGTTCGTGAAGAGCATCAACGAGAAGACAGGCAACATGTTGGCGGGGAACGAAGACCTTGAGAAGGCATACATGCCGTTCTTGGTCAACAGGGGTCTGTCGTTCACGCCCGATACCATTCTTTCGGCAAACGAGATGAACGCTGTCCCCTTCCTTGACAAGAGATTGCAGTATGATTACCTGTATCTGACAGTCAGAAAGAAGAAGCGATATGCCAAGTGGATCAAGGCAGAGGAGGACGATCTTGAGGACATGATCGTCAAGTACTACGGGGTAAGCCGCCGCAGGGCTGCGGAGTATGCCACCATGCTGACTGACAAGGATGTGCAGGAAATCAAGCAGAAACTGTACACCGGCGGAACCAAGAAGTCTTGAAAATCCAAAAGACTAAATATCTCCTGTTAGGACATTCAGGAGAATCGTCATGGATTTATCAAAGTTTATTGAGGTGACTCTGCCGCAGCAGGAGAACTTCCTAAAAGTCAAGGAAACGCTCACTCGCATCGGCATTTCCTCCAAGACAGAAAACAAACTGTACCAATCTTGCCACATACTTCACAAGAAGGGCAAGTACTACATCGTCCATTTCAAGGAACTGTTCATGTTGGATGGAATGCCAACGACTTTCCCTGAAAGCGACCAAGCCCGCAGGAACACGATTGCGAACCTCTTGGCGGAATGGGGGCTGATCGGCTTGGTCGATCCTGCAAAGAGCAAGGAGCCTGTTGTTCCTGTCTCGTATTTGAAGATACTTCCCTTCGGTGAAAAGAAGGATTGGGAACTTGTGCCGAAGTACAACATCGGTCGGAAAAAGACGCAAGAACCGCTTGACTGACGATTGATCCTGCGATACAATCCCTACACTATGAACATCCTCAAGTACTATTCGCTCCATCCTGGCGTTCCTGATCTCTCCTTCGGTTCGGAGGAATCCGCCTGTTTCGACATTCGTGCCTTCTTCCCCCCGAATGCCACGCGCATCGAAGGCTACGGAGCAGACTCACAGCAGATTGCAAACCCCATCGTCAGGGATACCAACGGGCAATTCTGCACGGTAGTTCATCCTGGTCAACGCATGATGATTCCAACGGG
>Ga0078894_10001642_pt1 | contig 16711 bp, 10 predicted proteins | sample LauGreSu1BDMLBSD_2_FD_67506 | JGI IMG/M metagenome (GOLD analysis project Ga0078894, IMG submission 67506) | Freshwater lake microbial communities from Lake Michigan, USA - Su13.BD.MLB.SD (version 4) (version 4) | ecosystem: Environmental > Aquatic > Freshwater > Lake | place: Lake Michigan... | reverse complement strand
GTCCGGCTCGCCGACCACCTCGATGTCATGCTCCGGCTCCGCGCCGCGGCTGAGAGGAGCCGGGCCGGAACCGGAGCCGGGAATGACGCAGCCGACAACGGGCTCGTCCTCGGTCCCTTCCGGACCCTCCACGAGATCGGCCGGGGAGGGTTCGCGGTCGTCTACGAGGCGGTCGACGCCCGGTTGGGGCGGCATGTCGCCCTGAAAGTCATCCGCCCCGAGACGCTCCATCTCCCCGGCTTGGCACGACGTTTCCACCACGACGCCGAGTTCGCCGCGCGGATCAACCATCCGCAGGTGGTGACGGTGTACGAGGTGGGCCAGTCCGACGGCTTCTCCTACATCGCGCAGGAGCTCTGCACCGGAGGATCGCTTGCCGGCTGGCTCGCAGCCCACCCCGGCCCGGTCGATCCCCGGCTTGCGGCGGAGATCGTGCGCGGCCTCGCCGAGGCGGTCGGCGTCGCCCACGGCCTCGACATCCTCCATCGCGACATCACGCCGGCGAACGTCCTTCTCGCCGCCGATCCGCTCGGCCCGATCGACGTCGATGGCATCCGCCACCGTGCCAAGCTCGGCGACTTCGGCCTCGCCAAGGTGATCAGTGACGACGGCGACGGTGTCTCGCGTTTGACGCGCTCCAATGCCCGCCCCGGCACCCCGGCCTGGATGGCTCCGGAGCAGGTCGATTCGGAGCGGTTCGGACGAGTTGGTCCGGCGACCGACATCCACGCCCTCGGCCTCCTCCTCGACAGGCTCCTCACCGGCATCGCTCCCCACGCCGACCGCTCCACGACCGAGATCTACCGGGCCATACTCCTCGAGGAGCCGCGCCCGGCCGATGATGTGGTGCGCGGCCTGCCCGGCGACCTCGTGGCCGTGGGCCTCAAGGCGCGGGCCAAGCGCCCCGAGCAACGCTACGGCTCGAGCGCGGCGTTCGCCGCCGACCTCGGCAGGTTCCTCGCGGGCACTCCCACGATCGCCCGGCCGCGGACGGCGGTTGAAAGGCTCTGGGATGCCGGGCGCCGACGGGCCGCGCTGCTCGCCATCGCCTCGGCGGTCGCCGTCGCCATCCTCGCCTGCAGCGTGGTGGTGTGGCAGCGGATCGAGGCGGAGAGACGTGACGAGGAGACCCGCTCCACGCTGGCCGGAGCCCGGGTGCGTGAGGAGGCCGAGGTCGCGCGGAAAGCCTTCGAGATCTGGCAGGCAGGCGACGTGAAATCCGCGCTCGGCGGGCTATCTGGCGATTCGATCGCCGCCAGCTTGCCGGTCCGCTGGTTGCGCGGGAGGACTCGAGCCGAACAGGATCGGCTCCTCGACCGTGCCGATCCGGCATCCCCCTTTCCGGCCGAACGCCTCGACCTCTACTCGATCGGATTGTCGGCCGACGATCGGATCGGCGTCGGCGGCGCCGATGGCACGCTGTTTCTCTTCGACTCCGGGGGAAAAGCGCCGGCGATCGCCTTCCGAGCGCATGACGAGATCAACGATGTCGTCTTCTCCCCCGACGGCCGATTCGTGGCGACGGTCGGCGAGGATGGCGCGGTGCGGCTGTGGCGTGGGAACGACGGCACCAAGATCGGCGAGACGGGAAGTTCGCATGGCGTCTTCGGCATCGCCTTCTCCCCCGATGGCGACAGGATCGCCTGGGGAGGACGGGCCCGCACGGTGGAGATCCAGGCGCTCGCGCCGGACGGCACGCCGACCGGCCCGGTCACCCGTCATGAACCGTTCGCCGAGTGGACCGATCTCGACCGCGTCCGCCCCGATACCGAAGCGGTGGTATTTCTCGATGCCACCACGCTCGCGGCCGCGTCGGGGAACGAAATCGTCGTGATGACAGCCGACGACGGCGGGCCGCTGCGTGCGCTCGGCCTCCCGAATCAACCCGTCGGCCAGATCATCCTCTCGCCCAGCGGCGATCAACTCCTGTCGATCGGCGCCGGCCGCATACCGCTGCTCTGGGACTGGCGCACCGGGAAACTCGTGAAGAGCTTTCGTGAGCATCCCAATCGCCTCCAGGGTGCTGCCTTCTCGCCCGACGGGACCGCGATCGCCACGGGCTGCCGCGACGGCGTGATCCGCATCTACGACATCGATTCGGGGGACGAGCGCGGCCGTCTCGTCGGCCATACCGATCGCACGTGGGACATCGCCTGGGAGCGATCCGGGACGATTCTCTCGGGAGGTGCCGATGGCACGCTGCGCCGCTGGAGTCCCACCACTGGCATCGCACTTGCGGGCTTTCACGAGGAGTCGCTCCCCTCCGGTTCGGTCCTCGGCATGACGCCGATCGGCAACGAAGGCGACTGGCTGGTGGCGGCGATGGCGGCCCCGGCGTTCGTCTGTCGGGGGCCTCAGGGACCGTGCCGCGAGGTCTCCTCGCTCCGGTTCGATTTTCCCCACCAAGTGGCGGTAACGCCCGATCGACGTCGGATCGCGATCGCCGACACGACGGCGCCGGTCGCGATCCCGAGGGCCAACAGCGACGGCCACGAATTGCTGCTGGCGACCATCGAGAACGGGGCGATCTCGACGGTCGACACGATTCCGACACCACTCGCCGCGAGCCTCGGGTGCCTCTCCGACGGAACCGTCTTGGCGGGGCTGCATGATGGAACACTCACCGCTTCAAGACGGGGGAGTACCGGGCTGCAGGCAGTCAAAAAGTATCCATCAGCCATCGATGCCATCGCTTTTTCCGAGGTCGGATCGAACCGCGTGGCGATCGGTCTCGGCCCCGCTCTCGATCTGTTTCCCTGCCGTGCCGACGGTCTCCCCGACACGGGGCGCGTCCGTCATCTCGTGCGTGGTCTCGACCGCACCGAGGATTACGTCCTCGAGGTGGCCTGGTCTCCGGACGGCCGTCGCCTCGCCTACGGGATCCGCAACAGAGAGGTGCGGGTGATCGATGCTGAATCCGGAGCACCGATCGGCTCACCGATCGCGCTGGGCAGCGCGACGATGGCGATCGCCTGGTCGTCCGACGGCCGCAGCCTCGTGATCGCCGATCGCGACACGGTCCGCCTCTGCGATGCCGAGACCGGGCTGACGCTCGACGAAGTCCGGCCTGGTTGGCCGATCACATCGATCGGCCTCGACGATGCCGCCGGCCGGCCGGGGGTCCTGCTCGTCGGCGGCGGGGTCCCCGACCGGGGGCGTCTTCTCCGCCTCGACCTCTGCCAACCGTGACGACGACGACGGCGATGTCAACGCACTGCTGCACGATCCCGCATTGATTCGGGAGGCCGTGCCGACAATAATGGATAACGTCGTCCGCTTTGTGAGTGTCGCGGGGGTTCGTCCCTCACTGGCACGTCGTCGGGGATCGACATCATGACCTGCTGGCTTTTTCACCCCTGGTACGTCGATGCTTTCACAGACCGTGGAATATGCCCTCCGGGCGGCCACCTATCTGGCGACCTCGCCCGACGAGCCGAAGACCGTCGACCAGATCGCCGAGGCGACGAAAGTGCCGGTGGCCTATTTGGCGAAGGTCATGCAGGCGCTCGTCCGCGGTGGACTCGTGAAGAGCCGACGGGGCGTGGGGGGTGGATTCACGCTCGCCCGCGCGCCACGCGACCTGCCGATCCTCGAGGTCGTGCAGGCCGTCGATCCGCTCCAGCGCATCAAGACCTGCCCACTCGGCCTGCCGAGCCACGGCAAGCATCTCTGCCCGCTCCATCGCCGGCTCGACAACGCCCTGGCCGCCATGGAGACGGCCTTCTCGACGACGACGCTCGCCGAGGTGCTCGCCGAGCCGTCGACGAGCGTCCCCTTGTGCGACTTCCCCGCCGCCCGGCCGGGGCGATCAAAGTGATCGCGGGGCTCGCCATCCTGATCGGGCTTGCCGCCGCCACCGCCACCGCCACCGCCACCGACGACTTCGAACTCGCGCCGATCCACTACTCCGCCTCGACCCCCGACAACCCCGTCTCCCGTCTCCAGACCCGGCTCGACACCGGCGAAGCGACACTCGCCTGGGACGACTCGGTCGGCTGGCTCTCGAGCGTGCTTGCCGCGCTCGACGTGCCAACATCGAGCCAGACGCTCGTGTTCTCGAAGACGAGCCTCCAGCAGACACGGATCAGCCCGCGGAACCCCCGCGCCCTCTACTTCAACGACGATGTCTACGTCGGGTACGTGCGGACAGGGGAGGTGGTCGAAGTGTCGGTCGCCGATCCCGCCCTGGGGACGGTGTTCTACAGCCTCCAACAGGTGCCGGGGGAGCGGCCGCGGTTCGAGCGCCGCACGGAGGACTGCCTCCTCTGCCACGGCGGCTCGCAGACCCGCGGTGTTCCCGGCCACATCATCCGTTCGGTCTACCCGGCGCCGAGCGGCCAGCCGATCTTCTCCGCCGGCTCGCACCGGGTCGACGACTCGACCCCCCTCGCCGACCGCTGGGGAGGATGGTATGTGACGGGTCGCCACGGCGATCAGCGGCACCTCGGCAACATCACCTACGCATCCCGACCCTCGACCGCCGCCGACGCCGATCCGGCCGGGCTCAACCTCACCGATCTTGCCGGCCGTTTCAGCACGAAGGGCTACCTCACCGCCGAGAGCGACTTGGTGGCGCTGTCGGTGCTCGCCCATCAGGCTGCCGCCCACAACGCCCTGACGCGGGCCTCGTTCGACGTCCGTGCCGCCCTTCACCGCGAGGCGGCGCTCAACCGTGATCTCGGGCAATCGGCCGACTCACGCTGGCCGAGCACGACCACCGTCCTCGACGGTGCCGCCAAGGCGCTCGTCGAATGCTTCCTGTTTTGCGACGAGGCTCCGCTCGCCGCCCCGATCGCGGGGACGACGGCCTTCGCCGCCGAGTTCGCCGCGCACGGGCCTGCCGATCCGCAGGGGCGATCGCTGCGGCAGTTCGACCTCGAGCGGCGTCTGTTCCGCCATCCCTTGAGCTTCCTCGTCTATTCCGCGAGCTTCGACGCCCTCCCCGACGAACTCCGCGCCCGGTTCTGGGGGCGGATCGACGACGTGCTCACCGCCGCCGATCCCGGGCCGAGGTTCGCACACCTCTCGGCCGATGACCGCCGCGCGATCCGCGCCATCCTCGTCGCCACGAAGCCCGATGCCCTCGCCCACTGGCAGGCCCGCGGCACTCCGTAGCCCTTCGGTCATGCCGACGGCGAACGCGGCTCGCTCCATCCCGCAGGGGAGTGAGGTACGATTGGGACGGACGGGGAAGGCGGGCGGGGTGTCCCGCCGTCCTCGGCACCGGAGGGGCCGGCCCGAAGCGATGCGATCCCCGAAGCGCCATCTCGCCGTGATCCTCGTCGGCCTTCTCCTCCCCCTTCCCGGATGTGACCGGCCGGGGAATGCACCGCCGACGGGGAGCGCGGAGCCCGCCGGCCCCACCTGGTTCGTCGAGCGGGCGCTCGCGGTCGGGCTCGACGCCGTCAACGACCCCGGCCCGTCGGGTTCCTACTTCATGCCGCAAAGCATGGGAAACGGCGCGGCGCTGATCGATTTCGATCAGGACGGCAGGCTCGATCTTTATCTCCTCAATGGCGGCGGACCGACCTCGACCGCGGTCAACCGGTTGTGGCACCAGGAGGCCGATGGACGGTTCCGCGACGTCTCGGCCGGGTCGGGGGTCGACATCGCCGGTTTCGGGTCGGGGGTCGCCGTCGGGGATGTCACCAACGACGGCCTCCCCGACCTGTTCGTCAGTGAATACGGAGGCCTGCGGCTGTTCGTCAACGACGGCGGCGGACGGTTCCACGATGCCACCGCGGAGAGCGGCCTGACGGGCCGGGGATGGGGAAGCTCGTCGAGCTTCGTCGACTACGACCGCGACGGCTGGCTCGATCTCGTCGTCGTCAACTACGTCGACTACGACACCGGCTCCGTCTGCTACGCACAGGACGGCACGCGCGACTTCTGCGCACCGGCAGAGTTTCCCTCCGCGCCGGCCACGCTGTTTCGCAACACCGGCGCGGGGGAGCGGCCGCGCTTCGAGGATGTCAGCGTGCCGAGCGGGCTCGGCGGCCTTCCCGGCGCCGGGCTCGGGGTGTTGTGCGCCGATTTCGACGGCGATGGCTGGGACGACATCTTCGTCGCCAACGACCAGCAACCGAACCGGCTGTGGATCAACCGTCGCGACGGCACCTTCGCCGACGAGGCGGTCCTCCGCGGCGTCGCCCTGACGGTGATCGGTGCCACCGCCGCGAACATGGGGGTGGCCTGGGGGGATGTCGACGGAGACGGCCTCTCCGATCTCTTCGTGACCCATCTCGAGATGGAGACCCACACCCTCTGGCAGCAGGGGCCGCGCGGTTCGTTCCTCGACCGCAGTGCCGCGGCGGGGCTCGTCGGCGCCGAACGGTCCACCGGTTTCGGGACGGTCCTTGCCGACTTCGATCTCGACGGCGACCTCGACCTGGCGTGGGTCAACGGCCGCGTCTTCGCCGGCCCCGCCGCCCCAGCAGGGACGGTGCCCCCCTTCTGGCTCCGCTACGCGCAGAGAAACTCGCTTGCCGAGAACGACGGCAGCGGACGCTTCCGCTCGATCGCCGCCACCAACGACGCTTTCTGCGGGAGCCCGAACGTCGCCCGGCCGTTGTGCTCGGGCGACCTCGACAACGACGGCGATGTCGACCTCGTGGCCGGCACCACCGCCGGCCAGGTGCTCCTTCTCGAAAACGTCGCGCCGCGCCTCGGCCATTGGCTCTCCGTCCGGGCCGTCGATCCGGCGCTGCGGCGCGACGCCACCGGCGCCGTCGTCACCCTGACCGCGGGCAGCCGCTCGTGGCAGCGCCACCTCCAACCGGGATCGAGCTACCTGAGCAGCCACGATCCGCGAGCGCACTTCGGGGTCGGCGAGACCGCGACGATCGACACCATCGACATCCTCTGGCCCGACGGCACGCACGAGCTGTTTCCGGGCGGACCGGTCGATCGGGCGATCGAGCTTCGCCGTGGGGAAGGGAAATCACCATGACGAGGCGCCCGCCCCGCCGCTCCCCGGCTGCACCCCGGCCGCCGATCGCCGCCGCAGGCCCGGCTACGACCGCCGCACCGCAGCCTCAGCAGGCCTCTCTGCCGCCGCGGTCGGTCCTTCAGACGCTCCCCTGGTGGTTGCAACTGGCGGCGTGCGCGATGCTCGTGGCCGCGGGGACGGCCGTGTGGAGGTGGGTCAGTGTGCCGGCGATCCCCCGCCCCGACCTCGCGGGCGCCGATCCGCAGGTGGTGCTCGCCATCGACGATGCGCAAGCCCGTGTCCGGGTCAACCCGGACGCGGCGGCGGCGTGGGGGGAGCTCGGCCTCGTGCTCTACGCGCAGGCCTATGGCGACGAGGCGGTGGCCTGTTTCAAGCGGGCCACCGCGCTCGACGGCCGGACCTGGCGATGGCCGTTCTTCACCGCGGCGGCCCGATCGCATCTCGATCCCGGCGAGGGGGCCGAGCTGATGGAGGAGGCGATCCGTCGCGATCCGACCGCCGTCTGGCCGCGGTTGCTGCGGGCGGAGTGGCTCGTGGCGCTCGGCCGCGGGGAGGAGGCGCGAGCCGAGTACGAAGCGATCCTGGCCGTGTCACCAGACCATGCCAGGGCCCGACTCGGTCTGGCCCGGCTGCTCGTCACCGGCGGGGATGCCGACGCGGCGCTCGTGGCCCTCGGCAGCGCCGTCGATCACCCCTCGACGCGCAGGTCAGCGCGGGAGTTTGCCGCCCAACTGGCTGCCCGCCAGGGCGATCGAGCCGGCGCCGAGCGATCGCTCAGCGCCGCTGCCGCGCTCCCTCCCGACACCCCCTGGCCAGACGATCCGCTGGCGACCGAACTGCCCCGACGACGCGTCGGGAAGCGGAGCCGGATCAAGCTCGTCTCGCAGCTGGAGAAGGAGGGTCAGATCGCGGAGGCCGACGCCCTTTCGCGCCGCATCGAGGAGGACCATCCGGAGATCTATCTGTTCGTCGAGGGGAGGATCCAGCTCGAGAAAGGGAACCCTGCCGCTGCCGAGAAGGCCTTCCGCCAAGCCTTGACGATCGACCCGCGGGCCGTCGAAATCCGCTTCCAACTCGGCCGGGCCATCGCCCTTTTGGGACGCCACCCCGAGGCGGCGGCGGTGTTCCGGGAAGTGCTGGCCGCCGAGCCTGGCTACGGACCGGCCTGGCTCGAGTTGGGCAGGTCGCTCGAGCACACCGACCGGGTGGCTGCCATCGCGGCGTTCGAATCGGCCATCGCCTACATGCCGACCTCCGCGGAGGCCAGGGACGCACTGGCCCGGCTGCGGGGGAGCGCGGCATCGCCTCCACCCCCGACTCCAGGAACCCCGATCCGATGAACCGTGCTGTCCAAGACTTCCGGCCACGCGGCCGGATCCTCGTCCAGCCGAGCTGGCTGACGGCATGGGTCACGTTGATCGCCGTGTTGTTCCTCGTACCGACGCTGTTCCTGGCACTCAATCAGCGGGCCCACCGCCAATGGGAATCCCTCGCCTGGGCTGCGACGCTCGATCCGGACAGCCCGGATCCCGGCATGCCTCCCGCGGAGGATGTCCCTACCGATCACGCCTTCCCCGTGACGATCGGCTTTTACCTCGAGACGATGGAGGGGGTGTCGCTTCAGGGGAGCGTTTGGAAGTGTGTGATGGACGTCTGGTGCCGCTGGAAAGACGATCCGACCATGCCGATGGGGGCCGATTTCGACCCCTTCGACCACCTCATCGCCATCAACGGCCAGATCACCGACCGGAAGATCCTCCGCACCGTCCATGAAGGCGGTGAGCATTTCGTCCTCCAGCGCCTGTCGCTCGAGTTCGTGCGGACGTTCCGGATCGTCAATTTCCCCCTCGATCGCCACCTCCTCCTGGCCTGTTTCGAGAACTCGGCCCACCCCCGGCAGGAGCTGCTGTTCGTCGCCGACGATGAGAACAGCGTCGTCAGCGCCAGGGTGTCGATGCCGGGCTACCGGATCGACCGGTGCCACGCGTTCGAGACGCCTCACAGCTACCGGAACAGTCGCGGCTTGCCGGGATTCGCCCCAAGTCAGCGCGGGGCCTGGTCGCAGCCCCGGTTCGCGATCGTCATCGAACGCAACGGCTGGGGATTGCTGTTGAAGATGTTCCAGGCATTGTTCATCTCGGTCGCGGTGGCCCTGCTGGCCTGCTTCATCAAGCCGATCCACGTCGATCCGCGCTTCGGTCTTGGCGTCGGGGCCCTGTTCGCCTCGGTGGCGAATGCCTACGTCGTGGGCACGTTCGTGCCGGAGGGGGGCGAGTTCTCCTTGGCCGACGCCATCAATCTCCTCGGAATCGCCACGATTCTCGTCTCGCTCACCCAGTCGACGATCTCGCTGTGGATCTACGAAACGCTCGACGAACAGCAGTTTTCCCGCCACTTCGACCGGGTGTCGTTCTGGACGATCCTCACGGTCTTCCTGATCTCCCTAGCCATCGGACTGGCCGGGGCGATGGGCGGCTACTGACGCCCCGCACCCCGTGGGCGAGAGCGCGATCCCGGAACGTCGCTCGGACGGCGTTCGAGGGGAATGAGAACGGTGGCGTCGATGTCGTCCTCGAAGGGATCGAAATCGCCATCGAAAGGTCCGAAAACCCGTGGGCCCTGTGTGCTCTGGTGCATGATCGCCGCTGGGGGTGGGGGAAAAGGGACCCCTCCAATCAACCCACGGGACGGGACGGAATCAAATAACTCCTGGCACGGCCAGAAAACCCGGTTTTTCACCCCTTGCCGAGCGCAGAAAACGCCCCGCGACACCCACCCCTTCGGGGGGTTCTTTGCGGGGCATCAGCCGCCTGGTCCGCGGGGCGCTCGCACGGCTCGAACGCTGCCCGTCGGGTCGGCCTATGATCCCCTATACTCACCCTCCTTTCGCGTTTCTCCACCCGCTCCCCCAAAGCTTTCCATGGCCACCACCACCGCCGCCGCCCCGCAGGATCCCTGGTTCCAGGACCGCTTCGCCGCCCGCATCGGCGGAGCCCAGTACGGCAAGGGGAACGAGATCTACAAGTTCGAACTGATCAAGCGGGCGAAGCGGAAGGCCCTCGCCGACCATCCGGAACGGCGGATGCTCGATTTCGGGATCGGCGAGAACGACGAGATGGCCCCGGAGGTCGTCCGGGCGGTGATGCGCAAGGAGATCGACCGCCCCGAGAACCGCGGCTACGCCGACAACGGCATCGCGGCGTTCAAGGAGGCGGCCGCGGCCTTCATGCAGCGGGAGTTCGGCGTCCACCTCGACCCCGTCACCGAGGTCAATCACTGCATCGGCTCGAAGACCGCCCTGTCGATGATCCCGGCGGCCTTCATCGACCCCGGCGACGTCACGCTCATGACCGTCCCTGGCTACCCGGTCGCCGGCACCGCCACACGGTGGTTCGGTGGCACCGTCCACCGCCTGCCCCTCGTGGCCGAGAACGACTTCTACCCCGACCTCGACGGCATCCCGGCCGACGTTCTCGCCCGCACCAAACTCCTCGTCCTCTGCTATCCCAACAGCCCCACCGGGAAGGCGGCGACCCGCGACTTCTACGCGCGCGTCGTCGACTGGGCCCACAAACACCGGGTGATCGTCGTTCAGGACGCCGCCCACATCATGCTCTCCTACGATCAGGAGCCACTCTCGTTCCTCTCGGTCGACGGGGCGAAGGAGGTGGGGGTGGAGGTCCATTCGATGTCGAAGGGCTTTCACATGATCGGCTGGCGGATCGGCTGGGTGTGCGGGCACGAACGGATCGTCCGCGCCTTCGCCGACGTCAAGGACAACTGCGACTCCGGGCAGTTCATGGCGATCCAGAAAGCCGCCGTGGCGGCGCTCGCCGATCCGGCGATCCCCAGGCAGGTGCGCGAGAAGTACCGTCGTCGCCTCGAGAAACTCGTCAGCGTCCTCCGCACCGTCGGCTTCGATTGCCAGGTCCCCGGCGGCACCTACTTCCTCTACACGAAGTCGCCGAAGGGGGCGGGGGACCGGGCGTTTGCCAATGCCCAGGAAGCGAGCCAGTTCCTCATCCACGATCTCTCGATGTCGACCGTGCCGTGGGACGATTGCGGCGCCTATCTCCGCTTCAGCGTCACCTACGAAGCGGCCGACGAGGAGGCGGAGGACGACCTCATGGCCGAAACCCACGCTCGCCTCTCCCGGGCCCGTCTCAAGTTCTGAACCCGTCGCCGAATTGCTCCGGAGCATCCCATGCCTGCCTCCTCGTCCCGGCTCCTGCTCGTCGCTGCCGTCGTCTCCCTCCTCGTCGCCGGTTGCGGCACGAAGAGCGCGAAGAAGGGGGGTGGGATGACCGTTCAACAACGCCTCGAGAAGGCGGAGAAGGAGTCGACCCCAGACAAGCAGGCGGCCGGCTATCTCCGTGCCGCCCGGGCCCAACTCGCTTCCGGCGACTCGAGTGGAGCGCGCGACTCCGCCCGCACCGCCTTCGACCGACTGAAAGCGGAGGGGGATGCCAGCACCTTCGCCCCACGGCTCGTCGACGTGGGGGGATTCCTCGCCGAGATCGGTGACAAGAAGGCGGCCAAGGACGCCATCCTCCTCGCCGCCGAGCGCTCTGCCGGGGTGGCTGACGCGGTCCGCCGCACGAAGATCCTCGCCGACGCCGGTGCCGTGGCCGGCGGCAAGGGGAAGGGGATCGGGGACGCGGTCCTCGCCAAGGACCTCCTCACCCGGGCCAGCGAGATGGCCGACACCGTCGAGGAGCGATTCCGCGCCGAAGCCCTCGCGGCGGTGGCCCTGGGATGCACCCGCGCCGGTCAGGCCGAGACCGCCGCCGAACTCGTCGGCAGGCTCGAGGAGAGCGCGAAGGCGCTCGAGGAACCGCGGGCCAAAGCGGAGGCCCTCGCCGCCGCAGCGAACGTCCGCGCCGAGACGGGGAAAAAGGACGAGGCCACCGCGCTGCTCGCCGAGGCGGCCGCTGCGGCCAAATCGATCGATCGGGCCGAGGGGAGGGCCTACGCCCTCCTCGCCGTGGCCAATGCCACGGCTGCCTGCGGAGAGAAGAAGCAGGCCGTCGCGCTGCTCGAGGAGGCCGACAAGGCCGCCAACAAGATCGCCGATCCGGCGCAGCAGAAGACCACCATGGACAAGGTGCGGACGGCGATCGCCGACCTGGAGAAATGAGCCGGTCGCCGCCCCGGATGGCCACCGGGACGAGCACCGCGCCGGTCAGCGCCTGCGGGGCTTGTCGGGCTTTTCCTTGGCGGCGGTGACGGTCTTGAGGGCCGCAAGCGCAAGCACCCTCGCCTCGGCATGGTCGACGATCGGCTCGGGGTAGTTGGCCCCGAGGTCGACCCCGGCGCGGACGAGCGTCGCGGCGTCGGCATCCGCCGGAGCGTGGATCAGATCCGAGGGGATGCGTGCAAGTTCGGGGACATACCTCCGCACGTACGCCCCCTCGGGATCGAAGCGTTCCCCTTGGCTCTGCGGATTGAAGATCCGGAAGTAGGGGGCGGCATCGGCGCCGCACCCACCGGCCCACTGCCAGCCGAGCGTATTGGCGGCGAGGTTCGCATCGACGAGCGTGTCCCAAAACCACCGCGCTCCCGTAAGCCAGCTGACGCGCAGATCCTTGACGAGGAAACTCGCCACGATCATCCGCACCCGGTTGTGCATCCAGCCGGTCTGCCATAGCTGCCGCATCCCGGCATCGACGATCGGGTAGCCCGTCCGACCGCGCTGCCAGGCCCGGAGGCCGACCGGATCGTCCACCCAGGGGAAGCGCTCGTAGTCGCTCCGCAGCGGCCGCTCGGCCGTATGCGGAAAGTGGTAGAGGAGGTGGGTGGCAAACTCGCGCCAGCCGAGTTCCCGAAGATACGTCTCGGCACCGCCGCGCTCGATCCGCGCCGCTGGCCGCCCGCCGACAGCCTTGCGGACGGCATGCCACACGCGCCGCGGCGAGATCTCGCCGAAATGGAGATGGGGGCTCAAGGCGCTCGTGCCGTCGTGGTCGGGGCGATCGCGATCGGTGTCGTAGTGATCGAGGCGCTCGAGAAAGCGGTCGAGCCGCCGCAGCGCCGCCGCCTCGCCGGGGGTCCATGCCGCGCGCATCCCTGCCGCCCAGTCGATCGCGGGGAGGAGATCGAGGTCGTCGATCGCCACCCCCTTGGTCCCCTTGCCGACCGGTTTCGCCGCCGTGATCCGCTCGGGCGCCCGCTCCGGCTCGGCCGGCTCGTCTCGGGCGAGAAGCGCCCGCCAGAACGGCGTGAACACCTGGTAGGGCTTCCCCTCCTTCGTCGCCACGTGGACCGGCTCGAAGAGCTGGCTGCCGTTGAAGCTCTCGGCGACGAGGCCGTCTCGCTTGAGCGCGTCCTTGATCGCGGTGTCACGGCCGATCACCGCCGGCTCGTAGCGACGGTTCCAGGCGACGTGCGTGGCACCGTACTCGCGGGCCACGGCGCGGAGCGTCTCGAGCGACGGCCCACGCCGGATCAGGAGCGGCGCACCCTTCTCCGCGAGCGCCTCCGAGAACCGCCCGAGCGCGCCATGGAGCCACCACCGGCTCGCGGCCCCCGGCTCCCATGGCGCTTCCTCTTGCGGCGCATGAATGAAAAGCGGCACGACCGTGCCGCGTGCCACCGCCGCCAGCAGGGCCGGGTTGTCGTCGAGGCGGAGGTCGTTGCGGAACCAGAGAATCGTGACGTGGGGCATAGGGGGCTACCGTCTCACGAACCAGATGTTGCGGAAGCGCGTCGGGCTGCCGTGATCCTGGAGGAACAGCGGCCCTCGGCCCGTTTCGACGAGCGTTTTCTCGACCGCGCGGAGGTGGTCGGTGACGCCGTGTTTGTACGGGATGTAGGGAGAACGGGGCGCGTCGAATTCGACGCCGTCCTGGACTTTTCTGCCGTTGAGCCAGGCGGTGATCGATCCCGGCCTGGTGACCTTCCCCGCGGAATCGTGCCGGGGAGCGGTGTAGCGGATGTCGTACACCTGCCACTCGCCGACCGGCCGGGCGGCGTTCACGAGCGGCTTGGCAAAGCGGTAGAGGCTCCCCTCGTCCTGCTCGGTGACCGGATCGACGCCGGCCGAATCGTAGATCTGCATCTCGAACCATCCATGAAAATAGAGGCCGCTGTTTCCATGGGCGCGCGGATCGACGACGAACTCGACGTGGAGATCGGCATCCTGGAAAGTGTCGATCGAATGAACGTGGTTGGCATGCCCCTCGCTCGGGGTGACGATGAGCGCATCGCCGTCTCGCTTCCAGTCGGCCGGCCCGCCGTCCATCGCCCGAAACCGCGGCTCGACACCCGGCCCGAGGAGCACCACCGCCCCGGCCGGCGCCTCGACCGGGAGGATGTCCTGCCGCGGGGCGAAGTCGTCGGCCCGTGATACCGATGCCGCCACGACGAGGGCGAGAGTGAGCAGGGGCTGCCGTCGCCGTCGATTGATTCCGGTCATCCTGTCCCCCCCGTTGCCGCTTGCCTGTCCGGCCGGGATCATCGTAGCGGGGGGGACCGGGCGTGTCTTCGGTCCTCCCGTCGCCTCACCGACAAGGTCATCCCATGCCCACGCCCGTGCGCTCGTGCCGATGGCGGTGCAGCGTCGCCCTCCTCGTCGTGTTGCTTCCCCGCCCCGCCAGTGCCGAGACACCGCGGGCCGAACTCGGCAAGCGGCTCCGCCGCTTCGAGATCGCCTGGCAGGAGGCCGATGCCTCCGACCGCGCGGCGGCGGTCGCGCCGATGACCGCGGCGGTGCGGAGCTTCTTCACGCTCCAGTTGGCGACGGCAGGCGAGCAGCTCGACACCGCCTGGATGGCAGTCACCGATGGTACGGCCATGGACGCCCAAGCCCGGGCGGCGATCGCTACGGCGGTGACGATCACGCCGCTCCTGGCCGACGCGACCACAGAGACGCTCTCGGTGGCGTTCGAGCCTTTCTATGACGTGCCGGAAGAGGTCGCCGCAGCCCAGCCGGATGCTGCGGGGCTCCGGCTCTTCATCGTCGACGGCGCCGGGCAGACGCTCGCTGAGCGGACGGGCGACTGGGGCGAGACCACAGGCACGCTTGTCTGGCAGACCGGCCCGCTTCCGGAAGGGGATCACACGCTCGTCGTCGAACACCTCGCCCAAGAGAAAGCGATCAAGGTCGCCAGGATCGGCCTGTCGCGGGTCGAGCGGCTCCGCGAGCGTCTCGACGCTCTCGAGACGGCGAGCCGGGCATGGCCCGAGGAGACACCGCCGACGACGCGGGCCACCGTCGCCACACTCCTGCCCCTCCTCGAATCGCTCGCCGCATCGCGCGGCCAGGAGACCGACTATCCCGCCGCGCGAATGCTCCGCTTCGCGGAATCGCTCGCCGCCGGGGGAACGCCGACCGAGACGATTCCAAAGGCCGCCGGCAGCGACGACGTTTGGCTGACGCTCTCGGATGGCCGCGGCGCGGTGCCGGTGAGAATCCGGGCGCCCGCAGAGGCTGCCGGGCCGATGCCGGTGCTCTTCCTTTGCCATGGCGCCGGCGGCAGTGAGAACATGTTCTTCGACACCTGCGGCGCCGGCCGCGCCGTCAGGCTCGGTGTCGAGCGCGGCTGGCTCGTCGTCGCGCCGCGGCAGGGGCTGTTCGGTCTTCCGCTCGACGTCGCGGCGATGCTCGACGTGCTCGGTCAGTCGTTCGCCATCGACCGGACGCGGGTGTTTCTCGTGGGTCACTCGATGGGGGCCGGGCAGGTGGCGAAACAGGTCGGTCTCCATCCGGGGAAGATCGCCGCCGCCGTCGCGCTCGGCGGCGGCGCGGCGGCGCCGGGCGGAGAGGCCGCGAAGCAGGTACCGTGGATGGTCGGCGCGGGTGCTGCCGACTTCGGTCGGCCGGGGGCCGCGGCACTCGCCAAACGCCTCGAAGCGGCCGGGGCCGCGGTCGACTATCGGGAATACCCCGACGTCGAGCACATGGTGATCGTCCAGGCGGCCCTCGACGACGTCTTCCGGTTTCTCGATCAGGCCGGCGAAGCGAAACGCTGACCGGCTCGGCAGTCACCCGATCAGATCGCTGACGACGTGGCCGTGGACGTCGGTCAGGCGGAAGTCGCGCCCCTGGGAGCGGATCGTGAGCCGGGTGTGATCGATCCCCATCTGGTGGAGGAGGGTGGCGTGAAGGTCGTGGACGGTGACCGGATTCTCGACGACACCGTAGCCGAGGTCGTCGGTCGCCCCGTGGCTGATCCCCCCCTTGATCCCGCCGCCGGCGAGCCACATCGAGAACGCCTTCATGTGATGGTCGCGGCCGTTCCCCTGCGCCATCGGCGTCCGCCCGAACTCCGTCCCGAAGACGACGAGCGTCTCGTCGAGCATCCCGCGTCTCTCGAGGTCCTCGACGAGCGCCGCCGCCCCCCGATCGACCTCCGCGGCCGTTCCCTTGACGTGCTCCTGGACGGCACCGTGGTGGTCCCAGTCGCGATGATAGAGCTGGATGAAGCGGACGCCGCGCTCGGCGAGCCGGCGGGCGAGGAGGCAGTTGGAGGCGAACGATCCGTCGCCCCCCTTGGTGCCGTAGAGCGCGAGGGTTTCGGCGGTCTCGTCGGAAAGATCGAGGAGCCCAGGCACGCTCGACTGCATCCGGAAGGCGAGTTCGTACTGCGCGAGCCGGGCGGCGATCTCCGGATCATCGACCGCTTCGTTGCGGAGGCCGTCGAGCCTCGTCACCGCATCGACCACGGCCCGCTGCCCCTCGAGCCCCACCGGCGGCTTCACGTACAGGACCGCGTCCCCCTTGGAACGGAACTCCACCCCCTGGAATCGGCTGGGGAGGAGACC
>Ga0078894_10001640_pt1 | contig 16718 bp, 14 predicted proteins | sample LauGreSu1BDMLBSD_2_FD_67506 | JGI IMG/M metagenome (GOLD analysis project Ga0078894, IMG submission 67506) | Freshwater lake microbial communities from Lake Michigan, USA - Su13.BD.MLB.SD (version 4) (version 4) | ecosystem: Environmental > Aquatic > Freshwater > Lake | place: Lake Michigan... | reverse complement strand
TTTTCATATTTTTTAAGCTCTTTATTTTTATCTAATAATAATTTCTTCTTTGCATCTATTTGACTTTCTATTTTCATCAAGTAATTATCCTTTTCTGCTAAAGTTGGTTCTTCAACTATTTCAAAATACATATCTATTTATATAGATATTTTATATTATTTATCCCAAAAATTTCTGAAATTAAATTAAATATTATAAAAAAAAATTTAAAATATTTGTTATATATTATTTAGGTATGTCGAGAACAATATCAGAGTTACTACTTACGCCAGACGATAACAGGTTTGTTATGTTTCCAATAAAAGACCAAGATATATGGAATATGTATAAAAAACAAATAGACTGTTTTTGGAGAGCAGAAGAAATTGATTTGTCAAAAGATTCAAATGATTGGCAAAGCTTAAATAATGATGAAAAATATTTTGTATCTATGATTTTAGCATTTTTTGCTGCAAGTGATGGAATTGTTTTAGAAAATTTAGCAATGCGTTTTATGAATGATGTGCAATTAGCAGAGGCTCGCGCATTTTATGGTTTTCAAATAGCAATGGAAAATATACATAGTGAAACATATAGTATATTAATTGATACTTATATAAAAGATGAAGATGAGAAGACTAAATTATTTACTGCAATCCAGCATTATTCATGTATCAAAAAGAAGGCAGATTGGGCTCAAAAATGGATAAAAGATAATCGTAGCAGTTTTGCAACAAGATTAATTGCCTTTGCTTGTATTGAAGGTATCTTTTTTAGTGGAGCATTTTGCAGTATTTTTTGGCTTAAAAAGAGGGGATTAATGCCAGGTCTAACATTTTCAAATGAGCTTATTTCTCGTGATGAAGCTTTACATACTGAATTTGCTATTTTACTTTATAGTAAATTATCTAAGAAGGTTAATAAGACGCGAGTCTATGAGATTATAAAAGAAGCTGTTGATATTGAAACAGAGTTTATTTGTGAAGCATTGCCATGTAAATTAATTGGTATGAACTCTCAACTAATGACACAATATATTCAGTTTGTAGCTGATCGTTTATGTTTGCAATTAGGCTATGATAAAATATATAATGTTACTAATTGTTTTGATTTTATGGAACTTATTAGTTTAGAATCAAAGACAAATTTTTTTGAAAAGAGAACAGATGCGTATGCTTTAGCAAATAAAAGTAAATCAGAAGAGTTATTTGAGTTTAGTGAAGATTTTTAGTTAGAATAGAATAGAATAATTAGTTTAGAATCTTATTTTTTTATAAATAAAATAATTAATATGCTTGAAAGTCTTGGATTAGATTTTGGTGAAAATAGTTCTTATATCTATATGGGCGCAATTTTGTTGATTACTTTAATTATTGGGTTTATTGTATCTAAATATTATCAAGTTTCACCATCTTCAGAATCATCTCACAAAGATGAAGAAAGTTATCAAAACACAAGTGAAAATACTAATGATAAAGAAGTTCAACAACAATATACCTGTGATGGAGATAAATGTTTTGTTTAATAGTTGTAGTTGTAGTAAAATAAGTATGTAATTATTTTCATACTTATTATATAAATATAAAAATAAAATATAAAAACAGCTTGATATAATATAATATAATATACTATACCATACTATACCAAAAATAAAAAATAAAATGACACTTACTTGTGAATTATTAGGAGGTCTTGGAAATCAATTATTTCAAATATTTACCACCATTACTTATTCAATTAGAACAAAGAATGCTTTTTACTTTCTAAACCAAAAAGAAACAGTTGGATGTACAAAAAGAAATACATATTGGGATTCTTTTTTGTCTAATTTGGCGCCTTTTTTGAAACCTACTCATTTCAATGAAATGGTATTGATTAAAGAACCAAAATATACTTACACCGACTTAGAATTGAATAATATTAGAGATAATAATGTTATTTTGTATGGATATTTTCAAAGTTATAAGTATTTTGATAATCATAAAGATATTATTGAAAGAATTCTTAAAATAGATAATAAGAGAGAACAAATAGTTGATAAATATAAGTTAGATATCAATGATTTGCAACAAACTATTTCCATGCATTTTCGGTATGGGGATTATTTAGAACTACAACATATTTACTCAATTCTTGATTATGATTATTACGATAAAAGCATAGACTTTATTCTTCAACAGAAAAATAAAGGAAATAATAATACTAATATTAATAATATAATCAAAAAGGTTTTGGTTTTTTGTGAAGAAAAAGATTATATTGCAAATATTAGTTCTATTGTTGATAAATTGAGAGAAAAATACCCACAATTAGTATTTGAAATTATTGATTTTACAATTAGTGATTGGGAACAAATGCTTATTTTTGGATTGTGTAAATGTAATATTATAGCAAATAGCACATTTAGTTGGTGGGCTGCATATTTTAACAATAATAGGGAAAAAATAATTTGCTGTCCTGATGTTTGGTTCTCTCAAAACAGTAAAAATAGCATCAAAGATTTATATCCTCCATATTGGATAAAAATAAAAAATTAATCTCAAATAAATATTGTCGAGTCAATATCAAAAATAGAATCTGTTGATAGCTGCGGATATTGACTATAACCATTATTTTTTAATAATGTTCTCATTGAATAAAGCAACTGTCTCCATGTCGGATTTTGTGTTTTGTTCAATGTTTCTATAAATGCCCAAGTTAATGCTCCTTGAGTTTTTCCATTAATATAAGCTTCTGCGCTTGTTTGTGAGTCCATACATCCACTAATCATTACTACATTACCCAAACATTCGTCGTTTTTCATATTTTCAACTAAGCTTTCAGAAATATTTGAATATTGATATCTCAAATCTAATATTGTTCCACTATGACAGCTGTCAAAAAGACAAAATAATGTAACATCTTTCTTTATATTTGTTTTAATAATATTGTTAAGCTCATCATCAACCACATATTGCAAATCGACAGAAACAATACATTCATCTTTTCCATCAGTTTCATCTCCATTAGTGTCTCTTATGTATGATCCATGACCGCTATAATAAAAGAAAATTAAATCTCCTTCGACTGAATTAAGAAGTATATTTGCGAGTTGTTGAAGAATAACACTTTTTGTTGGTCTTTGAGCACTGTTATCTGTAAAAGTATTTATATTCATTGCATTAAATCCATATGTTGTTATTTTGGATTTAATTCTGTCACAGTCATCAATGCATCCATTTAATTGATAAGGTGTTCCAATATAATTTAGTCCAAACATTAATGCTTTTTTTTGTTTTACTTGACCGATTGAAGTTGGAATAAACGCCTTTATTTTTTGGATATCTGTATTCAACTGGTTTGCTAAATTAGTAACTTGTGTATTATATTGGACGCGCAAATTATTAATTAATTTTGTTTTATTGGATGCAGTAATTCTTTGTCTTTGAATATTACTAATATTTTGATTTAAAGCTGTATTTAGCTTTGCAAGAGTGGTATAATATATTTTTGATATTTCCGCAATTCTATTTTTTTTATATTGCTCAAGTTCCATATATAAAAAATATATATAAAATATATAAAGAATTCAAATAATATAATATAATATAATTAATCTAAAAATATAATATATAATAAATGGTATTTTACAGAACAAAAAAATGCGAAGATATTAGGTCTTCTGATTTTAACGCAGATTATTATGTATATACAGATGGAGCATGTTCCAATAATGGAAAGTCAAATGCATTATGCGGTATTGGAATATTTTTTGCAGAAGGAGATTCAAGAAATGTTTCAAAAAAAGTAGAAGGAAAACAAACAAATAATACTGCCGAATTAACAGCTATTATTGAAACATATAAACTAATTGAAAGTGACATTTCTTCTGGAAAAATGGTTTCTATTGTTTCTGATTCTGAATATGCAATTAAATGTGTAACTACATATGGAGATAAATGTTATAAAAAATTGTGGAATGTTGATATTCCTAACAAAGAATTAGTTAAAAAAGCATATGAATTATACAAAGATAAGTCTAATGTAAAGTTTCTTCATATTATGGCTCATACTGGTAAAAATGATATTCATTCAATTGGAAATGAAAATGCTGATAAATTAGCAAATCTTGCAATTGGTGTAGATGTTACCACTTTATTAGTAAATTCCAAAATATTATTGAATGTTCCTTTTGCAAGAAAAGAGGATGCAAAACAATTAGGCGCAAAATGGGATCCTATGAAAAAGAAATGGTATATTATGAATGACAACGTAAATAAAGATGTATTATTAGCTGAATTTTCTTTGTAATTATTGTTATTCGTAAATAGTTTAAAGAAATAATATAATATAATATACTATTAATTAATTAATATAGAAATGCAAATTCAAATGCAATATGATACTGAAACAATAGTATATTTTACTATTTTTATTCTTTTATTGAATATGACTTATGATATGGGTAAAAGTATAATGGCTCAATGTCTTGATTACAAGAGTCCAAATGATATAGACATTGAATATTTTGATAAAGATATTGATAAATTGTTTGATATAAATAAATATTTGGCACATACATGCAAAAAAATGAAAAAAAATATTAAGAAATTAAAAAGAAGGGTTGAACTAAATGAAAAAATGAACAATTATGAAGATAGTTGTAAGTGTGAATATGATAATAATGAATATGAGGATGATTATGAAAATGAAAGTGAAACTGATGAAGAAATTGAATGTGAAGTTATAAATACTATTTGTAAAGATCAGAAAGATGAAGATGAATATCTTAATGAAAAAACTTATAATGAGTATATTGAAAAAAAATATTTGTAATGTAATGTAATGTAATTTAATATAATATTTGACTTCTTAAACAATCAAAAAATAAATAAATTAAATATATAATATTCTTAGTTAGATGGAATATATCTACAAGTATAAGGAATATTATATGTTGATGCACACCATTGACTAAATCCACTACCATGTTGATAGTTTGTTAAAGAAAAAATGCGACTTGAAAGAGATAATAAATAAAAATCGATTAATGTATTTTTAACTTTCTCTTCTTCTAATTTAAATCCTTCACCAAAATGAGTTATACTTTTAAGTTCTGTTTTAAAAAAGGGGAAATAGTTTAATATAATTTTCTTTATATCATTATTATCTGCAATCAATAAATATTTATTACTATAACTATCTGTTATTATTTTTATATTTTTCAACAAATTATCAACATATTTTGGATTAAATGCCTTATTTTCATTTTTCAAATAATCATCTCCACTACGAACCTGAATAATAAAAAAATTTTTTTCTTCTAAATCAAGATTACTTAATGTCATATTTAGTTCTTCTCTTATTTGGTCTATTGGTTCTAAAATATGCTGCATAATAATCTTATGTTTTGGAGGAATATTTATAGTATTGGGGTAACAAATCGTATACATAAATAATTTATTTTCATGAATAGGACATTCCTTATAAAAATAATTGCAAATTAGATTTGTATTATTTGGATTTTTTATAGGATTAAGAACAAAACCATGCTTACTTAAAATAATAGTTGTTGCATTTATTTCTTGAAATTTAGAAATATTAGAAAAAAGAGTTTGGTCAAAATTCTTATAATTATAACCAACATTTTTTAAAAATATTGATATACAACTGTTAAAAATAATTTCAATATTGAATCCATGTTTATCACCAAACTCTAATAGAAAATAACTTCCTCTTATAAAATCACCAAATCCAGAACTGCATCTATTTTTATACATAGACTGATAAACATTACATATTGTATTTACTTTTATTTCTTTTAGTTCATTTATAATAGTTTTGTAAGACTTTTCTGGTATAAATATATTATACGGATTTTTACTTTCTTCAAGAAATGATTCCAAACTAATTCCATTATTTTGACTGAATCTGTTTAAAAATACATTCAAAAACTTATTCTTATTATTCTGTATTTCTCTCGTTTTTTGTTTTTCAATTTCAATTTGAAGTTCAAATTCTTTATTTTTTCTCATTTTTTCAATATCTCTTGCTATTTCAATTTTTCTATGTCGTTCAGAATTATTATCATTCTTATTCATTACTTCATTAATATTTGGTTCTTCTTCTTGTTTCTTATTTTGAGAATTATATAATTTATCATGTCTATCTTTTTCTTCAAATATTTTTTTTCTTTCTTCTATTTCTTCTTTATTTTCTCTCATTTTTCTATTTTTTAAATCTCTATTAAATTCTTTTTTATATTCCAAATTTATTTTTGATGACATAATAATTTATTATATATTATTTATTTATTTTATTCCGAATGTTTAAATTTAATTTATTCATATAATTATTTTATAAAACATATATATATGTCTGTAAATAATACTAATTACGGCACTGGAAGTTTGCAAAATAATACCGGAAGTAATAACTCAGCATTTGGTGCATATTCATCCAATAAAAATACTACAGGTAATTATAACTCTTCTTTAGGTTCAAATGCAATGCATTCAAACACAACCGGAACATATAATACAGGTGTTGGATCTGGTACTTTAGGAAATAATCAAACTGGTTCATTCAATACTGCAATTGGTCCAAGTGCTTTAGAAGGAAACAAATCAAAAGCATCTGTTGGGGATTATTCTGTTGCTATTGGAGCTCAATCTTTATATGTAAATGAAGGTGATTTTAATACCGGAATCGGAACATATTCATTATTAAATAACACAACAGGTAAAGAAAACACATCCATTGGATTTTCCTCTTTACTTAAAAACAAAATAGGAAATTATAATACTGCCATTGGAAAACAGGCATTAAGAAATGTTACTACCGACTTTAATACTGCTATTGGAGCAAATGCAGGATTACATGATGGTAGCGCAAATATTGTTGGAGAATACAATACATATATTGGTTATAATTCAGATGTTTCCCACAATAATGTTACTGGTCTTCCTTACAGATCTGTTAAATATTCAACTGCTATTGGTATGAACTCTATTATTGATGCATCTCATCAAATTGTTTTAGGAGGTTTGAATAAAGGAAGATATCCTACTGTAGTAATTAAAGGACAGCTTGAAGCTTCCTCTATTAATTTGGCAGAAATTAATACTGAAAATATTAATAGTACAAATATTGACGTATCAAATGTATATATTTCAAATATTGTAGATGCCTCTTATATTGTAGTTGATAATATAGATGTTTTACAAAATCTTGAAGCAGTTGATGTAAATATTACTGGACAATTAGACGCATCTTATATTGTAATAACTGGAAATACAATTCCATCTAATCCAGATGCAGTTGTAACTAAAGGCTACGTTGATTCTATTGCATCTGGTCTTAATCCTCAAGGAGCATGCGAATGTGCTACAACCCAACAAATAAATTTAGCAACTGTTACTATAATTGATGGAGTTCCTCTTACTAATGGTATGCGTGTTTTAGTTAAAAATCAAGGCGATGTAGTTCCTCCAACAGATAGAAATACTGGTACTCCTGATGTTTCTAACGGAATTTATATTTATGATTCAATAGGAGGTCTTACAAGAGACCCAGATTACACAAATGCCTCAAGAACATATTTATTCGTTATTGGTGGTAATATTAATTCACAAACATCTTTTATTCAAACAGAAGATCCCGCAATTGTAGGAGTTGATCCTTTAGCATATCTTGTATTTAATAGTTATAAATTCTCTCCGGGAATAGGGCTCAACACTACACTAAACTCTGGAATTTATTATCTTAATGTCGATTCAAGCTTGGATTTTATTGAGTATATTGACAATAATGTCGGAACAGGTGGATCTAATACACTAAATATTGGAACTACTACAGATGCTTTAAATATTGGTTCTAATTCTACACATGTTATTTTAAGGTCTGATGCATCTGGAGTTATAATAGATACATCTTTTAATGCGCCTTTGAATGCACTAACAATACGAGACACATCTACTAATAATAGTATTGGGTTTATACCAAATGCAAATATATCAAATTGGAATCATATAACAAATCAAAACACTTCACTTATTTGTAATAAAAAAGGAGAAGGTTCAGATTTAGGAAGTTTAACATTAACAACTTGGGCTACAAATAATACTGGAATAGTAATTGACCCAAGTTTTGTTTTGGTATCTTCAGGAGGAAGCGGACTTGTAGGAACAAATTATGTTAAAACAGATGCATTAAATAATAATGTTATGATATCTTCAGGAGCTTCTGCAACTACATATGTAAAGGTTGATGGTTCAAACAATAATGTTTTAGTCAGTCCAAATATTAAATACACTGATAATACAACACAATCAAGTGCTTACACTGGTGCAGGAAGTCTTAATGGAAGTTATACTAATAGTAATATTACAATTGATTCTAATGGAAAAATAACGGCTATTTCTAATGGAAGCGGAGGTGGTGGTTCAATACTTGGCTCAAATAATACATGGACTGGAACCAATGATTTCACAAATACCACAACCTTGAATAATGTTATTATTAATGGAAGTTTTCAAAGAAGCGGAGATCTTGATATATCTGGAAATGTAACAGTTTTAAATGGAAACTTTAATGTTACTGATGGAATTGCAACAGTTAATTCTTTAGTTGTAGATGGAGGTCTTCCAACAATTTTTTCTGCAGATATTGATGTTTCTGGTAATGTAGATGTTTCTGGAAATATAACTGTGAGAGGAAACATTGGTATTGGAAATAATAATCCTGAATGTTCATTAGATATTTTAGCTAATCCAGAGAATCCTTCAAATTTAACTTGCAGAATAGTTGGACAACAAAATACTCCTATTCAAATATTACAATCTCCATCTAATTCTAAAATATTCACAAGTTTAGATGCATCAGATGATTTCAGTTATATGACAGCAGTATCATCTGGTGTTAGTAAAGCAGATATAAGTGGAAATGTTGCAAATGCAAGTAACCCTGGATTTATTTATAGAAGTACAGATGGTGGTCAAAATTGGAGTACTGATATTTCAATCAATAATTATCCAGGTCAATCAGGTGCTATAAATCAAATAAACTTATCTCCTGGTGATATTTCATTTAATTGGATTAATGTAAGAGTTACACATGATGCATCTTATCAAGTTGCCTCAATTTATTATCCAGATATACAAACTTATACATCTCCTAAATATCCAATAGCTTATTCAACTGATGCAGGTAAATCATGGACATTACAAGCTGGAACTATGAGATATATAGATAACAGTTATGCAAATGTAAGTGTTCCAGCTCTTGCTATAAATAGATATACATCAACTGCAGTTGATGTAAGCATGGGTTCTCTTATGTTAGGAGTACAATCAGGATACTATGGTTTTCAACGTATTAGATCAACAAATTATGGAAGTACTTGGGAAACATTTGATACAGAATCAACAAATAATCTGGTTGCATATGATTGTGTTATTAATGGAACAAATGATAAAGCATTTTTAGTTTATTGTCGTTGGGCAGATGGTACTTCTGCAATGAAATATGGTAAAAATTTAACAGGAACAGCAAGTTCTATTTGGAATTCTTCAGGTTCAGGAACAAGTTCAAGTCGTGCGTATTGTTGTGATATGAATGATACTGGAGATTATATTATAACTGGTGCAGGTTATACAGGTGCTGCATATACATTTATGGGACTTACATGGACTGGATCATCTCCAAGTACATCATTTTATGGTGGTGGTACAGGTGGTTCTAATATTGTAGTTAATGGAGTGTTGCAAAGTACAACAGCAACACCATATGTAATAAATTGTATTTCAATGAATGGTCTTGGAAATATACAAGTTGCAGGAACAAATACAGGAGAAATATTAATATCATTTAATTATGGTCTTGTTTGGAATACTATTGTTACAAAAACTGATATTTCTCCAGATTTAGAATTTTCACAAGTTGGATGGGCAGCTATTAGAATGAGAAGAAATTCAACATCACCAACCGATTTCTCATTTGTTGCTTCATTAGATACACTTAGTATATCAAGTTCAACAGTATATTCAGGAATATATTATTTTGATTCAACAAATGTATCACTTTATATTGAAGGTACTACAGCAATAGCTGGTAATGTAAATATTGGAGGTGATTTAATGGTAAGTGATTCATTATTTTGCGGTTCTGATATTTATGCAGCAATTAGTGTTACAACTCCTGTTTATAATACACTTTCTGATTATCGTATTAAAGATTCAGTTGCTGATATTGATGGAGAAGAATTGGGAAGAGTCGATTTATTAAGACCTGTTAGATATCAGAATAAATTAACAAATAATTTAGAATATGGATTTATTGCACACGAACTTCAACAATACTTTCCAGAATTAGTTACTGGTATTAAAGATGGAGAGAAATATCAAACAGTTAATTATATCGGTTTGATAAGTATATTATTGAAAGAAATTCAAAACTTGAAAAATGAGAACAAAGAAATCAAGAAATATATTAAAATGACATAATTTTATGATTATGCCTATAGAGGAGGAGGAGGAACTAACAAAAATCTTTGAAATAAAAACCAATTGTCGAATCGACTATCATTTTCAATACATAAACAAAAGTTATTAGTATTTTCATGAGAGAAAATGCAATCAGCTATTATTATTTGGTCATCTTTTACTAAATAATTATGGGTAAAGTATAAATTTAATTTAGTGTCAAATAAGTTACACCACCAGTCAATTGTGTCTTTATGCAAAATAAAGAATCCTCCTGCAACAGATACTTGAGTTGGAATTATTGGAGGTTCTGGAAGGTGGTATGCATTTTTGTTATTAACATTATCAACTAAACCTTGTATATAATTCATATTGTTATTAATGAGTGCATAATATATTTTATCTTTATTTAATGAATCAATTTTCTCTCTTAAAGGCCAATTAGAAAGCTCCAATTTAGATAAATCTTGTGTTCTACATCTAAAATATCCAATATCACACCATCCATAAAATTCAGTGTTAAAATAGTTGTTTTTTATTGTTTCATTTACAAAATGCACTTTTTCGTTCCAAAGCATGTTTAGTTTCCAGTCGATTGATTGATTTAGATAAACATTTTTTTCATGATTATTTATCCAATGGTCTTTATATTTGTATCCATAAAACATTTCAAATGGTTTAATTACCATTTTAATTTTTGGATTATTCAAATATTTCAAAAGGGGTTTTGAGCTTTCAAGATCACTGTAAATTACTAAATAAAAATTATTTACATTTGAGAGAAAATTGTCAATCCATTCTAAGTATGTCTGAATGTTGAACTTGTTTTTTAGTATATACCAACAAGATGAAAAAGTAATATTATTCATGTTATTCATGTTATTTATGTTATTCATATTATAAGATAAAGATATAATAATATAAAAATAATGTTTATATATTATTATAAATAATACAATAATGATTATTCAAAATTATATATTGCTTATAATGAATTGCCAAAAATACAGATTTAAGGCACAACAACAAAAGACTACTTGGCTCAAAAATATTCCTGATTTTTTACTATATTTTCACGTTATTGGAGATCCAAATATGGAGAAATCTTATAATTTTGATTATAATGAAAAGATTTTATGGGTAAAAACAGAAGACGACTATAACTCACTTCCTAAAAAGGTGATTGCTTCATATCAGGCTATTTTAGAAACATTTGATTTTAAATACATATTTAAGACAGATGATGACCAAAAATTAATTAAAGCAGATTTGTTTCATATATTACAAGGAGTTTTAGAAAATAAAAAACCAAAAGTCCATTATGCAGGTCACATAGTAGATGTTCATACTCCTTATTTATGCAAATACAATAAAATTCATCCAGAATTACCGGATAATTTGCCTCTTTATAAAACAAAATATTGTAATGGAAGGTTTTATATTCTCTCGAGAGAAGCAGTTAAAGATTTATCTAAAAAGAGGAATTTAATTGAAAAAGAGTATTTGGAAGATTATGCAATTGGTTATTATTTGAATGATGTTTTTAAAGAAAATATAATGGAAATTAAGAATGAAAAATTTTTTATAGATTTTGTTGTTTAATGAGAGAAAATAAGAGAGAAATGCTGAATATTATATATCTTATCTAAAGTTCATCATTAGTTTTGGTTGCTGTTGTTGTTTGAATAAATATTCTTTATCCAGATCGGTCATTGCTCTTTGGTAATTAGTATGTCTTTTTTCTATATCACTGTAATCTTCTCTCTGAATAACAGATAAAGGAATTATTAAATACCATTTATCAATTGCTTGTAATTTGAACCAATATTTATCAATAGCATATAAAACATGTTTTTCAGGATTTTTCATTAAATTATTAATACCTTCTCTAATATTTTCAATAAGAGTATCAAAATAATGTCCATTGACTAAATAGCAAGTTGTTGTTTGGCAACGACTGACTCTTACACAAGTTTCATCAATATTTTCATATGGAGGACAATTATTACCTGCAAATAGAACAATGTCCCAATTATTTTCATGTTTTGAAAAAAAAGAGTTTAGTTGTCTTTTGAATAAATCAGGATTTAAAAATGTGGTATCATCTTCAACAATAAGTAAATGGCTCCATTCATTTTTTTTTGCAAGTTCGAGACATTTTAGGTGACTCATGCTACAACCAATAGCTCCATTTTTAAGTTTGATTGCATTGAAACGCTGAAAGTTGGTGAGACTAATATTATTTAGTTGTTTTTCAATATGTACTTTTCTATCAGGACGACTTTCTAAATTTATGTAAAAAATATGGTTGATGTCTTCTATATTTTTCAACATTATTGTCTTAATAAATAATAAAAATAATATATTTATGTGATTTTAATCTATAAATATTTTCTAATATTAAATAATGATTAGTAATTGTGATTCTAAGAAATTGGAGATTTCTAAAATAATAAAAAACATTTCAGTTGAAGAAATAGAATCTGAATTCAATAAATTGAGAGAAATTGGTCTAAATTCTGCAACAATGTCTGAAAGATGCAGAATAGGAAATAATATTGTTGATTATTTCACGTTTAAACAAAGACTTGAAACACGAGGAAAGTATAATATAAATTTCTATGAATTTATTGAAAGAATAAATGAATTCAAAGAGAAAAAATTTATTGCCAACATGTTGGAATATTATAAGACAGTTAAAAATAAGAAAAATAAAAAACACGAATATATAGTTTTAAAGGAAGTATATAATATATGTATTAGTGCTATTAATATAATAAGACCTCTTGTTTATATGGAGATTTATTCTAAATATAGACCTAAATGTATTTTGGATTTTTGTGCAGGATGGGGAGGAGCATTAGTTGCTGCCAGTGTATTAAATGTTCCAAAGTATATTGGTATTGAAATAAATGAAAGTCTTAAAGAACCTTATTCTAAATTGTCTGAATTTTTAAAAGGAAAGAGCAAAACAGAAGCAACATTGCTTTTTCAAGATGCGCTTAATGTTGATTATAATAAATTAGATTATGATTTAGTCTTCACTTCTCCTCCGTATTATTTTATTCAAAAATATGAGAATAATGTGAATTACGAAGATAAGAATGCAATGAATACTAAATTTTACAAACCAATTTTTAAGAAAACGTATGATGGACTTAAATTAGGAGGATATTTTATTATAAATGTTTGCAAAGAAGTATATGATAATGTTTTAGTTAAAATGTTTGGAGAAGCACACGAAACATATCCTTACAAAAAGAGTAAAAGACAAAATGATTATAAAGAAATTGTTTATGTTTGGAGAAAAAATATAAATCAAGAAATAAAAATTTGATTTTGATTTTTAAAAAAAAAATTGAAATACTTTTTAAAAAATAAAAACAAATTAAATAAAAAAAACAAAGTTATCAAACTAAACTACAATTTTAAAATTGAAAACTACTAACTCTAACACTGCTTATTACTAACAACTAACAACTAACAACTAACAACTAACAAGATGTCAAACTCAAACGAATGTATTATTTGCTGCGATAAAATTAACAAAATCAATTACAATATTAAGTGTGAATATTGTGTTTTTGAAGCTTGCAAGAAGTGTTGTCAAACATATATTTTGGATAAGGATGTTCCAACATGCATGTCCATTAATTGTAACAAAGAGTGGAATACAAAATTTTTAATGAAGAACTTTACTAAGACTTTCATTAAAAATGAACTTAAACAACACAAAGAAAAAGTCCTTTTTGATAAGGAACGTGCTTTATTACCTGCTACAATGGTTGATGTTGAGAGAATTGGTAAAATAAAAAAAATAGAAAAAGAACTTCAAGAAGTTGAATTACAACTTAGTATGCTTACTACTGTAAAGAAAGAACTAATTAATAATGTTACTCTACTAAGAATGGAACACAATGGAATACCAATAAGAAATAATGGAATTGGCGAAAAAAAAGAAGTCAAAAGTGTTTTCACAAAAAAGTGTCCAGATACTGAATGCAGAGGATTCTTAAGTACTCAATGGAAATGCGGAATTTGTGAAAAATGGGCGTGTCCAGAATGTCATGAAATCAAAGGTCTTGATAGAAATGTTGAGCATACTTGTAATCCTGATAATTTGGCAACTGCTAAATTATTGGAAAAAGATACAAAAGAGTGCCCTAAATGCAATACACAGATTTACAAAATTGATGGTTGTGATCAAATGTGGTGCACACAATGTCATACAGCATTTAGTTGGAGAACGGGAACTATTGAAAAAACTATTCACAATCCTCATTATTATGAATGGATGCGAAAATCAGGCAAAGAAATTCCGCGAGCAATTGGAGACAATATAAATAATTGTGTGGCAAATGTTATAAATGAATATAATGCAGTTGCTTATTTCAGAAATGGGTTGTTTGTTATTCGTGTAATAAAGACATCAATTAATCCTACTGGTATGATGGAAAGATCAGAATTAGATAAAATATTTAATGATATATCAATAAAAATAAGAAATATTCAACATATTAGACATGTCGAAATAAAAGATAATAATTATTTTACAACATCAAGATTTGAGAGAAATAGAGATTTGAGAATTAGTTATTTAATGAATGAAATTTCAGAAGAAAAATTTAAAATCACATTGCAACGAGATGAGAAAAAGTTTTTAAAAGAAAAGGAAATAAATGATATAAGAACTCTTCTAATTGATACTTCTTCAGACATTTTAAACAGGTTCTATTTGTATTTAGTAGCAAATGCAAATAATCGTGATGTGAGACAATGGGATACAACAATTTTAAATGAATTTGATGAAATTATTCAATATGTGAATGAATGTTTAGTGGATGTGTCCAATTCTTATTCTTCCAAAGTTATACAATATGATAATAATTTGAATAAAATAGATAAATCTAATAATAAAAAAAGTAATGATGATAATGATTCTGAAAATTAAATAAAAAGAGAGAAAAAGAGAGAAAAAGAAAAGTATTTGAATTTATAAAACACAAAAAAATAAAAATGGTGGAGAAATCCTCTATTTTTTTACTCCTCCTAATCCAATATTTACACTTGCAGTTGCTCGTGGTCTTATTCCAATATAACTTGCATATTCTGCAGAATAAATATGTGGTGGTTGTTTATATTGTTGTTGTGACTGCTGATATTGGTATTGTTGATGTGTTTGTTGATTATTTTTTTGATAATTATATTGAGACTGATATTGAGGCTGATATTGAGGCTGAGACTGAGGCTGAAGCTGAGTCTGCATCTGTGTTTGCATTTGACCCTGACTATAAGGTTGTTTTTCATTATAAAACATTTTATGCATTTCTTTTCTCTCTTGTGCAGTTGGATAATAAGGAATATTTTTCCAGTCATCTGTAGTTACGAATGTTTTATTTGTTCTTTTATTTTTATCTGGATTCACTAATTTGCGGACAGGTTCTCTCAAATCATAGTTATAATATTCTTCATTTTCATAAGGAATTCCAGTTGAAAAGTTAAGTATATTAATATAATAAGTATTTTTGTTTGGATCAACAAAAACATTATCTTGCGGATTGAATGATTCGTTGTCAATTTTGTAATATAGGTTATTTATCGAACTTAAACCATTAAATCCTGTATCTTGTTGAGAACGTAAATTGTCTTTTTTGCTTATTATTCTGGAAACACCGTCAAACAACTGCAATATTTCAGGACTTCCAATTGGAAAAAAAAGACTTCTATCAATAAAGACATTTTGTTTCATACATCTATGCTGCAAACAATTATCCTCACTTCCCCAACCCCAAAAATTAGGGTAACCATTTAACATTTCAAAGTCAGACCCTTTAATAACGACAATTCCTCCTAAAGCATATTTAAATCCGTAATAATGTTTTACAATACCATGAGTTGTTTGATAATCGAATATTTTATGAAATGGTAATGTATCAAGATCATTAAATATGAATGTAATATTTTGATAGTCTTGTGGGTACTTGTTTTTAACTGTTAAGAAACCAATATTTTTTGTTGCACCTCTATTAAAACTTCTTGAATCACATTGATGAGAGAAATATATTTCATAATCTGTTTCATTTTCTAAAACAAAATTCATTTGTTTTTGAAAAAAGAATTTTTGTTGAGGACGATTTCTATATGGAACAATGAATACTCTCTTTGGAATTTTTTGTTCAACTATTGTTTCAGTTTTTTCTAAATTTTCAGTAATAGGTTGATTTTCATTTTCCATATTATACTTTTTTTAATTATTTTATTTTGTATTATTTAATGCAA
>Ga0078894_10001637_pt1 | contig 16730 bp, 16 predicted proteins | sample LauGreSu1BDMLBSD_2_FD_67506 | JGI IMG/M metagenome (GOLD analysis project Ga0078894, IMG submission 67506) | Freshwater lake microbial communities from Lake Michigan, USA - Su13.BD.MLB.SD (version 4) (version 4) | ecosystem: Environmental > Aquatic > Freshwater > Lake | place: Lake Michigan... | reverse complement strand
TCAAATGGGAAGAGGTGATATTAAATCAAAAAAGGGGAAAATTGCCAATGGATCATATGGCAAGAAAAGAAAGCAGAGAACGGCAAAAAAGATAGCTATCATAGCTAAACCGTTAAAAACTAAAAAATTAGCATTCGAAGAGGCGGTTGAGTCAGAGGTAAAAAAGACTAAAAAAACCACTAAAAAAACCACTAAGAAAACTGTTAAGAAAATAACTGAAGAAACTAATGAAGAGTAGCCTTTTTGCTCTATTTTTTATTTTTTACCTGACTTCTTGCAATATAAATAGCAAACAGGCATTAGCTCCTTTTGAAGATAAAGCGCCTACACAATCTTCACCTTCGAAGAAATTTATCGAAATACAGGGGTTGAATCAAGACGGAGATAGTATTCGTTTTACTGATATTAAATCAAAATATATTTTAGTTGAATTTTGGGCTTCTTGGTGTCCTCCATGCAGGCAGTTTAATCCTCATTTGGTCAAATTTTACAAACTATATAAGCCACGAGGCTTGGAAGTTTTATCTATTTCTTTGGATTATGATAATGAAAAATGGAAAAATGCCATCAATAAAGATGGTCTTGTATGGCCCTATCATATCTCTGATCTCGGTGGATGGGACTCCAAATGGGCTGTAAAATATGGTGTAGAGTCTATACCTAGTAATTTTTTAGTAGATAGCCTAGGAAATGTCATAGCTAGCGATATGTCCCATGAACAAATGGCTAATACGTTATCTACTTTATTTAAATAAACTATCTAAGATTTTTACTTCATAAATGCGCTCATTCTCAAAAAGGATAAGCGCGTTTTCATAATAAGTCTGTATTGATTTAATAGGATAGGGCAGAAAAGCTTTCTTAGCAGAGGTATTATCCACTAATTCTAATGCACTCATTTCGTATCTAGTTATTCCTCTGCCTTGAGTTAGATAGATTTTGCCTTTGTGTTCAAACAGATATTTATAAGATTTCAGAGGTAAGTGTTGGATTAAATTCCCGTATTCATTGATAATGAATAGCCCATAATTAGTATCTAAGGCAAGACTTTGATTTCTAAACTGAATGATTTGCGTAGGAAAATAGGATTGATTTCCAATTCTAAAAGGGTTTGGATTTTGTGAAATTTTCACCCCATTTTCATTGATTTTATAAAGAGAATTATTACTCACATCTAGCACCAATATCATTTTATCTAGTGTGAATTTCACGAATGTCGGCTGATATATCTGAAGCTGATCTAGTCTAAATTTAGATAAGACACCCCAGCGGCTATTGTTTATTTCTATAGTGTTCGAACTTCTATGAAAGAAAAGATTTTTAAGAGGAATTTGCAAATCTAATTGGACATCACCTATGTTTTGAAAATAAAGAGTGTCATTATAGGCTGCTTCGGCACTGCTTCTTACTATTTTGTGGTCATAAATATACCACTTATTATTGAGTTTATCTACCTTTAAATCTAATAAGGCAGAATCTACAGAATAAGTAAGAGAGTCAAATATAGATTGAGAAAAAAAACTAAAACTAACATGCGTTAGGATTAAAATCGAAATTATTCTTTTCACTACCATATTGATACAAAGATAATTCATTTTCATAGAAAATAGCATAGGTATCATACTGCAACCAATCACCGAGATTGATATATGTGGAGTTAGAATCACCTAGTTTAGTATATATTGGAAGATGCCTATGTCCAAAAATAAAGTAATCGAAAGTATCTTCTTTTAACTTGGTCTGACAGAAATTGTAAAGCCACTCATTGTCATTTCCAAGATAGGTTGCAGGCTCATGAGGCTTACCATATCGACTCTTATAAGAGAAGAAACTAGCTAATCTGATTCCCAGGTCTGGATGGATCCACTTAAATAAGAACTTACAAATTGGCGAACTGAAAAATAGCTTTAAAAATTTATATTTTAAATCTCCTGGTCCTAGTCCGTCTCCATGTCCAATATATAAGTTTTTGTCACCTAGCTTTAATTGAATAGGATTAGAGTATATTTTAGCACTAAATTCTTTAGTAAACAAATCCTTCATCCACATGTCGTGGTTTCCTTTGAAAAAATGTAGTTGAACTCCATTGTCAGCCAAGAAAGCTAATTTGCCAAAAAGTCTATAATATCCTTTTGGGACTACGGTACTATACTCAAACCAAAAATCAAAAACATCTCCTACAAAATAGATGTCGCTGACTTCCTCTGTATAGGTTTCTAATAGTTTGCAAATTTTATTTTCGCGATATTTACTAGTTTCACTGTCAGGAACGCCTAAATGAAAATCAGATAGAAATAAAACTTTCTTCACCTATTGTTTTTATTCGAAACAACATTCTTCACAGTAGAAAATAAAAATTCTCTTAGTGCCTCTGGAGATAAGAATAGGTTTATTTAGAGCAAAACGAGTGCTTTTTTCTTCTTTAGAAATATCAATTATAAATGGAAACACTTCCTGATGTTTTAAAATGAAATCAGACACAGCATGATCCATATTTAGCTTTACCTGACCTTTAGACGCTAAAATAATATGGTATTCAGGAAAATTGTCAAGCGGTCTAAATCTATTCTGGTTGGGGTTAAGTATAATCGTACCTTCATCGGATACTAATCCTTCACAAAAACTTATAGCTACATTGGTAGAATCAATAACCCTATCAATCTTTAGATGGGAGGGAAACTGTTCATCCTTTATGAGGCGTACGATAGAGTCTTCCCAAACAAAAGCTCTAGTAAGGTTATTCATGATTAGAAAATGAATTAACTTCTCTTTTAATTCGTTTTTATCCGCACAATAAATGAATTTACCTTCTTTGTCTATAAATTTTTGTGCAAAATTCAAATCTGCATCATGGGGGATTTCCACATACGTCTTAGTATGATTATAGATCTCATTTTCTAAGATATCTCGCGGCACATATGTCGTGTATAATTTCTTAGATGAATCTGTATCTAATTCAACGCCCTCATGGGATTTGCTACTATTTTGATTATGCAATATATTTGAAAACATTCAGTATATCTTTATGCAAATGTAATATAATAATTCCTAGTTGTATAGTGCTACTATCGACCAGTTTCTATAACGTGATTAAAAAATTGGACGAAGTGTTAATCTACTTGGATTAATTTCTTCCCTTTGCTTTTCCGAATATTTACGGCAACCACTTTATATTCTGGGCACATAGCTTCCGAATCATGTTCGTCACTCGTAATTATATTGAGCATGAGATCTGGAAAATGAAAAGTAGTACTTAGAACTCCTTGTTTTACTTCTTCTGTTATTCTTGCTTTAATATCTACCTTACCCCTCGGAGATTCTATACATACAAAATCACCTTCTTGAATCAGGTGTTTGGCTGCATCTTCTGGGTGAATTAAAAGTACATCCTCAGTTAAAATAAGAGCATTGCCAGTCCGGCGCGTCATCGTACCGCAGTTGTAATGCTCCAATTCTCTATTCGTCGTCACGATATAAGGATATTCCTTTTTGTGTTTAGTCAATTCATTACTCTCCTGGTAGTCGAAGTAATGAAATTTACCCAAACCACGAGAGAATTTATCTAAATGCATAATCTTTGTGTCTGTACCATCTTTCAGCACAGGCCATTGCTTTCCATTATCGCCTAGCTCTTCCCATTTAACACCAGCGAAAAATGGCACTATCTGAGCGACCTCATCAAGCAAACTGGCTGCATCATAATCTACTTGTGGAAAGCCCATTCGCTGCATGATTTCGGCTACAATTTGTCCGTCTGGCTTTGTACCTGTAAGAGGCTCTACTACCTTTTTCACGCGTTGTATTCTTCTTTCTCCATTAGTGAAAGTGCCGCTTTTTTCAAGAAATGAAGAAGCTGGTAATATCACTGTAGCATACTTAGCCGTCTCCGTCATGAAAATTTCTTGTACGACTAATAAATCTAGGTTTTTCATAGCAGCAATGACTTTGTTAGTATTCGGATCGGTTTGCACCACATCCTCACCCATGAGCCAAAGGGCTTTTAGCTTACCTTCTATAGAAGCATCAAACATTTCAGGAATTTTCAAGCCTTTTTCTAGTGGAATTTTTGTTTTGTAAAAAATTTCATAGTGTTTGTTGATTTCTGGATTATAGGCATCGAGGTAGCCGGCACCCTGATGTGGCTGACAGCCCATATCAGCAGCTCCTTGTACATTGTTTTGACCTCGTAGAGGATTGACTCCTACTCCTTTACGGCCTATATTTCCTGTAATCATAGCTAGGTCAGAAATAAGCATCACGGCATAACTACCTTGAGAATGCTCTGTAACTCCTAGTCCATGAAAAGACATAGCATTGCCTGCGTTAGCATAGGCCATAGCCGCTTGACGTACTAGATTTCTATCTACTCCTGTTATTTTCTCTAGTTCATCCAGATTTAATGCCAGTATTTGTTCTTTAAATTCTAAATAACCTTCTGTTCTTGACTCTATGAAGTCTTTGTCTTCTATCTCTTCTGTGATTATAAAGTAGAGCATCATATTGAGGAGGGCTACGTTGGTTCCTGGCTGCAGTTGCAGATGATAGGTAGCATATCTTGCAATTTCAGTTTCTCGAGGATCTATCACTATGGTTGTTTTACTCTTCATAGCAAACTGCTTTAGCTTAGCCCCAGTTACTGGATGACCATCTGTGGGGTTAGCACCAATAATCATTATGCAGTTTGTGTATTTTAAATCTTCAATAGAATTGGTAGCTGCACCTGTACCGAAGGCTCGCTGCATTCCAAGAGCTGTAGGTGAATGACAGACTCTAGCGCAGCAGTCTATATTATTAGTACCTATAACAGCTCGAATAAATTTCTGCATCAAATAATTTTCCTCATTGGTGCAGCGAGCTGAAGAAATGCCTGCGATGGCATCTGGACCATAGGTCTGTTTTATATGGGTCAATTTATCTACAATAAAGTCATAGGCTTCGTCCCAAGTCGCGGGCACTAATTCTCCATTTCTGCGTATTAATGGCGTTTTAATCCTGTCAGGGTGCTTGTAAAATGAAAAAGCATAGCGACCTTTGAGACAAGTATGGCCGGCATTGACCTCTGCATCGAAAGGAGCTCGTATAGATTTTACCTCCCCATTGAGAGTAGAAACCTCTAGATTACAACCCACACCGCAGTATGTGCATATTGTTCTTGTTTTTTCTGTTCCAACGATTGATTTTGATTCAAAAACATCGGAGATGGCCGAAGTAGGACAAGCCTGGGCGCAGGCACCGCAGCTCACACAATCTGATTCGAAAAAATTATTTTCGAAACTTTTAATAATGTGACTATCAAAGCCTCTGCCTGCCATAGATAATACCAACTCTCCCTGAACCTCTTCACAAGCTCTGACACATCTATAACAATTGATGCATTTAGAAAAATCAGAGGTCATGTAGGGGTGACTCAAATCTTTTTCTCTATCTAAATGGTTTTTCCCTTCTGGATAGCGAACCTTTCGGACACCTACTTTGGCCGCCACGTCTTGAAGCTCACAGTTGTTATTTACCTCACAGGTTAGACAATCTAGTGGGTGATCTGTCAAGACTAATTCAATAATATTTTTTCTTAGTTTCAAAATAGTCTCGCTGTGTGTGTATATATAAGAATTCTCAATTACTGGAGTATGACATGAGGCCTGAGTCTTGCGTCCGCCGCCCTGCTGAATTGCTACATCTACGCTGCATACACGGCAAGAGCCAAATGGCTTGAGATTAGGAGCGTCGCATAGGGTAGGGATATAGTCATCTTCGAAGTATCGCTTAATAAATTGTAATATGGTATCTCCATTCTGAAATTTAAAAGGCTTGTCGTTTATAAATGCAGTTTTTGTCATTTTTTTAAATTCAGCTTTAATTAGTCTAATTCTCTAGATTAGTTTATGTACTCTTTTAACTCCTCTCCAAAATACATTAAAGCATTTTTTATAGGCAAGGGCAATCCACCTCCTAAGGCACAAAGAGATCCCTTTTCCATTGTCTCTAATAAATCTGTTAATAGTGTTTTATTTATTTTATAACCTTCATTTTGAGCTTTTTTGAAAAGTTCATAGCCACGTGTAGATCCCAATCTACATGGAAAACACTTGCCGCAGCTCTCATGCGCTGTGAATTGAAAAAGATGTTCAATATATTTTACCAAAGGGAAATCTTTAGGTATGGAGACCACTGAAGCATGCCCCAATAAAAAGCCTTGCTGGGCAAAGGAATCGAAATCTAGTAGCAAATCATTTATTTTAGCTACGGGCACTAGACCGCCAAGAGGACCTCCAATATGGAGCGCTTTAATCTTATTTTTAAATCCTCCGCCAAGTTCTTCTATGACTTTAGATAGAGGAGTGCCCATATCTACTTCATATATTCCAGGTCTATTAAAATGACTATCTAAGGATACTAGTTTAGTGCCTGACGATTTGGCGCTACCTATAGCTGCATATTTTTCACCGCCTTCTGCTAAAATGAATGGAATATTTGCTAAGGTTTCTACATTATTGACCACAGTTGGCATATTAAATAAGCCTACCTGAGTAGGGTAGGGTGGACGCACTCGGACCTCTGGTCGCTGCCCTTCAATAGAAGAGAGTAGGGCAGTTTCTTCTCCACAAATGTATGCCCCCATTGCCTTGATGACTTTAAAATCAAAATTGAATTGACTTCCAAGAATAGCATCGCCTATCAAATGATTTTCTCTTAGAAAAGCAATGCTGTCAATTATTATACCGACTGATTCTGGATATTCACCTCTTATATATAACACTCCCCAATTAGCTCCTATTATATAGCCAGTGAGAATCATACCAAGTAGTACTTTATGGGGCTGTTCTTCTAATAAATAGCGATCTGAATAGGCTCCAGGATCCCCTTCATCTGCATTGCAAACGATGAATTTATCTTCTGATGGGTTATTTTTACAAGATTCCAACTTTAATCCCATGGCGAAACCTGCACCACCTCTGCCGCGAATACCTGACGTTTTGATTTCATTTAAAAGTTCATCAGGAGACTTTTCCAGGGATATTTTCAGTAAGTGATAGAAATTGGTTAAGTCTTGAATTTTTTCTGTCAAAATTGGTGTACCGATCTGAGCTACATTATATTTTTCCTTTGATTTAAGAGTGTTAGATTTGATTTGAGCGATTTCATGAATATCAGACCCAGAGAAATTTTTCCCACCTATATGAAAGGCATTATTCTCATGACATCTTCCTAGACAGCACATTTCACCAATTTCGTCCGCAGAATAATGTTGACTTATCTTATCTTTTAATTCAGTTTGCGTGGCTGCCGTCATGCAAGCGCTGCCATTGCAGATATAGACTTTTTTTCCTTGGTTTTCGGGTCGTAGAAAGTCGTAAAAAGTTGTCGTTCCATAAACGGTAGATTTCCCTACTAAAAACTCCTTTCTTAAGGCCTCCATTCTCTCCATATCAGGAGTCCCTTTATCCTGAGCAGCTATACCCAGTTCTTCAAAGAGATTTTTATTTAACCCTTTGCGACCTAAAAGATGACTTAAATTTTCTGGCATATGATTACTTTCAATTATTGAATATGATCTTAAACCCATTATAAATTAGAAATAAACCAATCAATAACTGGTAGAATACTGCGGTTAAGTAATTTCGGTCATTTTTATTGACCGATTACTAATTCACCTATGGTATTACCTCACAAAGTTACCTATTTTTAAAATTTTATAATAAAATAAATTAACTGATCATTTTTTAAGTTCATTTATGTACCTTAGATAAATTGAAATTACTAACTTTGATAATTAAAAAATAAAGTACAGTGGTTAAATCAGCTTTAGTTTGCGGAGGAAGTAAAGGTATAGGATATGCAAGTGCTATGAAATTAGCAGAAAAAGGATACGCAGTTACCCTTTTAGCTAGAAATGAGGAAGATTTGAAGCTAGCATGCAGTAAACTACCGAGCCCGAATAATCATGTCCATCGATACATTGCAGTAGATACAAATAATATTGAATTACTATGTCAAAAAGTAGAAGCAAAGGCTCATGAAATAGGGATTCCTTATCTTATTTTAGTCAATAATTCCGGAGGTCCGCCAGCAGGACCTATTTCTAATGCTAAAAATGAAGAATTTGAGGCAGCGTTCAGGCAACATTTACTTGTAAATCATTCTCTGGCTATGCTTTTAACGCCTGCTATGATTGAGAATAAATTCGGCAGAATAGTTAATATAATTTCTACTTCTGTTAAGCAGCCATTACCTAATCTAGGGGTATCAAATACAATTCGCGCTGCAGTAGCTAACTGGGCCAAAACTCTAGCTAATGAATTAGCTGTGCATGGAATAACGGTAAACAATGTACTCCCTGGAGCGACAGCTACTGATAGATTAAGCGCAATTATTGAGAATAAGTCTAATAAATTGAACCTACCCCCAGATAAAGTGGAAGAGGAGATGAAAAATGAAGTGCCAATGAAGCGATTTGCTAAGCCTGAAGAAGTGGCCACTGCTGTGGTTTTTCTAGTGTCAGATGAGGCCTCTTATATCACAGGGATTAATATTCCGGTCGATGGTGGCAGAACAAGCAGTCTATAACCTAACTTAAAATATTGCCCTATGAATCATTATGTTTTATTATTGTCAGCTCTACTAATTTTATCAGCTACATCCAAAGCGCAGTCTATTAGTTTAGATAAGAAAATGGAAGAAGATGCTCTAAAATCTTTTATAAAACCAGAGGTTATAAAAATGGATCCAACACTTTCTGCACCGATTACTGTTATGCATGATTTGACTATTTTCCCTTCTATCGATCAGCTAGTGAAGCATGCCATTTTCCTAGAGCCAAGAGTAGACGAAACTCTTTATAAATTAGAAATTTATGCTGTAAAGAGTCAAGAAGTGGATAATTGTAACAAGCATTTTCTTCTAGGTGATTTTGAGTTAAAGACTCTCGAAGTGCATGGCTTTCCCTATTATATTTTCAAGTCAAATACCCAAATCATATCTACTAAAATGAGTTGTGTGGATAATATTACCAAAATGAAGAATGTGCCTTCAGGAAAAACGGAATTGGTAAAATATATTAGCGTTTTACCATTAGTAGTATATGCCCCAAAGGATATTGAAATTAAGTATAAGATTTGGAATCAAGATCCTAGGGAACTTGACGCAAAATCATTTTAGTAATAGGCATACAGTAAAGGCCTCATTACTATGGTTTTAATTTAATTCTATTAAAAAAATATCGTATACACTTGATTATAATTCATCCTCATAATTGTTCCAAACTTCTTAAATTTGCCCTTGATAATTTCTTAAAAAATGAGCCAACAAAAAAATTTCGTTTCCTTAAAAGATGAAACAATAAGAATGTTTGATAATCCAATATTGGATCGAATGTCAAGAATTCACTGGGCGACCCCTCTTATTGTCTGGGTTCCAGTTGTTATATACTGTTTATATCAAGCTTTATTTGTCCAGCAGATTGGCTGGATAAAAGTTTCAGTTCTTTTTCTCATTGGTCTTTTTTTATGGACGTTTTCAGAATATTTCGTTCACAGATTTGTATTTCATTACCATCCGACTACTGATTTTGGTAAAAGAATTAGTTTTTTAATGCATGGCGTGCATCACGACTATCCCAATGATTCTAAGCGTTTGGTTATGCCCCCTATTATGTCTATTGTTTTAGCTATTCCATTTTTTGTTTTCTTCAATTTAGCCTTTGGGGGAGGCGGCGAATCTCTTGCTGCATTTTCTGGTATGGTATCAGGTTACTTAGTATATGATATGATGCATTTTGCTCTTCATCATGCGAAGTGGCAAAATAAGTATTTTGAAAAATTGAAAAAGCATCACATGGCTCATCATTATGTGCACCCTGAAGCTGGATTTGGTGTCAGTAATCTATTCTGGGATGTAATTTTTAAAACTGAATTAGAAGAAGCTCGCAAGAAAGCGAATGAAGAGTAAAAATCCACCAATTCTAGTATTTTGAAAATAGCAGTTTTTCCTGGATCATTTGATCCTATAACCATAGGACATGTCGATATCGTGAAGCGATCAATACCTTTATTTGATAAAATCATAGTAGCCATAGGTGTGAATACACAAAAGAAATATTTATTTTCTTTAGAGAAGCGAACGGAATGGATAAAAGAGGTTTTCAAAGATAATCCGACGATAGAAGTTAGCAGTTACAATGGATTAACTATCAATTATTGCAAAGAAATTGGGGCTCAATATCTTCTTCGAGGTATTCGCTCCGCATCGGATTTTGAATACGAGAAAACCATAGCTCACCTAAATCATACCATGGAAAGCGAAATTGAGACTATCCTAATGCTGTCTCCACCAGAATACTCTTCCATATCATCCACTATTGTTCGAGAAATCATCATAGGTAAGGGAGATGTAAGTAAATTCGTGCCGATAGAAATAGTTAATGGCTTATCTTGCCATAAGGTTTAAACGCCTTTTTCTTGTCCTAGTTTTCTCAATATGAATCTTTTTTTCTCTATAGAATCATTGGCAATCTTTTTTATTCTCGATTAGCAATTACTTAATTTTGCTTAACTGACGAGGGAGTTTATAGCAATTTCATACTAAATAATCCTTCTGGATGCTTTTTTTAGTTAATTATTAATTCTATGCGATCTTATATTTAAAACTTAATTATATTTGCAATCTAATAATGGCTGCGTAGTTCAACTGGATAGAATAACAGATTTCGACTCTGTTGGTTAGGGGTTCGAATCCCTTCGCGGTCACTAAACTAAAGACGTCAGTGGATAGTTTTAAGTTATTACTATCCATTTTCCAATTGTGAAATCATTAGCATTCAATATTGGCGGTGTTCCAGAGCATTTTAATCTTCCTTTTCGTAAGGCTATAGATGAGGGTGTATTCTGCGCCAATAATCTAGATCTAAACTGGAAAGACTATAATGGAGGTACAGGTGATCTCGTCAAAGCTCTCGTGGAAAAGCAAATAGATATTGGTGTACTTCTCACAGAGGGTGCCGTTAAGGCTATAGCAGATCAGAACACATTAGACTCTATTGACTATATCTCCACCTACCTCGAGTTTTCTGTAACCGATATGAAACAGTGGATACAAAAAACTGACTGGAATTATCTGCTAGATGTACCTTATCCTAAGTTGAATATAGCCTTAGATTTTCTCAAGGAGGTCAATCTTGTAGAGGTTGATTTTGATATCAACCATTTATGTCCAGGTGAAAATTTTTGGACCAAATGTTCGTTATAAGCCTATATTTATTCTAGCTTGTGAATTATGTATCCCATTATTATTGCCTCAAGGAGAAAAATCCTTACTATACACAAGGTGTGTTTTTGCCCGACATATTGAATAATTTTTCTTTTTTATATAATCGTTATTTTCGATCGTATGATCCAATTTTCTTAAATACTTCAGAATTAATGCTATGGAGAGGTATTATCCAGCATTATCAAGATGATGCTTACTTTCATGACTTATCTTTTTTTAAATTAGGCATGCAGCAGATAGAAGAGGCTATGAATAAGAGTGATACTCTAACTTTATTAAAAAGAAAGTTTTTCATTTCACATGTATTATACGAGTTGATTTTAGATAATATGATATTGGATCGACATCCAAGCCTTGTATTAGAAATATATGACGACTTAGCTAAAGTTGATATCACTATTTTGAGTAATTTCATAAGAAATATTGTAGGAGAGAATGAAGAAATTGACCGTTTTTCGGATTCCTTTGATCGTTTTTTGGCCAGGAGATTTTTAGGATTTTATTCCATAGAATCTAATTTGGTCAAATCGCTGCATATGATCACAGGAAAAATTAGTCAATGGGACTTTAACGATAGCATAGTAAATGAATTTGTAAATATTATAAAATTACAAAAACAGAAAATAGATTTTGATATGGTATTTGATAGTGTAAAACAATACAGAGTCATAGAGTGAGAAATTTTTTAATTTGTCTAAGTATAGTTTGCCTGCAGGTGTCTTATTCTCAAGTAAGAAAATATTCCAATGAGTTTCTGAAAATAGGTGTGGGAGGAAAGTATTTAAGCACTGGAGGTGCATTGACAACCTCAGAATCTGACCCAGCTGCGGTATTTTATAATCCAGCTGCTGTAGGAGCTTTTGACAGAGTAGCGGTTTCTGCCATGCACAATTCCTACTTTGCTGGTATAGCCAATTTTGACTATGCAGGAGTCATTTTCCCTCTTAAATATAAGAAAAATATAGGTGTAAGTCTCATACGATTCGGTATCGATAATATTCCTAATACTATTCAGCTCTATAATCCAGATGGAAGTATTAATTATGATAAAATCACCTCTTTTTCTATTTCAGATATGGCGCTTTTTCTCAGTTTTGGAGGAAGAATGAGGGATACCCAAGGACTATCCTATGGGGGTAATGCTAAGATTATCAAACGTGACTATGGCTCATTTGCGGGTGCGTGGGGTTTTGGTATAGATGCAGGCGTTCAGTATACTGCGGATAAATATCGATTAGGAATTTTCCTCCAGGATGTTACAACCACGTTTTCTAGTTGGAATTTCTCATTTGATGATACTACGAAAAAAGTGTTTTCAGCTACAGGTAATGAAATACCTGGCTCTTCGAGTGAAATAACTTTGCCGAGTATACATTTCGGAGGCCAGTATAAATTTTTATTTGGGAAAGGTAAAAACCTACATTTCTCGCCTATTGGTAAGGTGTCACTTTATATGGATAAAAGAAACGTCTTGCTCGCTGGTCCGGTGAGTGTAGATTTAACTATGGGAGGGGAAATGGGTATTCATCATATAGCTTTCATTCGATTTGGCTTAAGCAATTTCACCATGGCTACAAATAGCCTAGGCGAAGAGTATATGAGCTTTGTGCCGTCTCTAGGGGCGGGGTTCAGACTGAGTCAATTAGATATTGATTATAGTTATAATAATGTGGCCAATTCAGGTGCAGGACTATATTCGCATGTTTTTTCTCTAGCCTATCGTTTTAATAAAAAGGATAAGTATAGTAAGCCGAACATATCTCATGATGCACCGCCTATTGATATCGGAGACCCAAATATTAATGATAATATTCCTGTGGAGCTCGATTGAGTCTCTGAAATTGGTTTCTATGAGCGGATTTTAATAAATTTATTTTACTATTCTATATTTATTCTTTTTCAATTCTGCGCATTACAGACTATGTAATATTAAATAACTATTATTCTCCACCCATAAAGAGGTTGAAAAATAGTCAATCATATCATTTGCTTCTTAGTCAAGATTATTGTCAGAGCATAAATAATTATTAATTGACAATCGTCATTTTTTATAAAATTTAAATTATTAAATTTTATAGGTTCAGAAACCCTTTTTATCAATTATAACAATTCTTTCCGCTAGAAAATTAATTGTTATTGACTTAAGATTAGTAAATTTAAAAGGAGTTTTTTTCTAGTTTTTGACTTAAAAATGAATCAAAAATAAGGACATATTTAACTCCTATTGACTCTGTTTGTGTATATTTGTCTTAACTCAAAATATAGACTAAATAAAATAGTATTAGTCAAGGTTGTAAACTAACTGAATGAAAATCGCACTTGCACAGCAAAATTATATTCTCGGAGATTTTGAATATAATACAGGAAGGATTATTCGAGACATCCTTCGAGCTATTGAAGCGCAGGCAGATTTGATTGTTTTTTCTGAGTTATGTCTCACCGGTTATCCCCCTACCGATTTTTTTTATTTTGAAGAGTATTATTCTAAGCTTGAAGATTGCTTTGAACGGCTCAAGCCCTACAGTCATCGCATTGGTATATTCGTAGGAGCACCTAGGAAAAATCCAATCAAAGAGGGCAAAGACTATTTCAACTCAGCTTTTCTACTTCACAATGGTAAAATAGAAGGTATCACTGATAAAACTTTGCTACCTACCTACGATATATTCGATGAGTATCGTTATTTCGAACCAAATAAGACCTTTAAATGTATAGAATTTAAGAAAAGAAAACTGGCAGTAACTATCTGCGAAGATATCTGGGATATTAATGCTGAAAACCCTATTTATCTCAAAACGCCATTGGAAGAATTGATTAAAGAGTCGCCTGATTATATAATCAATTTATCAGCGTCGCCCTTTTCGTATAGCCAAAGTGAAGAACGAAAGAAAGTGGTGCAAGAGAATTGCCTCAGATATAAAATGCCAATGGTTTATGTTAGTTCTGTGGGTGCTCAGACAGATTTGGTTTTTGATGGTGGTTCTATGGTTTCTAATGCACAAGGAGAAATCATTTATGAACTGAAATATTTCCAAGAAGACTTCGGCATTGTTGATATGAATGAAATATTGAGCGCAATACAAATTCAGCCAGTTTTAGAAAAAGTTGAACGAAAGCATCAGGCCTTGGTTATGGGAATTCGCGATTATTTCCAAAAACTGAAGATGACCAAAGCTGTTTTAGGTCTATCGGGTGGTATAGATTCAGCATTAACTCTTGCTATAGCAGCAGAAGCCTTGGGTTCCGAAAATGTATTAAGTGTTCTAATGCCGAGTCAGCATTCGAGTCAACATTCGGTCGATGATGCCCTTCAAATTTGCGAGAACCTTGGTAGTCCCTATCATATCATAGCTATAAAAGATGATTATGAAGCTATCATTTCCTCTTTGCAACCAATGTTTGAAGGAAAGAAGGAAGATGTTACGGAGGAAAATATTCAAGCGAGAATCAGAGGGTTACTTCTCATGGCAGTATCCAATAAATTTGGCCATTTTTTACTCAATACCTCTAATAAATCGGAAGTTGCAGTAGGATATGGAACGCTCTATGGCGATATGTGCGGTGCTTTAGCAGTATTAGGAGATATTTATAAGACAGAGGTCTATGCTATGTGTGATTTCATTAATAAAAAGGCTCAAAAGGAAAAAGGACACGATATCATACCTCAGCATACCATAATTAAACCGCCCAGTGCCGAGCTAAGACCAGGTCAGAAAGATCAAGACTCGCTTCCACCATATGAAGTTTTAGATGCTATTTTATACCTTTATATCAATAAAGAAATGGGATTGGAAGAGGTTGTAGAATCTGGTTTTGAACGAAGTTTAGTTGAGCGAGTTTTTAGTATGGTTAATCGCAATGAGTTTAAGCGATTTCAGACCCCACCTATTATTCGTGTAAGTTCCAAAGCATTTGGTTTTGGGAGAAGGATTCCAATAGTAGCTAAGTTTTAAAATTTCTATTAAATGGCATCTATGAATAATTTATTTCAATTTAAGTATTATCTAGCAGCAGTTTTTCTTTTTAGCATTGCTATAGCATTATTAGGTGCTCTATTTAAAATAATGCAATGGCCTTGGGCTAATGAAATGCTGATAATAGCTTTGCTGATCACTCTAATTTTGTGTGTCATTTTATTGTATGATATGTTGACTTTTCCTATTAAGAAAAAGCCACTATGGATATTTGGACTAATTATTTCTCCGCTGACTGTCGGTATAATATATTGCTTCATGCGGGTTGATTTATTAGATGTACGTGATGAATAAAGTTTTAAGTAAGAGTTCTATTGCCTCATTCCAAAGGAGTCTCTTAGAGTTCTACTCGCAATCGAATGAAATTAAACCATGGAAAATAGATAATAATCCATATAAAATTTGGGTATTTGAGGTCATCATGCAGCAGACTAGAATGGAGCAGGGTTTGCCTTACTTCGAGCGGCTGATAACCAAATTTCCTTCTATTAAGGACTTAGCAATAGCAAGGGAAGACGATTTATTCGCTGTATGGAAAGGGTTGGGCTATTATAGTCGAGCTCGAAATCTTCAATTTACTGCCAAATATATAGTCAATGAACTTAAGGGAAAATTTCCTAGTTCTTATTTAGAATTACTCCGACTCAAAGGTGTAGGCGAATACACTGCCGCTGCGATAGCAAGTTTCGGCTTTAATGAGGACGTGGCTGTGCTAGATGGTAATGTGCATAGGGTATTATCACGAATATTCGGAATAGAAAGTACCATTCAATCCTCTACTGATAAGAGATATTTTCATGACCTTGCTAATCAGCTATTGCTCATAGGAAAGGCTGCCATTTTTAATCAGGCTATGATGGACTTGGGTTCAAGTGTTTGTAAACCTCAGAATCCTATCTGCCTAAATTGCTCATTTAGCCATAACTGCTATGCTTATCAAAAGGACAAAATATCAAATTTCCCGCCTAAAAAGAGACGTCCTGACTTGAAAAAGCGTTTTTTTTATTGTCTTTTTATAGAATATAAAGGAAGAATTTATTTACAAAAACGAATTGAGAATGATATTTGGAAAGGCTTATATCAAGGTATGGTGCAGGAAGGAGAGGAAATAGACTATAAATTTTGGGCCGATAAAAATGTTAATATTTCTAAAGCAATTTGGTCCGAAACGCTCTCACAAGTGCTAAGTCATCAAAAAATTTTTATGAAAATGGCGATTGTAAAAGTTGTTAAAACGAGTCTAGATATGAGGAATTTCTATGATATTGAAGACTTGACAAGAATTGCAATGCCGAGAATAGTCAGCAGATGGTGGGAGAGTGAGCTTAACAATAAAGATAGATATAAGAAATAACTTTCTTCAGCCTCAGATTATCCGTTTTCTTCGGATTTATATAAAAGAAATTAGCATTCATAGATTTTAGTTTGATTTTCAACTCTCCAAACGGTTCTGTTACAGAATGCATATCTATTAGTATAAGATCTAGATTATAT
>Ga0078894_10001636_pt1 | contig 16731 bp, 12 predicted proteins | sample LauGreSu1BDMLBSD_2_FD_67506 | JGI IMG/M metagenome (GOLD analysis project Ga0078894, IMG submission 67506) | Freshwater lake microbial communities from Lake Michigan, USA - Su13.BD.MLB.SD (version 4) (version 4) | ecosystem: Environmental > Aquatic > Freshwater > Lake | place: Lake Michigan... | reverse complement strand
CACCTCGCCACCCCGACTTCGCACATGTGCCGCCGCACGCTCAGCACAGCGAACCGTCGGGAAAATCAGCCCCGATCCCTCACCACCAAACACCTGCCGACACAACTGCCGCACCAGCGGATGCAGACAGAAGCGAGGATATGCGGCACGCAGACGATCCACCACCTGCGGATCACCCTCCTCGTACCGAATATTGTGCTCCCATAACGGCAGACAGGCCGAAGCAGCATGCTGCGAATCGGGCATCGGAGCACCCAGTTCGGCAGCCCGCCAGCGCGGCTCAAGCAGCAGATTTCTTGTCTCGGTTCCGGACATGGCTCAGTCAGAATACGGATTCAGTCGCCAGCCACCCATCGGCTGCTCAATCGGAGCAATTGCCGGAGGCAGCGCGAGACCAACCAGCGGATGCACCCACCGCGCCGCGCCCCGCAGACGCTCTGATACGTCATCAATCTCCCACGACTCCTGCACGATCGGCTGTGAAGCCGTCGAACGCATCATACCCAATGCCAGCAGACAGGCACGCCGCACCGGGAAACGTTCGGGATTCGGAGAATTTCTGTCCTGAATCCGATCGTGCAGCCGCGCCGCCAGAGCCGGATCCGGATTGTTCTCGTACAACAAACCCAAAGCCCACATCGATGCCACCCGACGCTCCAGCACACCCGGAACCCCCTTGTTGAACTGCTTCGCCAGCGTCTCCTCGATCTCCTTCACACGCATGATCCCAAGGTACTCAAACAGAAACGCCTGCTTCATGCCGTGCTCACGAGAACGCTCAGCCGGATCATACAGCCACTTTTCAGCATCCAAAGCCGCCTCCAGCACGCCCGTTCGCACGGACACATCAGGAAACAGATGGATCAGCCACGCTGCAGACACCATGACTTCGTTGCGCGGATAATTGAGCAGGGCTACAGCCTGCGCCGAAAATACCGACGCTCGCAACTGTCCCAGCAGCACCAGAGACTGCTCAATACCCTGCCAGTCCTGAGATGCCGGCTGCAAAGAACCCGCACACAGACTGATCATCTGCTCCTTCAATGCCGGCTGCTCGCCAGCAACCTCGTACAGCATGCCACGCGCCACGTTCCGCACCAGCAGATGTTCATCGCTGAGCATCTGATGCAGCCAGCCCGTACGCTCAGCATCCGGCAGGGCACGCATCACACGAGCCGCCGTCATGCGGACATAGGCGTCCCGATGAGTCCTTCCGGTGGCCAGCAGCGGCTGCAACAGATTCAACTGCTGACGAAACACCAGCTGCCACGCTGCCGAAGCCACCGCGTCCTGCGAATCCTGAGCCAGTTGTACCGCCAGTTGCAGACCCGCCGCGTCCTGATTCTCCAGCAAAGCCACAGCGATCAGTCGCTCAGGCTCAGCACGACTCGCCAGAGTCTTCGCGAGAACGACGCTGTCCGCCGGAGCAAGAGACGCCACGGCCGACGCCGCAGACATACGCTTCAGATAATCGGCCGTACTGTCACCCGCCAGCTTCATCAGCACCGATGAACTTTCTTTGTCACCCAGCGCCAGCAATCCACGACAGGCCAGACTGACGGATGTGGCTGACTCGCGGTCGTTCACCACTCGCTCACGCCATAATGCCAGAGCCTCAGCGGTCTTCCACTTTGTCAGTGCCGCCTCCAGTATCACTCGCTCGGAATCCGATGCCGACTTCGTGAACTCCAGCATCTGCGGAGCCAGTTGCTGCAGCTCTCCAGCAGCAGCCGCACGCATACACGCTGATCGCACCCGCCGACTGGTCGACGCCTTGTACGTCTGCTGCAGAACAGCAGCGGCAGGAGCAATATCGGCAAGGCCCTCGCGAGCAAACCGGTAGAGCTGTATCGCGGCCACTTCCTGAACCTCTTCATCCGTCGATTCCTGCAGCGTGCGAATGGACAGGGGCACATAGGCACTGTCCAGCACCGGAATCCGAATCGCATCCGTAATGTATGGCTCAAAATCCATCCGATGCGGCAGCTTCAGATAACGCGCCGTCTCAGGGATCTCAATCGGTCCCTGAAAGAAACCCTGCGGGGAAAAATCGGCCGGAGCCCCACCGATGTCACTGCCCAGCAGCGCAGCGACTGATCCCGGACCGTCCTTGATCACCCGAACCGGGGCCGCAGGGGCGTCCTGAGCAACAGCGGGGACAGACGAACACAAAACGGCCTGCAGAATCATCGGCAGTGATAACAATTGCACGCAGGTCCATGACCATGAACGCCGACCCGCCGGACAGTAAGACACATTCCGCATTCTGCAATTTCCTGAATTTCAATGGCCCGAGCCGACAATGCAGGCAGTCGACATGTGACACCACGACCGCTTCACCCATCCAGTCTCGCCGAAAACCGGGGGGATTTCATGCGAAACGGGTCAGAAATCGGGGTAAATCTGCTGAGCCATGCGGGATGGGAAGAAAAACCGGTACTCCCCGCTGCCACTATTCCCCCTGCACACGCTTTTTCGCCCGCTCATGCAGCTCCACCGGCACCGTCTTCAGCAAACGCTCAATCACGGCATCCGGAGTCATTCCCTGGCTGGCCGCCGCATAACTGGTCATAATGCGATGCCGCAGGACCGGACGAGCCACGGCGCGAACGTCCTCCGTCGTCACATGAAAACGTCCCTGCAGCAGCGCGTGTGCTCGAGCCCCCAGGATCAGATACTGACCCGCTCGCGGACCCGCGCCCCACGTCACCAGCTCCCGCACAAACGCCGGAGCCTCCGGTTCGCCAGGCCGAGTCGCCCGCACCAGATCCCGCGCATAAACATAGATGTACTCCGCACACGGCACACGCCGCACAACCTCCTGCAAGGCCTGAATCTGACGACCCGTCAGCACCGGAGTCAACTCGGGCTTCTCGTTCCCCGTCGTCTGCTTCAGAATCCGCAGCTCCTCAGCCGCCGTCGGATAACGCACCAGCACACTGAACATGAAGCGGTCCAACTGAGCCTCTGGCAGCGGATACGTCCCCTCCTGCTCAATGGGGTTCTGAGTCGCGAGGGTGAAGAAGGGATCCGGCAGATCATACGTACTGGAACCCACCGTCACATGCCGCTCCTGCATCGCCTCCAGCAGGGCCGCCTGAGTCTTGGGGGGAGTTCGATTGATTTCGTCCGCCAGCAGCACGTTCGTGAATAAGGGACCCTGAATGAACTGAAAGCTGCGACGACCCGTCTGCGGATCGTCCTGCAGCACATCCGTACCTGTAATGTCTGAAGGCATCAGGTCCGGAGTAAACTGGATGCGACGAAACGACAGCTGCAGAATCCGGGCAATGGTACTGCACAGCAGAGTCTTCGCCAGTCCGGGCACTCCCACCAGCAGGCAATGCGCACGACAGAACATCGCTATCAGCAACTGATCCACCACCTCGTCCTGACCGATGATCACACGGCCGATCTCCTGACGCATCTTCTGATACGCCACCGTCAAACCGCGAATCGCCTGCTCTTCAAGACTGTTGAGCGGTTGCGCGGGGCGCTCGCTGCTCGCTGACTCAGCTTCTGACATGGAACCCACTTGTCTCTTTCCGAACTGTCCCGATCAGCAAGTCCGCATTTTCCTGAACGTTTCAGGAATTCCGGCTGCTGGTCCGGGCAAATTCTCCTGGAAAAAGGCAGAATATCGTCAGTCGGCGAAGGATGCCAATTCGCCGCCCGGGGAAAGTTCTGAACAGCGCCGCCAGACGGCAGTTCCTGCACTCCGTCAGAACCACCCCACTTTCACAGGATCTGCCATGAGCGACGTCAAATACCTGATTTTCGACATCGAAACCGTCGGCGATGGCGATCTCATTCGCAAAGTCCGATACCCCGATGAACAACTCACACCCCGCGAAGCCATCCAGCGCTACCGCAGCCAGCTGCTGGAAGAATCCGGACGCGACGTCCTGCCACTCACCTTCGTACTGCCCGTCTCCGTCGCTGTCGCCAAAGTCTCACGCGACTGGCAATTGCTCGATGTCTCAGTACTCGATGCACCACAGTTCCGACCGCAGGAAATCGTTCGCCGCTTCTGGCAGGGCTGGACTCACTACAACAAACCCACACTCGTCACCTTCAACGGACGCTGCTACGACCTCCCGGTCATGGAAGTCGCCGCCTTCCGCTTCGGAATCAGTATCCCGCAGTGGTTCAACGTCGACGCACGCTCCTTCGAACAGGCCCGCAACCGATACAACCAGGATGCCCACCTCGACCTGCAGGACCTGCTCACCAACTACGGCGCGTTTCGCATGAGCGGTGGACTGAACCTGCTGGCCAGCCTGATTCAGAAACCCGGCAAGTCCGGCATCGATGGCTCTCAGGTCCAATCCCTCTACCACGAGGGAAAAGTGGACCTGATCAACGACTACTGCCGCTGCGATGTTCTCGATACCTACTTCGTCTTCCTCCGCACCCAGGTCCTGCTCGGCAGAATCTCCGCACAGGAAGAACGTGACCTCACCAGCTCAGCCCGCGAACTGCTGCAGTCCCAGGCCGCAGATCACCCCGCCTATCAGCACTACCTGAAAACCTGGGACGAACGATTGCAGCATCAGCAGGACATCCCCGCCGCACTCGGTACCACCGGCTGACCAATCCCCCACCCCCGACCCCCGAAAAGTCTTCACCGCCCCTCCTGCGGCTTGTAAACACCCAGATCATACCGCTTCCAGAAATCCGCCGCTGACATCGGCTCATTAATGCTGGTCTGAATCTGCTTCAGTGAATCCATACCCCGCAGCACCTCCATCCCCGCTGTAATCCGCTCCGGTGACAATGTGATCCGCTGCAGCCGCAGGCCCTGCAATGCCGTCACGTCAGTCACCGCCGATTCAGCGATGTTCAAACGCACCAGCTGCAGACTGCCCGACAACGGCACCAGACTGGATACCGCTGTCCGCTCAATATCCAGACTCTTCAGACCGCTCAGCGGCAGACCAGACAGATCCGTTACCTTTGTCCCCGCCAGCCAGATCGTCTCCAGTGGTGACTCCCGCACAAACAGCAGATCGCTGTCCGCAAATGGCAGGTCCAGTACATTCAACTGCTCCAGTCGCAGACTGCCCAGCACCGCAAAATCCGTCACCTTCGACTTCTGCATCTTCAGCACCTTCAGCGGCATCCCGCTCAGCACTCCAATGTCCGTCACCGGCACATTCTCCAGATCCAGTCGCTCCAGCTTCATACCCTGCAAAGCACCAAGATCCGAAACCTGCGTCATACCCAGATCCAGCGCCCGCAATGGCAGACCCCGCAACGCCGAAATGTCACGCACTCCCGTCTGAAACAGACTCACCTCCACAATCTCCGTACCCTGCATCTGAAACTCCGCCTGATAACAGTTCAGACGTCGACGCAGTTCCTGCGGAGTCACCGTAATGACACCCGCCTCAGCAGCCGATTCCGCCTGCCCCCCGGACGGCACAGAAGCCGCTGACTGCTTTGACACCACCGCTCGATCCGCTGACCCGGACGGCACCGCATCACCACCACCGCAACCGGCCACAACGCTGACCAGCACCGGCATCAAACACACCAGCCCGCAAACCACACCCGTATTCCGCAAACTCTTCATGCTTCTGCACTCCACTCTCGAGCCAGTCTCTCAAACTGCTCTCCACGCTCACGAAAGTCACGAAACCAGCCGTAACTGGCACAGCCGGGAGAAAGCAGCACAATATCCCCGCGGTCCTGCATGGCAACCGCCAGCTCAAACGCAATTCGAAAATCCGTCGCCACCGCCAGCCCGATCGATCGCGAATTCCCTGACTCAATCTGACATCGCAACTGCTCAGCCGTTTGACCCATCAGCACCGCCCCCGCGGCATGCTCAGCAATCGCCGCCGACAGCTCACTCAGATCCTGACCCTTGTCATAACCACCCGCCAGCACGATCGCTCGACCGGAAAAATGCCGCAGTGCAGCCACAGCGGATTCCGGAGTCGTGGCGATGGAATCATTCCAGAACTGCAGGCCTCTACCCTGAGCCACACACTGCAACCGATGCGGCAAAGGCTGGAACTTCTTTACCACACCCGCAAAACCCTCCGCATCCGCCCCCGCCAGCCACGCTGCACAGGCCGCTGCCGCCACGTTCCGCCGATTATGCTCCCCAGGCAAACGCTGTGGCAGCTCCAGCCGCACACAGTCCTCACGCCAGCCATCCCCCGTTCGCAACACCAGATGCGAATCGGAAAAACAGGCGCCGTCACCACCCTGATCCTCCAGGCCAAACACATGCCGACGGCCGCGCACACGCCACTGCGGATCCTCTGATAACTCCTCCGGAATGATGCTGATGTCCGTCGGATGCTGAGCTGCAAAGATGCCGTACTTCGCACGCTGATAGGCCTCCAGCGAGCCATGCCAGTCCAGATGATTCGCACTGAATCCCGTCAGAATCGCTGACTCACAGCGAAAACGCCGCTGACGCAGCAGTTCCAGTTGAAAACTGCTCAGCTCCAGCACCACCCAGTCCGTCGCACAAATCTCTTCCAGACGGTCCAGCAGACTGACACCGATGTTGCCACCCAGCCATACCCGACCGCTGCCAGCACCGCACTGCAGAAATCCATGCAGCAACGCCGCCGTCGTGGACTTTCCATTACTACCCGTGACCGCCATGACCCGCCCCGACTGATGCCGCAAAAACAGGTCAATCTCGGTAGTGACGTCCATACCCCGAGCCCGAGCCTGCAACACCAGCGGATGATCCGGACGCACCGCCGGATTCACCACCAGCAGGCCACAACCCTCCAGCACATCCTCCGGATGCCCACCGAGCGCCAGGCGCGCCAGCCTGACTCCATCCAGCTGCCCCAGTGACTCCGCCAGCTCGGCCTCCGACTTCAGATCCGTCACCGTCACTCGCGCGCCGCAGGCCGCCAGAAACCGAGCTGCTGCCACTCCGCCGCCAAAACTGCCCAGTCCAAGCACTGTCGCAGCCACGCCCCCGTAGTCCGATACCACCATAACAATCCATCCCTTTTGCGCACTTCACTCACGAAAATCACTCCCCCCGGCGGGGACAAGCCACTCAGGGCGACCGGGAGCTCTGCCTGCATCCCCGCAACAGCACACGATTCTCCCGCCTTTACCGGGACTCCCGTGTCTCTTTTGGCGAATCCCGTCAGCACCACAGCATCCCACCTTGCAACTCAAATCGTTTTTTTCGATATTCAGATTCTCGCAGGATTATCGCATGGAGTCATCTGCACCAAAGGTCTGCAACGTGGCCACACCAGACTGGAATGCTCTCAGTACGCTTTTCCAGAAATATTCATCGTTCATCATCACCAGCCATGTCAGGCCGGATGCAGATGCCCTTGGATCAGAACTTGGACTCCGCGCCATCCTGCTGGCGCTGGGTAAGACAGTCACCATTCTCAATGCTTCTGCTCCCGCTGCCAACCTGGAATTCATGACACCTCCGGGTGTGATCCTGAAGCTGAATTCCGACATCCCCAAATCTTCCGTTCCCGCCGCCGACGCCATCATCGTGGTCGACACCTGCGCGTGGCAGCAACTGGGGGCCATGTCCGAAATCATTCGCAACTCGGCCGCACCGCGAATTGTGATCGACCACCATGTCAGCTCCGACCAGCTGGATGCTCACGAATTCAAGGATGTCACCGCCGCAGCCACGGGCGAGCTGATCTTTGAACTGGCTGTTGCGCTGGGAATCACCTTTGACAGCACAACCGCCAACTGGCTGTATGCGGCCATCGCCACGGATACCGGCTGGTTCCGCTTCCCATCCACCACTCCCCGCACCATGAAAATCGCCTCCGCGCTGATGGAAATGGGCGCCATGCCGCACATGGTGTACGGACTTGTGCACGAACAGCTCTCTCTGTCCCGGCTGCGACTGGGTGGCCGCGCACTGGCGCGCACCGTTTCCGACGCCGATGGCCGGTTGATCTGGCTGCAGGTCGATGCTCGTGACCTTGCCGAAACCGGTGCCGTCGCTGCGGATACTGAAGGGCTCGTCAATCAGTGTCTTACAATCGGCGGCTCTCAGGCGGCCTTCATCGCTGTCGAACTGCCGTCCGGACAAATCAAGTTCAGTCTCCGCTGCCGCAATCCTCACGACGTCGCTGCTCTCGCCGAAAAATTCGCCGGTGGCGGCCATCACCTCGCCTCCGGCTGCACACTCCCAGGCCCCATGGCCACAGCCGTCGAAAAAATCCGACAGGCCTTCATCGAAATGCTGCTGCAGCAACCAGGCTGAGCCCACCACACCCGCAACCTGCACCGACAGCCCGCCTCGGACCGTCACCATCAATGTTCTGCTTCGCGCCCTTCATCATTCAAAACCACACACCCACTCCCTGACAGGCCCGGCTCAGAACTGTACGCGATAACTTCGCACCCGGTGTTCGCGGGCACCAATCACGCCGGGGACAAAGGTGGGCTATGGGCGTCAACCCGACTGCCTGCGGTTGAAAAACGCAGTGTTTTGAGGATGGAGGGGTGCGTAAGTTGCCCGGGCTAAAGCCGAGGCTACGGTTTTTGTCCTCGCCGCTATGCCCGCCAACTGAAAACTGAAAACCGAAAACCCTCTCAGCCCCGCGACAGGCGCAATCGCCCCCACCAACGCAGAAATACCCAGACAATCAGACCACTCACCGGCGCCGCCAGTACCCACAACAACAATCGCACCGCCGAACCCTCAATCCACGACAGATCCGTGTCCTGATTCCGCTGCACCAGAATACTGATACCGGTACCCGGTACCCGCGCCGATCCCACCACCCACGCACCTCCCTGCAGTGGATCCCGATAATCCGTAATCGGCAGAAATGGCGGAGCACCGGCCTGCCGCCCGGCCCCGGGATTCACCGGCAGGTTCACCACCACCGACCGATCACCCGGCTTCAGCTTCGGATGCACAAAAATCACATGCTCCGAATCAACGCCCGCATACCGCCCGTCAGGATCGGATGACATATCCGGCTCAGCCACCAGACACACCGTGTTACCACCCGCACTCAGACTGCCCGTCTCCAGATCCAGATCCGCATCCGTCAGAATGCTGGCCGAAAACACCCAGAACTCCGCACCATCCCGCGGAATCCGGATCGAAAACGGCAGCTTGCCGAATTTGTCCACCGATGACTCATAGACCCGACCAACATACACCTCCCCAAAACCTTCCGGATGATGCTTCCAGTAGTCAAAATAGTCGCGATCGCTGTACCGACCGTTCGACGGCGGCTCAAACCCCTTCGAAGACTTCAGAATGCGACCTGTCGAATCCAGCAGAAACGCATTCTGAAAAGGCTCCGAACCTTCCACCATGGCATCCAGACGATCCTGAATCCCCTTCCCATCCCCTTCACTCACCGATTCTCCCAGCGGGATCTTCCGCAACTCCTCAGCCTGCGCCAGCACCCGATTCGCATACTTTCCCAGCTTCTCCTTCACCAGCCCTGCCAGATGCCCCGCCAGATAATTCGCCTGCACCTGCATCGACTGCAGCACCGTCGGCCGCAGTCGCATCACCAGTTCCACATACCCGACACTCATCACCAGCAGCAGCACCAGCATCGCCATGCTGACGGCCGCCATGGCCGGAGCCCTGCGGCACCACTGCAGCAACCGCTCGGGCAACGCCGTTCGGCGAGCACGCACTGGCTCATCCCGCTGCCAGCGTTCCAGATCCCCCGCCAGTGCCGCAGCGGACTCATAACGCTGACCCGGTTCCCGCTGCAGACAGAACAGACAGACGGCTTCCAGATCTCGAGGTATCTCGGGGCGAAGACTGCACGGACGGGGAACATCACCGGACAGAATCGCCGACGCCAGCTCCTCGTACGTCGTCCCCGCAAAGGGACGCTCACCCGTCAGCAGCTCATACAGAATCACTCCCAGTGACCACACATCCACCGCCGTCGTCAGCACAGCCTCCGATCGCCGCAGTCGCTCGGCACGAGGCATTCGACTGAGCTCCACAATTTCCGGAGCCAGCCACGGCAACGATCCGGCCGCAGGATGATCGGTCGCCACTCCGCCACCCTCAGTCAGCCGCACCGCCAGCCCGAAATCCGCCACATGCGGCTCACCGCCCTCGTCCAGCAGTATGTTTGACGGTTTCAGATCCCGATGCAGAACTCGCCGCTGATGCGCAAAATGCACCGCTCGAATCACCTTCAGCATCAGCTCCACCACCAGCCTCACCGACCCGCCAAACAGCTCCCGGCGCTCCGCCAGACTGCCCCCCGAAATCAGCGCCATCGTGTACCATAACAGCCCGTCCGTCTCGCCCGCATGATACACCGGCACAATGTTCGGATGTCGCAGGCCCGCCGCCGCGTCAATCTCCGCCAGAAACATTCGCTGCTCCGTCGCCTCCGTACGTCGCAGCTGCTTCAGCGCCACCTGCACTCCCGTACCCAGCAGCCGCGCACGGTAAACGACTCCCATCCCGCCCCGACCCAGCGGTGCACCCAGCAACTGATAGCGATCAAAGATCTGACCGGCCGCCGCCGCATCCCCATTCGCCATCCCTGCACGACCTGGTCCCCAATCCGACACACTGAGACCCACTTCAGCGGACGGACCAATCAGCGTCGCATCACAGTCCGTCAAACCGGCCGGCCGGCCATTCAACAGACTCAGATCCTGCACAAACCGATGCAGCTCAAGCGCCTCTGCCGGATGCCGCGCCAGAAAATCCTCCAGAGAAACCTGCTCACCCCGCTCCAGACGCAGCAGCAGCTCAGCAATCAGCTGATCCAGATTCGACGGCGATTCACTCATGACAGCTCCTCACCCAACTGCTCACGCAGCGTCGCCAGACCACGCCGCAGCAGACCCGCCACCGAAGCCGTCGTCCGCCCCGTCTCCGCAGCGATCTCCTGCAGACCCAGTCCACGACAGTGTCGCGCCAACAACACCACCCGCTGCTCCTCAGGCAAACCCTCAATCGCCTCCGCCATCCGCTCCGCACGCTCACTCCGCTGCACCCGCTGACTTACCGACGTCTGATCCGCCTGCAGCATCTGATCCAGTCGATAACCACTGGCATCCAGCTCCTGCTCCAGCGATTGCTCAGCACTCACACTCCGCCGCGCCTGACCCCAGTGACGCAGCTCATTCGCCAGCACGCGATTCAGGATCTGCCGCAACCATCCCGCCAGCTCCGCATCACTGCTGCCCCGATACTGATCCCGATGCTCATACGCCCGCACAAAAGCCTTCTGCACCAGATCACTGGAATCCAGCTTGCCCGCCAGCCACGGTCGAGCTGAAAGCTGCAGCCGCGCCACGGCCTGCAGATATCCCCGAAACTGCTCAATCGGCTTCTGTTCGTCCGTCGCCATCACCGCAAACCCCGCGCAAATAATTCGTCCAAACCCCTCGGTCCAAACCGTCACACTCACTCACCAGTACAGATCCGATTCAGCAGATTCTCCGTAATCCGCTGCACGCGCCGATCCACTCCCCGCGGTTCCACATACACCTTCGGTCGCAGATAACCGGGCGGAGCTGCCAATCCGTCACACCACCAGCACGTCGCTGCGCTGAACACAAAATTCCCCCGCGGTCCGGGATAAATTGTCGATGTATAAAAACCCTCAGACCCCGGACGGTCCCTGCCATGACTCGTCCGACCACTCGCCAGCACCTGCAATCCCTCAATCTCCGCCGGCATCCCCATCCACTCCCACCCCACCAGACCCGGAATCCCCTCGCCCTCCACCATCCCCGTGCCAGCAAACACCCAGTGCTCCGGCAGACGACAGATCCAGTCCGCGCCGCCCGTCACAGGCGGAACATTTCGCGCACCAATCAAAGAAGATTCACTGGGAGTCTGATAGGGGAAACGATCGGCACCCGACCACTTCTCCGCTCCCGGCAGACATGGACCGAATGCATCCACCCGGCTGAAGATGCGATCGGCCACCCCATTCGAACCGGGCCGCGGATCAATTCGACCCCAGCACGTGTCACCCGAAAAGAAACACAGACTCACGCCGGCTGCCCGAGCCGCCAGCAGATGCTGATACATCTCCAGCGAATAATACTCGTCATGACCCACACTCAGAAACCCCTTCGCTCGCAGCAGACCGGCAGGGTCAGCATGAGTATCCACGCAGGAAACATAGCTCACGTCATAACCCCGCTGCTCCAGCCAGTACGCCAACGGATACTCCCACAAAAACCAGGAACCGGAACCGGTTGACAGCGGAGCATCCAGGATCTGACAGTATCGCCCGTACGGCCGATCAAAACTGACATCCACGTCCGGTCCACAATACCACTTGTCACGACCATCATCATACAGAGCAAACTGATCGGGCCAGCGGTTATAAGCCTGCCACGTGGTGTCCGCACACTGAAACAGCAGATCCGCCGGTCGATCATCCCGCACAATGAAAATCAGGTAACTCTGCCAGCCATCCCGCTCAGCCGTCAGACGACCCACATACACCCCGCTCACCCAGTCGTCCGGAATCACCAGTTCCGCACAGGGCTCCCAGCGACACTCACGCAGCCGCCGCGGACCCGTCTCAGGGTCCGGCTGCACCACACCCTCAAATGGGCCCAGCTGCTGCATCAGCCGACCACCCCGACCCCCATAATACCCCATGCGAAAAATATCCATGCGAAACCGCGATGCCGGATTCGTACTCACAAAAAACTGAATCGACTGGCCGGCCCGCACACTCGTCCGCGAGGCAAAGCCCTCAATCCACGGACAACGATACTTCGTTGCCGGGTCCACCCCCGTCTTCGTCAGCAGCCAGTCCGTTGTCCCCTCTCGCGCATTCTCGGCCGCAATCACCCCCGGACCCGCACCGGTCCACGGCCCCGCTGCTGATGCCACCCCCGCAGACAGATTGCCCGCCAGCGCCCAGCCACCCGAAGCCGCCAGAAAATCACGCCGCGGCAGACCCTGACCAGACCCCTGACCACCCGCTGTACCACCCATCACTGCCACCCCCGCATCAGCCGTTCCCGCTGTCCCGCCACTGCTGTACTGATTCTGCCAACCCGGCCACCCGAATACAATTCCCACCCAATTGCCGATTTTCTCTGCTGCATTCCCCCGCTGCAATCGGTATGCTCTGTCCCGCGCTCGCCGCACGTCACCGCTCCTCGACCCACCTCCACACCTGCCACCCGAAAGCCTGCACCTATGCTCAGACTGCTCGGACCCGCTGCCTCCGGCTCCGCCTTCTGCGATGGCATCTCACGCCGCGGACTGCTGAACATCGGCACCCTGACCGCACTCGGCACCGCAGGTGGCTGGTCTCTGCCGTCCATCCTGCAGGCCGCCGAAAACTCAGGGCAGCGCCGGTCGGCCAAATCCGTCATCATGATCTACCTCGTCGGCGGACCGCCCCATCAGGACATGTTCGACCTGAAACCCGAAGCCCCGAAGGAATTCGCCGGTCCGTGGAAACCCATCCACACCAATGTCCCGGGCATGGACATCTGCGAAGCCTTCCCCCAGCTCGCTCAGATGGGTGACAAACTCACCATCATCCGCTCACTGGTCGGCAACCAGGCAGACCACGACGCGATTCAGGTCTTCAACGGTCGCCACCCCAAACAACCCAAACCCTCCGGTGGCTGGCCGCAGTTCGGTTCACTGGTCTCCCGCGTGCTGGGCCCCATCACTCCGGCATCGCCACCCTTCGTCAGTCTGTGCTACCAGTGCAGCCACGGACCCTACAACGAACCGGGCCCCGGGTTTCTCGGCACCGCTCATGCACCCTTCCGCCCCATGGGCTCCACTCGCGAAGACATGATCCTGAACGGTGTGACCCTCGACCGGCTGCAGGATCGTCGCGCCCTGCTGCGCAGCGTCGATCAGCTGCGCCGCGATATCGACTCCTCCATGACCATGACCGGCATGGATGTCTTCACCGAACAGGCCATGGGACTGCTCACCTCCTCACGCCTCGCTGAAGCACTTGACCTGTCCCGTGAAGATCCCGCCACCGTGGCCCGCTACGGGACCGGCAATCCCAATGTGTTCATCGATGACAACGGGGCTCCGCGAGTTCCGCAAAGCATGCTGGCGGCCCGCCGCCTGATCGAAGCCGGTGTCCGCGTAGTGACCCTGAACTACAGCAAATGGGACTGGCACGGCGGTTCCTACAACACCATCTTCAATCGCGAAAAGGAAGACTTCCCGGTCTTCGACCGCTGCCTCAGTGCCCTCATCAGTGATCTGCACGAACGCGGCCTCGCCGATGACTGCGCTGTCATTGTCTGGGGCGAATTCGGTCGCACACCGAAAATCAGCGACATCGTCGGACGCGATCACTGGCCGCAGGTCAACTGCGCAGTCATGGCCGGTGGCGGCATGCGACACGGACAGGTCATCGGAGCCACCGACCGCATCGCCGGTGAAGCCATCGCCCGACCCGTCACCTTCGGCGAAATCTACGCCACACTGTTTCACCACCTCGGCATTCCCGTCAACTCCACCACCATCACCGACAATACAGGTCGCCCACAGTACCTCGTTGAAGATGGTGGCAAACCCATGCCGGAACTGGTCTGATTCCTCCTTCAACCGCGGACCTGCACTGTGACTGCTGCCAGCAACCCAGCCAACTCCCCCGCCAGCCCTCTGACCGCTGCACAGCCTGTAGCCATCGTCACAGGAGGTGGCACCGGAGTCGGTCAGGCGACCGCCCTGAAACTTGCCGCACTCGGCTACCGCCTCGTCATCAACTACTCCCGCTCACGCGATGATGCCGAAGCAACGGCCGCGGAAATCACCGCCAGCGGCGGCCAGATCCGCTGCCTGCAGGCCGATGTCGCCAGCGATGAAGACTGCCGCAGACTGGCCGCTGCCGCCACACAGGCCTTCGGTCGCATCGATGTGCTCGTCAATTGCGCCGGTACCACAGACTTCATTCCCTTCCCTCAACTGGAACAGGTTTCCACGGAAACGTGGCTGCGGCTTTACCAGGTGAACGTCGTCGGCGCTTTTCAGTGTGCCCGCGCCGTTGTGGAACCCATGCGCAACTCCGGCGGTGGCTGCATCATCAACGTCTCCAGCGTCGCTGCACAGCTGGGGCAGGGCAGCTCCATCCCCTACTGCTGCTCAAAAGCAGCACTCGACAACCTCACCGTATCACTCGCCCGCACACTCGCACCACAGATCCGCGTCAATGGCATCGCGCCAGGCTTCATCGCCGGTCGCTGGACTCAGAACGGACTCGGTGAACGCTACGAAGCCATCCGCCACGCTTACGAACACTCACTGCCGCTGCAACAGGTCTGCCAGCCCGCAGATATCGCCGACGGGATCCTCAGCCTCATCACCGGCAGCCGACTGGTCACCGGACAGACACTCGTTGTTGATGGCGGTATGCTGATCGCCGGCTACCAGGTCAAATTCGACTGATCGCTCAGCACACCCCACTCAGCCCGCTCAACCCGCTCAGCGCACCACCGGCTCACCGCTTTCCATGATCCTCAAAGATCAGCGGCGTCGCCGCACCTTCCGGTGCCACCCGGAAATGCACACTCCCGTCCAGCACCTTCCGCAGCAGCTCACCAAACAGCTCGCCACGCCACCCCTGCAGCAGCAACGGTACTTCACCACACTCACCACCGCGAACATAACGCACCAGCTCGGTCAGATCCCGGTTGGTCCCCGCCAGCGCCTGAGCCACATCCTGCTCAGCACACACATTGCTGAGCGCCAGACCCAGCAGACGCGAAATGATCTGATCGTCAGATGACGCATCATCACGCTGACGCTGCCGTGGAGGCAGCCGGTCTTCCGGAATTCGACCGGCTTCAGCAAGCACCCCAATCATCTCAGGCAACAGCTTTTTATACTCAGCACGATTCAGATCGCGAGTCGCGAGGGCCTGCTGCACAGTCGCCGGACGACGTTTGGCCAGATCCATCAGCAGATCGTCCCGCAGGATGCGACGCGGTGCACGATTCCGCGCTGCCGCCTCCTCCTCACGCCATGCCGCCAGCTTCTGCAGAGCACACAGTTCGCGACGCGACAGCCGATGCACACCCGACAACCGCTCCCACGGCTCCAGCTGCTCGTCCTCCCACACGTCCCGACACATGCGGTCAAACTCCGCACACGCCCAGCCCATCCGCTGCTGAGACTGCAGCCAGCCACTCTGAGACTCCCAGATGCTGAGCACGTGCGAGACATCATCCAGTGCATACGTGAGCTGCTCGCGAGTCAACGGGCGACGCAGCCAGTCCGATCGAGTCTGATTGCTGTGGATCGCAATCCCCAGCACACGCTCAACTATCGAATTGTACGACAGCGGATAACTGCGACATCGCAGACCCTCCGCAATCTGAATATCCACCAGCCGCTGCGGTATCCGACCACACCGCTGAATACAGAATCGCACCTCCGCCTGACCACCATGCACCACCACCGTCGTGCGGTCGTCAATCATCAGATCCCACCACGCACCCAGAGACGGAATCGCCAGCGGATCCACCGCCGCACAGCGATCCCGAGTCGCAAACTGGAGCAACCCCAGTTCGGACCGGTAGCCGGCATCCGAAACAAACTCGGTATCGAAGGCCACCAGACCCGCTTCCCGAATATGCTCGCACAACTCCAGAAAATCGTATTGATGCTCGATCAGTTCCGGCTGCATGATGACTCGCCGTCAGGTCGCTGGATTCAGTTCGCGTTGCCAGGACTATAGACAAATCCACCCGTCAGTGTAAATCAATCTGACCACACCCCCGTCTCAACACGACAAAATCTCATCC
>Ga0078894_10001635_pt1 | contig 16735 bp, 15 predicted proteins | sample LauGreSu1BDMLBSD_2_FD_67506 | JGI IMG/M metagenome (GOLD analysis project Ga0078894, IMG submission 67506) | Freshwater lake microbial communities from Lake Michigan, USA - Su13.BD.MLB.SD (version 4) (version 4) | ecosystem: Environmental > Aquatic > Freshwater > Lake | place: Lake Michigan... | reverse complement strand
TGGACTGCAGGTCGAGGGGCGGCCGCAGGTGCAAAAGATTGTTTCGGGGGTGACGGCCAGTCTGGCCTTGATCGAGGCAGCGGTGCAGCGCGGTGCTGACGCGATCCTGGTTCACCACGGTCTGTTTTGGCGCGGGCAGGACGGCCGCGTCACCGGCTGGATGAAGCAGCGCCTGGCCCTGTTGCTGGCCCATGACATCAACCTGTTTGCCTATCACCTGCCGCTCGATGCCCATCCCGAGCTGGGTAACAACGCTCAGCTCGGTCTGCGCCTGGGCCTGCAGGCCTTCGACGGCGATGCGGGGCGTTTCGGCGAGATCGGCCTGGGCTTTCTGGGTGGGCGCAGCGACGGCTCAGCGTTCGATTCGCCGCAGGCGCTGGCGCGCCATGTCGAGCTGGCCCTGGGCCGGCCGGTGACGCTGGTGGCCGGCGGCCAGGCTGGACCGCGCACCATAGGCTGGTGCAGCGGCGGCGCGCAGTCCTACTTCGAGGCGGCGATCGCCGCCGGCGCGCAGGCCTTCATCACCGGCGAAATCTCCGAACCCCAGGCTCACCTGGCGCGTGAGACCGGCGTCAGCTTCATTGCCTGCGGTCATCATGCGTCCGAGCGCTACGGCGCGCCCGCCGTGGCCGCTCATCTGGCGGCCGAGCTCGGTCTGGCGCATGAGTTCGTCGACATCGACAACCCGGCATGAAACCTGTTGTCATCAGCATGGGCGATGCGGCCGGCATCGGACCCGAAATCATCCTCAAGGGCTTGGGCAGCGCGCCGGCTGAAGCGGCCGGCTGCGTGGTGTTGGGCGACCTTCGGGTTCTGCGCCGCGCCAAGGCCTTGCCCGGCGTGGCCGAGTTACCGCTGGCCCTGGCCGAGCTGGACACGCTCGAGCAGGCTGCCCAATTGCCGCCGCGCTGCCTGGGGGTGATGCAGGCCTGTGATTTGCCCGAATTACCAGCCTGGGGACGCATCAGCGCTGCAGCCGGCCATGCGGCCGGTCAGTGCATCAGCGCAGGCGCCCGCGCCGTTCTGCAGGGGCGGGCCAGCGCCTTGGTGACCGCGCCCATCCACAAAGAGGCGATGGCTGCAGCAGGGCTGCCCTGGTCGGCCTTTCCCGGTCATACCGAGCTGCTGCAGCACGAGGCGGCGCAGCATCTGGGCCGCCCTGTGCAGGATCTGCCGGTACGCATGATGCTGGCCAATTCCGAGTTACGCACCGTGCTGGTGAGCATTCATGTGTCGCTGCGGCAGGCGATCGAACTGGTCAGCACCGAGCGGGTGCTGCAGACCCTGGAGATCACCCATGCGGCGCTTTCGCGGGCCTTGGGGCGGGCGCCGCGCATGGCCGTTGCCGGGCTTAACCCGCATGCTGGCGAAGGCGGACTTTTCGGGCGCGAAGAAATCGAAGTCATTGCGCCAGCGATTGCCGCGGCACACGCCCGCGGACTGGACGTGAGCGGTCCGCATGCGCCCGATACCGTCTTCATGCGTGCACGCGCCGGTCAGTTTGACGTGGTGATTGCCATGTACCACGACCAGGGCCTGATTCCGGTGAAATACCTGGGCCTGGAGCAGGGCGTCAATGTCACTTTGGGCCTGCCGCTGCTGCGTACCAGTCCCGACCACGGCACGGCTTTCGACATCGCCGGCAGCGGCCGGGCCGATGCGGCTAGCTTCATGGCCGCCTTGCGGCTGGCGCGCCAGTGGAGCGCCAGCGCGGCCTGAACCACGCCGCGCTCAGCACCTCGCGCGCACCTTCAACGCTGCGGACCGGACTGCAGGCTGTCGCGGATCTGCCGCAGCAACTGCACTTCTTCAGGCACCACCGGCTCGGGCGCGGGCGCGGGCGCCTGTTCGGCGGCCTGCTGGCGCTTGAGGCGATTGATCTGCCGGATCATCAGAAAAATCACCGCAGCCAGGATCAGGAAGTTCACCGTCACTGTTAAAAACTGCCCGTAAGCCAGCACTGGAACGCCGGCCTTGCGCAGTGCATCGAGGGTGCGCGCTGCTCCCTCAGGCACCGAGCCCAAAATGATGAAGAGGTTGGAAAAATCGATCTTGCCAAACACCATGGACACCACGGGCATGATCAGGTCGCCCACCATGGACTCGACCAATTTGCCGAAGGCTGCGCCGATGATCACGCCGACCGCCAAGTCGACCACATTGCCCTTGAGGGCAAATTCCTTGAATTCGCGAAGAATGGACATGAGAAAACCGATTGAAGTGAAAAGAATCCCTTTGTATTACAAAGAGCTCTATGAGGTCAAGCGCGGCAGTGGTCAAGGGCTTGATTGCCTCCGCTACAATCTCGGGTTGACCCCAATACGCCTTTAACGCGCGAGTTTCTAAGGACTTTCATGACCCAAAGCAGCCAAGCCAGCGCGGCGCCCGCACCCGGGCCGCTAGACCCTACGAAAAGAAATTGGATCCTGACCACCGCCGCTGTGGGTGGTGCCGGTGCCGCTGCGGTGGCCGTCCCCTTTGTGAGCACCTTCCAGCCCTCGGAGCGTGCCAAGGCGGCCGGTGCTGCTGTTGAAGTGGATATCTCGGCGCTCAAGCCGGGCGAGAAGGTCACGGTCGAGTGGCGCGGCAAGCCGGTCTGGATCGTCAAGCGCACCCCTGAGCAACTCGAGAGCCTGAAAAAAACCGAAGGCCAACTCGCCGATCCCAAATCTGAGCGCAATCCCGCCGACCTGACTCCGGCCTATGCGCGCAATGGCAACCGCTCGATCAAGCCGGAGGTGCTGGTCGCTGTGGGCATTTGCTCGCATCTGGGATGCTCTCCCATCGACAAGTTCCAGACGGGAGCCCAGCCGTCTTTGCCGGACGACTGGAACGGCGGCTTTTTATGCCCCTGCCATGGCTCGACTTTCGACCTGGCGGGCCGTGTGTTCAAGAACAAGCCGGCGCCAGACAACCTGGAGGTGCCGCCGCATATGTATCTGTCTGACACCCGCTTGCTGATTGGCGAAGACAAAAAAGCCTGATGCCCCTTCGGGCCGCACAGGCCCGGTCAACGGACTAGGAATACCAACATGGCAGACTTCAAAGAAATTTCCCCCGATGCGCCGGCTGGCGCCAAGCTGATGAACTGGGTGGACAACCGGTTTCCGGCCACCAAGATGTTCAAGGAGCATCTGAGCGAGTACTACGCGCCCAAGAACCTGAACATCTGGTACATGTTCGGTTCCTTGTCGCTGTTGGTGCTGGTCATACAGATCGTCACCGGCATTTTTCTGACCATGAACTACAAGCCCGACGCTGCGCTGGCTTTTGGTTCGGTCGAATACATCATGCGCGACGTGCCCTGGGGCTGGCTGATCCGCTACATGCATTCGACCGGCGCATCGGCCTTCTTCATCGTGGTCTACCTGCACATGTTCCGCGGCCTGATTTATGGCAGTTACCGCAAGCCGCGCGAGTTGATCTGGGTCTTTGGCTGCGCGATCTTCCTGGCCTTGATGGCCGAAGCTTTCATGGGCTACCTGCTGCCCTGGGGCCAAATGAGTTACTGGGGCGCTCAGGTGATCGTGAACCTGTTTGCTGCCATTCCTTTCGTCGGCCCCGACCTGGCGCTGTTGATCCGCGGCGACTATGTGGTCGGCGACGCCACCCTCAATCGCTTCTTTGCCTTCCATGTGATCGCCGTTCCCCTGGTACTGCTCGGTCTGGTGGTGGCGCACATCATTGCGCTGCATGAGGTGGGCTCGAACAATCCCGACGGCGTTGAAATCAAAGCCAAGAAAGACGCCGATGGCAAGCCCTTGGACGGCATTGCTTTTCACCCTTTCTACACCGTGCATGACATCTTTGGCGTGAGCGTTTTCCTGCTGGTGTTCTCGGCCGTGGTTTTCTTCGCCCCTGAGGCGGGTGGCTACTTCCTGGAGTACAACAACTTCATCCCTGCCGACCCGCTCAAGACGCCTTCGCACATCGCCCCGGTCTGGTACTTCACGCCCTTTTACTCCATGCTGCGTGCCATCACCACTGAGATGATGTACGTGTTGGTGCTGTGCGTGGCCGTTGCCGCTGTTTTGGCTGTTCTGAAGGGTGGCCTCAACGGCCTCTTCAAGGGTGTGGTGGCCGTCGGTGCGGTGGTGTTGTGCCTGGTCATGCTCAACATTGACGCTAAATTCTGGGGTGTGGTGGTGATGGGTGGTGCTGTGATCATCCTGTTCTTCCTGCCCTGGCTCGACAACAGCCCGGTCAAGTCGATACGCTACCGCCCGAGCTGGAACAAGTGGCTCTATGCCGTGTTCGTGCTGAACTTCCTGGTGCTCGGCTACCTGGGCATCAAGCCGCCTTCGCCGATCAATGAGCGCGTCTCGCAGATCGGTACCCTGTTCTATTTCGGGTTCTTCCTGCTGATGCCTTGGTGGAGCCGTCTGGGCAGCTTCAAGCCTGTGCCTGATCGAGTGACTTTTTCTGCCCACTGAGCGCGCCGGAGCCCTTTGCTATGAAACAAATCAAAAAATTGGTCCTGGGTTTTCTGGCCAGTGTTTTCATCTCCGGAGTTCAGGCGGCCGGCGGCGGTATCGCCTGGGACCGTGCGCCTGACCGTACCAACGACTTCGCGGCGCTGCAAAACGGTGCCAAGCTATTCGTGAATTACTGCTTGAACTGCCACTCGGCTGCTTTCATGCGCTACAACCGCCTGACCGACATCGGCCTGACGGAAAAGCAGATCAAGGACAACCTGCTGTTCACCACCGACAAGGTCGGCGACACCATGAAGGCTGCGATCGATCCCAAGCAGGCCAAGGCCTGGTTTGGCGGCAACCCGCCCGACCTGACTGTTATCGCCCGTTCTCGTTCGGCCGCTGGCCAGGGCAGCGGTGCTGATTACCTCTACACCTATCTGCGCACTTACTACCGTGACGATACCAAGGCCACAGGCTGGAACAATCTGGCCTTCCCGAATGTCGGTATGCCCCATGTGCTGTGGGAGCTGCAGGGTGAGCGCCAGCCGGTGTTCCAAAAAGCCATGAGTCACGGTCAGGAGGTCCAGGTCTTTAGCGGCTGGAAGCAGGTCACCCCTGGCACCCTATCGGCCCGGGACTACGACTCTGCGATGGCCGACCTGGTGTCCTACCTGCAATGGATGGCCGAGCCGGCGCAAAACACCCGTGTGCGGGTGGGCGCTTGGGTCCTGCTTTTTCTAGGCTTGTTTGTCCTTGTGGCCTGGCGCCTCAATGCCGCCTACTGGAAAGAGATCAAGTAATCACTGAGGCCGGGCGCTGGCGTCCGGTGCCATCGGGAGTGGTAGTCGCGCAGGGTCTTCCTGCTACCGGCTTCCACTCCTTCGTTATCTAGGAGACCCCCTGTCATGATGGTTTTGTACTCTGGCACCACCTGCCCGTTTTCCCACCGCTGCCGCTTTGTCCTGTTTGAAAAAGGCATGGACTTCGAGATCCGCGATGTGGACCTCTACAACAAGCCGGAGGACATCAACGTCATGAACCCCTACGGCCAGGTGCCCATCTTGGTCGAGCGCGATCTCATCTTGTATGAGTCCAACATCATCAACGAATATATTGACGAGCGCTTCCCGCACCCGCAGTTGATGCCGGGCGACCCGGTCGATCGGGCTCGGGTGCGCCTGTTCCTGCTCAACTTCGAAAAAGAGCTCTTCGTCCATGTCAGCACTTTGGAGTCGCGCGCCTCCAAGGGCAACGACAAAGCCCTGGAAAAGGCCCGTGCCCATATCCGTGACCGCCTGACCCAGTTGGCCCCAGTGTTCCTGAAGAACAAGTTCATGCTTGGTGAGACTTTCTCGATGCTCGACGTGGCCATTGCGCCGCTGCTTTGGCGTCTGGACTACTACGGCATCGACCTGTCCAAGAATGCAGCGCCCTTGCTCAAGTATGCCGAGCGCATCTTCTCGCGGCCGGCCTACATCGAAGCGCTGACGCCGTCCGAGAAGGTCATGCGCAAGTGAGTGTGAGGCTGGCTTGAACGAGTTGATGAAGGGACCGGAGCATGGCTCCACCCGCCCCTACCTGATTCGTGCACTCTACGAGTGGTGCACCGACAACGGCTTGACGCCTTACGTGGCGGTGCAGGTCGATGAGTCGGTGCAAGTGCCGCGTGAGTTCGTCAAGAACAACGAGATCGTGCTCAACATCAGCTTTGATGCGACCAGCTCGCTCAAGCTGGGTAACGAGTTCATCGAATTCAAGGCCCGCTTTGGTGGCGTAGCGCGCGAGATCGTGGTACCTATACAGCGGGTGATTGCGATCTACGCGCGCGAAAATGGCCAGGGCATGGCCTTCCCCTCCGCGCCAGCGCCGGTCAGTGCCGGCCCCCTGGCTTTCCCTGCTGCCGAGGCGGGTTCTGCGCTGGCTCTGGCAGCCGCAACACCAGCGGGCGAGCCCAAACTCAGCCCGACTGTCTCCGACGCCGGTTCCGACGACCCCCCGCCGCCCAAACCGACGCCCGGCGCGCGGCCGGCGCTCAAGCGCATCAAGTGAGCGACGGCCTGAAGTACACTCGAAGTCATCAGCCGGCTTAGCTCAGTTGGTAGAGCAACCGCCTTGTAAGCGGTAGGTCATCAGTTCGAATCCGATAGCCGGCACCATTTTCAGTCTGGATCAATGGCCTGCGCGGCCTCGCTATCAGTGGCAGCGTTGGTTCCTCCGCGCATTAACCCGGCTTTAGAGTGATCCCAGCACCTTGATGCGGATGCGCTCGACCGGCCATCCCCGCGCTCGCAGCCGCTCCAGCAAAGCAGGCGTGAGTTGGCGCAGCTTGGCGGCCACCGCGCTGTTGCGCACCAGCAAGCTCCATTGACCGTCCTGGCAGGGCCCGGCGTGCACCTGGAGCCCTGCAGGAATCAGAACCCCCAAGTCTTTGAGCATGGCGCTCGAGCGCTCAACCTGACCGGCCAACTGGGCCAGGGCGGGCGCGCCCTCAATGGCTTGAGCGATGGGCAGGGCAGGGGGGAGTCGGCGGTACATAGGCCAGTCGCAGGATGGACGCTCATTATGGGGCTCGGTGCGCTGGCGCTGCGTGAGGCCGGCCCGCTTACCGGTCGCGTCTCAAGTCCGAGCCCGCCAGCGTAAAATCGCGGGTTTGCGGCTTCAGCGCCTCTTCGTCCCTGGTGGGCGTGGCAGGGTGGCGCCGCCGGCCAATACTTCCGAAGGGTTTCGGGCCTGAGCGAGCAGCCGTGCGGTTGTTCGATGGGGCCCCGCGCATATGGCGATCACATTCCTCACCAAGATCTTCGGCAGTCGCAATGACCGCCTGCTCAAAACCTACCGCAAGAGCGTCGAGCGCATCAATGCGATGGAGTCGCAGGTCGCCCAGCTCAGTGACGAGCAGCTGCGCGTCAAGACCGATGAGTTCAAGCGGCGTGTGGCCCAGGGCGAAGCCCTGGAAGCTCTTTTGCCTGAAGCCTTTGCGGTGGTGCGTGAAGGCAGCAAGCGGGTCATGAAGATGCGCCACTTTGATGTGCAGCTGGTCGGCGGCATGTCGCTGCACGAGGGCAAGATTTCGGAGATGCGCACCGGCGAGGGCAAGACCCTGACGGCTACGCTGCCGGTCTACCTCAATGCGCTGACCGGCCTGGGCGTTCATGTGGTCACGGTCAATGATTACCTAGCCAGCCGCGATGCGGCCTGGATGGGGCGGCTTTACAACTTTTTGGGCTTGAGTGTGGGCGTGAACTCGGCGCAAATGAGTCGCGAGGAGAAGCAGGCCGCTTACCGCAGCGACATCACCTACGGCACCAATAACGAGTTCGGTTTCGACTACCTGCGCGACAACATGGTCTATGAGCCAGGCGATCGCGTTCAGAGAGGGCTGAACTATGCCATCGTCGACGAGGTGGACTCCATCCTGATCGACGAGGCGCGTACGCCGCTCATCATCTCCGGTCAGGCCGAGGACCATACTGAGCTCTACCATGCGCTGCACAAGGTGGTGCCCACGCTCACGCGCCAGGAGGGTGAGGCCGATCCGCGCACGGGCGAGGGCGTGATCAAGCCGGGCGACTTTACCGTGGATGAAAAGTCCCACCAGGTGTTCCTGACCGAGCAGGGTCATGAAAACGCTGAGCGCATTCTGGCGGGCATAGGACTGATCCCCGAAGGTGCCTCGCTGTACGACCCGGCCAATATTCAGTTGCTGCATCACCTGTATGCAGCCCTGCGGGCCCAGCATCTGTACCACCGTGACCAGCACTATGTGGTGCAGGCCGGCGAGGTGATCATCGTTGACGAGTTCACTGGCCGTCTGATGTCAGGCCGGCGCTGGAGCGATGGTCTGCACCAAGCGGTGGAGGCCAAAGAGGGCGTGGAGATCCAGGCCGAGAACCAGACCATGGCCTCGATCACCTTCCAAAATTACTTCCGGCTCTACGGCAAGCTCGCCGGCATGACCGGTACTGCCGATACCGAAGCCTATGAGTTCCAGGAGATCTATGGGCTAGAGACGGTGGTGATCCCGCCCAACCGGCCCAGTCGCCGGGAAGACCAGCTGGACCGGGTCTACAAGACCACCTCCGAAAAATACGTCGCAGCGATCGCTGACATTCGGGACTGCTACGAGCGGGGCCAGCCGGTGCTGGTGGGCACCACCTCTATCGAAAATTCAGAGATCATCGACAAGCTGCTGGAGCAGGCCAAGCTGCCGCACCAGGTGCTCAACGCCAAGCAGCACGCCCGCGAGGCTGAAATCATCGCGCAGGCTGGCCGGTCCGGCATGATCACCATTGCCACCAATATGGCCGGTCGCGGCACCGACATCGTGCTCGGGGGCAATGTGGAGCGCATGGCTGAGGCCTTAGAGGCCAATGCCGAGCTCGACGAGGCCGCACGCCAGTCGCAGGTGACTCAGTTGCGCGAGGGCTGGCAGGCCGACCATGACAAGGTCAAGGCCCTGGGCGGCTTGCGCATCATTGCGACCGAGCGCCATGAATCGCGCCGCATCGACAACCAGCTGCGCGGCCGCTCGGGCCGCCAGGGTGACCCGGGTTCCTCGCGCTTTTATCTGAGCCTGGACGATCCGCTGATGCGCATTTTTGCCGGTGAGCGAGTCAAGTCCATCATGGAGCGGCTCAAGATGCCCGAGGGCGAGGCCATCGAGGCGGGCATCGTCACCCGCAGCATCGAGTCGGCCCAGCGCAAGGTGGAGGCGCGCAACTTCGACATGCGCAAGCAGCTGCTCGAATACGACGACGTGGCCAATGACCAGCGCAAGGTTATCTACCAGCAGCGCAACGACATCATGGACGCGCAAAGTCTGCAGTTGCAGATTGCCGCTCTGCGTGAAGGCTGCTTCACCGACTTGGCGCGCCAGTACGTGCCGGTCGAAAGTGTGGAAGAGCAATGGGACCTGCTTGGCTTGGAGCGGGTATTGGCTGAGCAATGGCAGATCGATTTGCCCCTGCAAAAGCAGCTGGCCGATGAGACCTCGGTCACCGATGAGGATGTGGTGGCCAAGGTGGTGGCTGCCGCCAACGCGGCTTTTGCCGCCAAGGTCGAGCAGATTGGGCAGGACAACTTCGAGCAGTTCGAACGCATGGTGCTACTGCAGACCATAGACACTCACTGGCGTGAGCACCTGAGTGCGCTGGACTATCTGCGCCAGGGCATACACCTGCGTGGCTATGCGCAAAAGCAGCCCAAGCAAGAGTACAAGCGCGAGGCCTTCGAGCTTTTCTCCCAACTGCTCGACAGCGTCAAGAACGAAGTCACCCGTGTGCTGATGACGGTGCAGGTGCAGTCGCGCGAGCAGCTCGACGAGGCCGCCGCTCAGATCGAGCAGCGTGGCGAACAAATCAGCAACGTGACCTATTCGGCCCCCGACGAGAGCGGCGAGCCCCAGATCACCGAGGCCGACGCGGCTAAGCTGCAGTCCTTCCTGGAAAACCAGTCGGTGCCTCGGGTCGGTCGCAACGATCCCTGCCCCTGCGGCTCGGGCAAGAAATACAAGCAGTGCCACGGCCGTCTGAGCTGATCGGCCTTTTCGTTTGCCTTTAAGCCTGGAGCTATGCCATGCCCGTGAATTTGCAGGCCACGCCTGACCATGAGCTCCTTGCGGTGCCCGGCGTGCGCTGGGGCACCACTGAGGCCGGTGTGCGCAAAGCAGGCCGCAAGGATGTCTCGGTCATGCTGCTCGATCCTGGCTGCGCCGTCGCCGGCGTCTTCACCCAGAATCGTTTTTGCGCCGCGCCGGTACAGGTGTGTCGCCAGCATCTGGCCGCGGGCCAAGGCGTCCGCGCCTTGCTCATCAACACCGGCAATGCCAACGCGGGCACTGGCGCCGACGGACTGGCGCGCGCCCAGGCTTGCTGCCAGGCCCTGGCGAGCCAGCTGGGCCTATCGTCCGAACAGGTGCTGCCGTTTTCAACCGGCGTGATCATGGAGCCGCTGCCCAGCGAGCGCATCATCGCCAGCTTGCCGCAGGTGGTGCAAGCCGCACAGACCGATAACTGGGCGCAGGCGGCCCAGGCCATCATGACTACCGACACCGTGCCCAAGGCCTGCTCGCGCCGTGTGCAGGTCGGCGGCAAGCAGGTGACCATCACCGGCATCAGCAAGGGTGCAGGCATGATCCGCCCCAATATGGCCACCATGCTCGGCTTCATGGCGACCGATGCCTGCATCGCCCCTGAGCTGATGGCCGGCCTGGCGCATGATTTGGCTGAGAACTCCTTCAACCGCGTGACCGTTGATGGCGACACCTCCACCAACGACTCCTTTGTGCTGGTGGCTACCCAGCAAGCCGGCCATGCGACCATCACCTCCTGGGACTCGGCCGATGCCCAGGCTCTGCGCGCAGCGCTGATGGATGGCGCGCGCTGGCTGGCGCAGGCCATCGTGCGCGATGGCGAGGGCGCAACCAAGTTCATCACGGTGCGGGTCGAAGGGGGCCGCGATGGCGCCGAATGCCGGCAGGTGGCTTACGCAATCGCCCATTCGCCCCTGGTCAAGACCGCGTTTTTTGCCAGCGACCCCAACCTCGGCCGTATCCTGGCGGCGGTGGGCTATGCCGGCATCGCCGACCTGGACCAAACCCTGATCGATCTGTACCTGGACGATGTGATGGTGGCCCAGGGTGGCGGCCGTCACCCCCAGTACCAGGAAGCCGATGGCGCGCGGGTGATGAAGCAAAGCGAAATCACAGTGCGGGTCCTGCTGGGCCGTGGCCAGGCCAGCGACACCGTTTGGACCTGCGATTTTTCCTACGACTACGTCAAGATCAACGCCGACTACCGCAGCTGACGCTGCGCGGCGAGCACTTCTTGCAAGAAAGCCAAGATGACTGAATTACAAGGGCTGCTGGGCCGGGTTGAAACCCTGCTCGGGCGCATCGAGTCCATCCTGCCTGGGCCCCTGGCCGCGCCCGACTGGGGCGCGGCTAGGGCCTGGCGCTATCGCCGCCGCAGCTCAGGCCATGGCCTGCTCATGCCCGTGCTGCACATCTCCAGCATTGCGCTCAATGACCTGCAGGAAATCGAGGACCAGAAGGCCAAGATACAGCGCAACACCGAGCAGTTTGTCAAAGGGCTGCCGGCCAACAATGTGCTCCTGACGGGTGCGCGCGGTACCGGTAAATCGTCACTCATCAAGGCCTGCCTCAATACCTACTCGCCGCAGGGCCTGCGGTTGATCGAGATCGACAAGGACGACATCATCGACCTGCCCGACATCGTGGAGTTGGTCAGCGCGCGGCCGGAGAAGTTCATCATCTTCTGCGATGACTTGAGTTTTGAAGACGGTGAGTCGGGCTACAAGGCGCTCAAGTCCATCCTCGATGGCTCGGTGGCCGCCTCCACGCCCAATGTGCTCATTTATGCCACCAGTAATCGGCGCCACTTGCTGCCCGAGTACATGAAGGAGAACCTCAGCTATACCCACACCGCTGACGGCGAGGTGCATCCGGGCGAGGTGGTCGAAGAAAAAATTTCTCTGTCTGAACGCTTTGGCCTGTGGGTGAGTTTCTACCCCTTCAGCCAAGACGAGTATCTGACCATCGTGGCCCAGTGGCTGCGCTCCCATGGCGTGCCCGAGCCTGAGATTGAAGCAGCCCGGCCGGTGGCCCTGCTCTGGTCGCTGGAGCGCGGCGGCTCGCGCAGCGGGCGGGTGGCTTATCAGTTCGCGCTTGACTACGCTGGCCAGCACGGGCGTGCATGAGCCCCCTGCTTGCTGACGGCCAGCAGCCGCGCCAGGGCGACCGCAAGGTCGTCGAAGTGGCGGTCGGCGTACTCATTCGTGCCGACGGCCAGTTTTTGCTCACCTCGCGTCCCGCGGGCAAGGTCTACGAAGGCTACTGGGAGTTTCCGGGCGGCAAGATCGAGGCCGGTGAGACGGTGGAGCAGGCCTTGCGACGCGAGTTGCAGGAAGAAATTGGCATCACCATCGCGGCGGCCCAGCCTTGGCGCATCGAGATGGTGGATTATCCGCATGCGCTGGTGCGCCTTCATTTCTGCCAGGTCTTCGAATGGGCGGGCGAGCTGCAGATGAAGGAAGGCCAGCGCTTTGCCTGGCAGGACCTGCCGGTGCAGGTTCAGCCGGTCCTACCCGGCACCATCCCTGTTCTGGCCTGGTTCGCGCAAGAGCGAGGCTTTGAGGGGGCGACGCACCGGGTTTAAACGGTGCTGCCCGATCGACAAAGGCTGGAGCCTTCAGAAAGAGGGGGCGTAGGAGCCGCGCCCTCGCGGCGGTGCGGCGCTCGATCAACAGCCCTATCGCGCCGGGGGCGGCGCTCCCACATGAAAGACCAGTGAGCCAATGGGATGTGGGAGCCGCGCCCTCGCGGCGATGGCGGTGGCGGTGAGCGCTGCTTTTGATCGGGCGCCATCGCGCCGGGGGCGGCGCTCCCACATGAAAGACCAGTGAGCCAATGGGATGTGGGAGCCGCGCCCTCGCGACGATGCGGCCTTACAGCCCCAGCTGGGTCCGCAGGAAGTCCATCACCTCGGCATCCAGCACCTTGGTCGCTGCTGCATCCTTGCGGTGCTGGTACTCGAGCTGGCCTTCTTTGAGGCCCCGCTCGGAGATCACCAGTCGGTGTGGGACGCCTATCAGTTCCCAGTCGGCGAACATGGCTCCAGGGCGCTCGTCCCGATCGTCAAGCATGACTTCCACACCCAAGGCGCTCAGTGCATCGTGGACCTGCTCGGCCCGCTCGCGCACGGCGGCGCTGCGGTGCGCGCCGATCGGGCAGATCACCACGGTAAAAGGTGCCAGCGCGTCAGGCCAGATGATGCCGCGCTCGTCGTGGTTTTGTTCGATGGCTGCCGCTGGCAGGCGGGTGATGCCGATGCCGTAGCAGCCCATCTCCATCAGCTTGGGCTTGCCGTCTTCGTCCAGGAAGCTGGCGTTCATGGCCTTGGAGTATTTAGTACCCAGGTAAAACACATGGCCGACCTCGATGCCGCGCTCGATGGCCAAGTTGCCCTGGCCGTCGGGTGAGGCATCGCCAGCCACCACATTGCGCAGATCGGTCACCAGCTCTGGCTCGGGCAGGTCGCGGCCCCAGTTCACGCCGGTGATGTGATAGTCGACCTCGTTGGCGCCGCAGATCCAGTCGGCCATCACCGCCACTTCGCGGTCGGCGATCACGCGCACCGGCTTTTTCAGGCCGATCGGGCCCAGATAGCCAGGCTTGCAGCCAAAGTGGTCTTCGATTTCGGTCACGGTGGCAAAGCGGAAGGCGGCCAAGCCCGGCACCTTGCCGACCTTGACCTCGTTCATATCGTGGTCACCGCGCAGCAGCAGCAAGCAGACTTGGGTTTTGACCACCGCGCCTTGCTCGCCCAATTCGTCGGTGGCCAGCACCAGGGACTTGACGGTGCGCTCAAGCGGCAGGTTCAGCAGTGCGGCCACATCGGCGCAGGTGCTTTTGCCCGGGGTGGCGGTTTTCTTCATCGCCTCGACAGCGGCTGGGCGTGGGCCTGCCGGTGGCAGGGCCTCGGCCTTTTCCATATTGGCCGCGTAGTCGCTGCTCGGGCAGTAGACGATGGCGTCTTCGCCGGTCGCTGCGATCACCTGGAATTCTTCGGACAAGTCGCCACCGATGGCCCCTGAATCGGCGGCCACCGCCCGATAGCGCAGCCCGAAGCGGTCAAAGATGCGGCGATAAGCCTGCGCCATGGCCTGGTAGCTGGCCTGCGCTGCGGCCGGGTTGCGGTCGAAGCTATAGGCGTCCTTCATGATGAACTCGCGCCCGCGCATCAGTCCAAAGCGCGGCCTGCGCTCGTCGCGAAACTTGGTCTGAATTTGATAGAAATTCTTGGGCAGCTGCTTGTAGCTGCGGATCTCCTGGCGGGCGATGTCGGTCACCACCTCTTCGCTGGTGGGCTGAACCACAAAATCGCGGTCGTGGCGGTCGCGGATGCGCAGGAGCTCGGGCCCCATTTTTTCAAAGCGACCGGTTTCCTGCCAGAGCTCGGCCGGCTGTATCACCGGCATGGTCAGCTCGATCGCACCGGCGCGGTTCATCTCCTCGCGCACGATGGCCTCGACCTTGCGGATCACCCGCAGGCCCATGGGCATATAGGTGTAGATGCCGGCGCCGAGTTTTTTGATCATGCCGGCGCGCATCATCAACTGATGGCTGACCACCTCGGCATCGGCGGGGGCTTCCTTGAGCGTGGCAATGTGGAACTGGGACGCTTTCATGCGGGTCTGCTGGGGGTGGGGAGACGCAAATGCGGGGCGGCAGCTTGGCGCTGCGGCCACGGCTGTGCATAATGGTCTCAGTTTTAAATTTTTGAGGTTCGATTATGCTCGACCGAGACGGCTTCAGGCCCAACGTCGGCATCATCCTGCTCAACCAGAGAAGCCAGGTCTTTTGGGGCAAGCGCATACGCACCCACTCCTGGCAGTTCCCGCAGGGTGGCATCGACCGGGGTGAAAACCCCGAGCAGGCCATGTTTCGTGAGCTGCACGAGGAGGTGGGCTTGCATCCGCATCATGTGCAGGTGCTGGCCCGGACCCGGGACTGGTTGCGCTACGAGGTGCCCGATCGTTACATCCGGCGCGACGCGCGTGGCCACTACAAGGGCCAAAAGCAGATCTGGTTTTTGCTGCAGCTGGTGGGCCACGACTGGGACTTGAACCTGCGCGCCACCGACCATCCCGAGTTCGACGCCTGGCGCTGGAACGACTACTGGGTACCGCTGGACGTGGTGGTGGAGTTCAAGCGCGGTGTCTATGAGATGGCGCTCAATGAGCTGTCGCGCTACGTTCCGCGCGGTGAGGCCCGTGCCGACCAGCGCCCGCGTTTCTTGCGGGGTGGCCCGCGCCGCGAAGCGGCAGGGCAGGGGCCCGGCTCGGTGGATCCGGCCGACATCGACCTGCCGCCTGGCGCCAGTTTTGACCCCGATCCGCAGCGTGATCTGCGCGATCTGCCGGCCGTCAAGCCTTGAGCATGGGCAGGCTTGCCCTGCCTGATTGCTTCAGCGCGAGAGCACGAGGTTGGTGCGGTGAACCATCTCCGGCTCTCCGGTGTATCCGAGCAGGCGCTCGAATTCGCTGGAGGCCTTGCGCAAAATCAGACGCGCTTCGGCACTGGAATAGTTGGCCAGGCCGCGTGCAATTTCCTGGCCCTGCGGGTCACGCACTGCAATCACATCGCCGCGCGCAAACTCCCCTTGCACGGCGATCATGCCTATGGGCAGCAGGCTCTTGCCCTCATCGCGCAGTTTGAGCACTGCGCCCTCATCGACGGTCACCGAGCCGCGCAGTTGCAGGTGATCGACCATCCACTGCTTGCGCGCCTGGTTCTTGGCGGTTTGGGCGATCAGCAGGGTACCGATCAGCTCGCCGGCGCACAGACGCAGCAGGGCGCCTGGCTCGCGGCCCCAGGCGATCACCGTCGAGGCCCCTGAGCCGGCGGCGCGCTTGGCCGCCAGGATTTTGGTGATCATGCCGCCCTTGCCTATGCTCGAGCCGGCACCGCCGGCCATGGCTTCGAGCGCAGGGTCGCCGGCTCGTCCCTCATGCACAAACTGCGCTTGAGGGTCCTTGCGCGGATCAGCCGAGTACAAGCCCTTCTGGTCGGTCAGGATGATGAGCAGGTCGGCCTCGATCAGATTGGCCACCAGCGCGCCCAGGGTGTCGTTGTCACCGAACTTGATTTCGTCGTTGACCACCGTGTCGTTTTCGTTGATCACCGGCACCACGCCCAGTTGCAGCAGGGTCAGCAGGGTAGAGCGGGCGTTGAGGTAGCGTTCACGGTCGGCCAGGTCGGCATGGGTGAGCAAGACCTGTGCGCTGCCCACGCCTTGCTCGCGCAACTGGCTCTCATAGGCCTGCACCAGGCCCATCTGGCCCACCGCGGCGGCAGCCTGCAGCTCATGGATGGCGCTGGGCCGGCTGCTCCAGCCCAGGCGCTTCATGCCTTCGGCAATGGCGCCGCTGCTGACCATCACCACCTCGCGCCCGTCCTTGGACAGCCGTGCCAGTTGCTCGCACCACTGGGCGATGGCTTGCGCGTCCAGGCCGCGGCCTTCGTCGGTGACCAGGCTGGAGCCGACCTTGACCACGATGCGGCGGGCTTGGCTGAGCACCTCTAAGCTGAGCTTGCTTTGCATGTCTGTTGGATCTCTCGCAGGCCTGGGGCGGGCCCGGCTTCAGGTGGGGGTATCGGCCGCCGATGCGAAGCGCGGATCGACCTGAGCCTGCGGCTGAGCGGCCCGTCGCACCTGTTCAATGAAGGGATAGATGGCGCGGATCAGCGGCTCGCAGCCTTCGCGGGTCAGGGCCGAAATCTCGAACACCGGCCCCTT
>Ga0078894_10001633_pt1 | contig 16744 bp, 15 predicted proteins | sample LauGreSu1BDMLBSD_2_FD_67506 | JGI IMG/M metagenome (GOLD analysis project Ga0078894, IMG submission 67506) | Freshwater lake microbial communities from Lake Michigan, USA - Su13.BD.MLB.SD (version 4) (version 4) | ecosystem: Environmental > Aquatic > Freshwater > Lake | place: Lake Michigan... | reverse complement strand
ATAGGAAAAGTATAAGAAAAAGTAGAAATAAGAAGAATAGGAAAAGTATAAGAAAAAGTAGAAATAAGAAGAATAGGAAAAGTATAAGAAAAAGTAGAAATAAGAAGAATAGGAAAAGTAAAAAGTAAAATTAAAGATGTGAAATATAATATATGAAATGGAAATGGAAATGGAAAAGGAAAAGGAAAAGGAAAAGGAATTGGATTCTATCGTTAAATGTGTAATACAAAAATTTGTAGAGAGATCTCAAATTGGAAAAAAGAAATATGGAACAGATTTAGATCGTACTGATTTAACAATTCTTGATTGGATAAAACATGCACAAGAGGAGAATATGGATAGTATTTTATACCTTGAAAAACTAAAACAAGAACTTTATAATGCTGGATATAAATGATGTTTTGAAATGTTTTGAAATGTTTTGAAATGTTTTGAAATGTTTTGAAATGTTAAAAATGATTTAATATTTATAATCTATAAATATTATAAAATAAAGATGGACTTGGTAGAATCTTCTGTTTTTGTAGGCGAACGAGGAGAAGAATTTAAAGAACTTATAAATGATTTATTAAATCAATGTCATATTGAAGAAAAATATATGAAGAAATTATTAACACAAAAATCTCTTTCTTATTTTTCTACTGTTTTTACTCACGAATCTGCAGACTCTCTTAATAATTATATTTTTTTTAAAAGTCTTGGTCATTCTACTGTAGAAAAATGCCTAGTATGGTATATATTTAAACATAATGATAAAATAAAGTCTAAAATTACTCAACAACTTGTTACTGATATTAAAAGAAATATAATGGAAAAAAATAAATTGAGTACTGTTTATGGTGATAAAATAACTTCAAAATTTATTACAATATTACAAAAATTGAAAGAAGATCCTACAAAAAAAGATAAAATAATTCATGAAATTGTAGAAGCTTTTTACGGAGCTATCGAATTAATTATAGATAATGAATATGAAATTGGTACGGGATTTGAAGTAGTAGGAAAATGCATAGAGAATGCTTTAAGTGAAATAGATTTTGAAAAAGAGAAAGAAAAAGATCCAAAAATAGTATTAAATAGTATTTTTAATAAATATAAATCAAAAATTGGATCAATTGAATACGTTTCCGAAAAGAATAAAGATAATAAAAATGTAACAGATACCGTTTTGTATCAAAAACTTGGCATTAAAAAATTTCTTATATCAAAAGGACAAGCCCATAATAATAAAGAGGCGGAAAAAATTTCTGCTCAAAAAGCAATATTAATTTTTAAACAAAAAGGCATTCTTACATTTGATGGAAATTTTATGAATTTCGTATTTTAGGTTTTCATAATATAAAATAATTTATAATAAGGTGGCATATTATTATGAGACGCAGTAGTTCCATCGGCGTTTCCTCCATTAGCCCCTGTTTGAACTTCTTGTTTACAATAGGCAAAATGATCTTGTTCTTGTGGCGCCATAACTATACTAGCACAATCATGGCTATGGCCATTGTGACTATGTGAAGGCATCTTAGAATTATCTATAACTTCTGTCGCAGATCCTCCTATATTTCCTAACTTGTAGTCAGATCCGGTAGATATAATAAAACGGTTAGTTAAATTTGGCGTTCCATTATTTCCATCACATAAAACCCATCCGATTGGGATAGCCGATTTGGTCCACATAATAATTACGCCTTTTGGTAGTAGATTAAAAGTTGTAGTTGTAACCGAACCTGTTACATCACAATTTCCGCTTATTTCTTGCGTTAGTGTTAATCCGTTTGGTTTAGTAACAGACCCTGAAATCTCTTGAATTCCATTTACAGTTTGAGAGTTGTTTACAACATTATTTTTATCTATAACTTCTGTGCCAGAAACAAAGTTTCTTTTTATTACAGAATCTAATGCCACTATTAAATTGTTTTTGACATCAACATTGCTTAAATTTGTTTCACCATTTTCTACTGAACTTACATTTAAGTATTGTATCCCCAAATCTGTAGTTCCTTTTATAATATTTCCAGAATTATCTGCTGTTATAACATTTAAAGGAACTTCTGACCCACTAAATATCGCAGTTGTTTTTTTAACAGGTGGAATTGATGGCGCAGAAAAAGACTTTGTTACTATAAAAATTAAAAATACAAGTAAAAAGGATATTATTAATATTAATAACTTCATTTATTTTATATTATTACAATAATATAAAATAAATTTATAATTTCATGATAAAAGCCAAAGCGTAATATGGTGGCATATTATTATGAGGTTTATCTCCTCCTGATATTCCTGTCTTAACTTCATATTGACATGTTGCAAATTTGGGTTCAACATTTCCCCAAGATCCTGTTACCGATCTACATTTTCCTGTCCAACTATTTCCCCAGAAACTTGTAACAGTTTTAACATGGGTATGTCCGCCAGAGTGTGTATGAGAGGGGATATTTTCTAATTTTAAAGTTACTTCTTTTTCACCAGCCTTTTGTCCTATTTGATAATTATCGCTTCCTAAAATTCCATCTGCTAATATAAATCTGTTACTGAGATCAGGAACACCTGTAGCATTTCCATCACACAAAGTCCATCCATCGGGAACAGTTGTTCCATTCCACATTACAATAATTCCTTTTGGTATTATATTTATTTTTTTACTTGTATTCATAATTATATTCGATACTACTGTATTTCCTACTATCTTTTCATTTCCAACTAAACTTTGTGTTCCACTTATTGTTTGTTTTCCATTTTTTAGTTCTTGGCTTCCACTTACATATTCATCGTTTAGACATTTAACAGATCCAGCTGTTAAACTATCATCTATATGTAAATTTTTATTAAGTGTTACTTCTCCAGTATGCTGACTTTTGTTAAAAACAGATAATCCAGTTAGTCCTATATCACTTGTGTATTCAATTTTTCCGTTTTTAATATTATCTATTCCAGACACGTACAAAACATTTGTAGATTCAGCCGGATAGTTTTCTCTTTTTTCTCTATAAAAACAAAAAATAAGAATTACTATAATAATAATAATGAATATAAATTGATATTTCATATTTATTTAACACAATATAAAATTTATTTTTTCATAATAAATCTTAATACATAATAAGGTGGCATATTATTGTGAGGTTTTGCAACACCTCCAATGCCTCCTTGTGCATCAATATCATCATCACTTCCTCTTGCACCCATGGCGAAATGATTATTATCTTCGAATCCTGCTGCATAACTATAAGTACCTCCGTGAGCATGATATGTATGAGAATGAGCAGGGATTTGATTTAATTTTAAAGTTACTTCTTTTTCTCCTCCTATTTCTCCGATGCTAGAAGATAAATTAGTGGCTAAAGGAAATCTGCCAGATAAATTTGGAGTTTTGCCACCATTTCCATCATCTCCGCCGTTACATAATACCCAGCCATCTGGAATTGTCGATTGTCCCCACAATACAATTGATCCACTTGGCATAATACTTAATGATCCACATGTTAAATCTCCGTCAATATACTTTGTTCCATTTATTGTTTGATTACCGTTTATTGTTTGACCCCCATTTATTGTTTGTTTTTGAGTGATAGTTTGATTAGAACCTTCTTTTATAATATGATTTCCCGAATTAGTTATATTTCCTTTTGTTGTAAAATTTTGACCAACGTTTAATATATCCATTTTTGTATTTGTATCAATATTAGTTCTTGTTTGAACATTTAAATTTGATAATTTTATTTTACTTGTTGTAATAAGATCTCCATTTATATCGGTACATAATAAACTTATAGGATTTTGTGGAAAATTTTCAATTACATTTTTTTCATTATTATTAGACTTAGAATTACAAATATCATACTTTAATGAAATAAATAAAACTAAAGATACAACAAATATTACAGTTATCACTATGGCTATATTTTTCATATTTATTATATGAAAAATAATTTATCACCAAGAAATATTATCAATTCCTTTTTTATAAAGTTCTTTATTTACATTTTTAAACAAATTAGATCCCATAAAAGCTTTTTGACTATTAGAATTATAAGCACTAAAAGGACTAGGATGAGAAGTCTCTAAAATTACATGATTTTTATTAGTAATAAGATCTTTCCATTCTGATGCTTTTTTACCTAAAACAACCCAAATAATAAATTCCTTTTCTGATAATTTTTTAAAAACTTTTTTCATAAAATTAGACCATAACTCTAAATGAGATTCCGGCGATCCATGTAAAACTGTAAGAGATGTATTCATCAATAAAATTCCCTGTTTAGTCCAATGTTCCAAATTCCCATCTTTAGTAGGATAATATCCTTCTTCTTCTAATTCTTTATAAATATTCTGTAAAGAAGGGTTTATTTTATTACCAAATTTTACATCAAAACATAATCCAGTAGCACTTCCATTATGATAAGGATCTTGTCCAATAATAACAATATTTGTTTTATTAAAAGGAGTAAGATAAAAACATCTAAAAATATTTTCTTGTTCTGGATAGTATTTTTCTTCTTCATTATTCAATTTCTCTAAAAGTGAAATAATTTCTGTTTCAACATCAAAAGAGAAGAAAAAATCAGTCCATTCAGGACAAAGTCTAAAAAAATCCGGGTAAGACATGTCTAAATTCTTATAAATTTTACTTTAAGTTTTTATAATTCAATTTTATAATTTTATTTTATATAAAATATAAATGAGTGATAAACATGATTATTATTGTTTAGCTAAAAAATCTGGTTTTAAATCTTATTATTCAGGAGGAAAAAGAGTTTCAAAGTCTGAATTTTATAAAAGATATCCCGATTTTGACGAAAAAAATTGTATTTTAACACAACATAAAAAAGTTTTAAAACAAGATATTGAAACAGTACAGTCTATTAAAGATCAACTAGAAAGATGTATATATAATTTAGAAGAGTCAAATAAAAGATATAACAAATTAAACATTGCTAAAGAAGAAGAATATTATCCTAAAATTTTAAATTTAAAAAGAGAAGTTTCTAACTGTGAACAAAACATAAAGAAGTATAAAGAACAAATTCAAAATCTTAATATGTCATCACAAAACTATAATAAAGAACTAAAACAAAAACAAAAAGTAATAGACAATTTAGTTAAAGATATAGAAAATGGAAAACTTGATATTCAAAAACTAGATAGTTCTATAAATCTATTCAAAATTGAAAATCAAGATCTAAAAAGTCAATTTTTAGAATGTAGCAAAAGAAGCGAAGAACTCAAAGAAGAATTGAAAGACGTGTTGGTTTCAATGGAAGATTACCAAAAAAATAAGGATCTAATTCAAGACCTAGAACAACAAGTCAGAACATTAAACGAAAGATTAATTTTGACAGAAAGCCAAAAATCGACACTCGAAGAAATAATTTCTGAAAAAGAAGAAGAGTTAAAAAGAGCACGTGCTCTTAAAGATAGTGAAGAAGTAAAAAAACTTCAAGAAGAACTAGGCGATTTTAACGTAGAGAGTGTTCTAAAAATGAAAAATGACCTCGAAGAATCAAAAAAACGCATAGAAGAACTAGAAGGATATTTGAACGAAGTATATGATGAAATAAAAGAATCTGATTTAGAAGATGAGAAAGATTCAGAAAAAGAGAAAGAAGAACTAAAAGATGAACTTGTAAAAGAACTTAAGCAGGTTTTAGACGAAAAAAATGCAAATGATTTTGCAGAAGAAATATTAGAAGAGCCAAATTTTTCTCAATATAAAGATGAACTTAAACTTGAAGAAAAACCAGAAACTCTATATGATTATTTTAGCAAAAAATTCAATAAGTTCTTTTCTTTTGGACAAAAAGAAATAGAGAAAAAAATAGATGATAAATTCAATAAATTAAAAAGTACAGATTTAACAGAACAAGTAAAAGAACAAGTAAAAGAAACATCAAAAAAAGCATGGCATCACAAATATAAACCTGCTCTCGTATCTATGGCAACTGTTATATTGGCAACTGCCGCTTCTCGTTCTATGTTATCTTCGTCTTCTCTATCTGATAAATCTGTATCTTCTATTTCTTACGGGCCTATTAACCTAAATTTTTCAAAATTTGAATCAGAACTAGACAAGATGGTTGGTAATAAATCAGAAAAACTTAATGAGATTATTAATATTGTAGTTGACACGATACCTTATCAAAATACTTTTACTAATGTATCAAATTTTCCAGAATGGTCAAATGTATCAAATATGCCAAATGTTCCAGAATGGTCAAATGTATCAGGAGATTATTTTAAAGTTGATGTTTCTGAACCTTTAAAAACTTTTGAAAAGCCATCTAAAGATGAATACAAATTTGATGATCTATTTTCTTTATATTTTCAATAAAAGATAATTTTATATGAATTTGAAAGATTTAATTATAATATTTATAAATATTATAATTATAGATTAAATTTAAGAAGAGCATGATTCGCACAATTCTCTCATTTTTTGATCTCGTGGACACACTCCTGTTTCTTTAACGACTTTATTGATATGTTCTTTTCGTTCCGCCTTGATTCTTTGAATAGAAGTTGCATCTAAACCAAATTTGGTAGGGTCGACTGCAGCTTGAGTACGCAAGTAGTACATTCCAGTCTTAAGACCATGTTTCCAAGAATAGAAATGGCTACTATTTAATTTCTTAAAACTTACAGTTTCCATAAATAAATTCATACTTTGCATATGATCTACAAAAGGACTTCTTTCAACTGCTTGTTTTAGAATATCAGTCATCATTAATTCATAAGCTGTTTTATAAATTTCTTTAATATTTTTAGGAATCTTTACACATCGCTGGACACTTCCATTGTCATATAATATCTCTTCGTAAATTTCTTTAGTCCAAAGACCAAGTTTTAATAAATCTTTAATAAGATGACGATTTACAACTGTAAATTCCCCAGCGAGAGTCTTTCTTAAATAAATATTGCTTGTAAATGGTTCAAATGCTTCATTATTACACATTATCTGAGATGTACTAGCAGTTGGCATTAATGCTGTCAAAAGACTGTTTCGAATTCCGTGAATCTTCATTTCTTCAAACAAAGGGGTCCAGTCAAGAGTAGTTTTAGAATCCCACAAAGTGAATTGTAATTGACCTTTGCTATGAGGACTTCCTTCATAGCTTTTATATTTTCCATATTTTTTAGCAAGCTGAATACTCATTCTAACCGATCCGTAATAAATATTCTCAAAAATAAGTTTATTTAATTCTCTAGCTTTTTCCGAACCAAATGGAAGAGATAGCATACAATATACATCTGCCAAACCTTGAACACCAATTCCAATTGGACGATTTTCCATATTAGTTTTTCGTGTTTCCGGTGTAGGATAAAAGTTTACATCAATTACATTGTTTAAATTATATGTAATAGTAGATGCAACATCTCTAAGTTTCTCAAAGTTAAAAACTAGTGAACCATCTACTTCTTCTACATATTTTGGAAGACAAATTGAAGCTAAATTACAAACTGCATAATTTTCTTTATTTGAAAATAAAGCAATTTCATTGCATAAATTGCTATTACGAATTACTCCCAAATGTTCTTGCATATTTCTTCGATTTACGTTGTCTTTGAATGAAATATAAGGCATTCCTGTTTCAATTTGATTTTCAATAATATGATTCCATAATTCCCTAGCTTTTACTTGTTTCTTATATTTCATTTCATTTTCATAAGAAATGTATAATTGTTCGAATTTTTCACCATAACTATCAACTAATCCTGGACATTCATCAGGACACATCAAAGACCAATTTTCATCATTTTCAACACGCTTCATAAATAGATCTGGAACCCATAGAGCTAAAAACAGATCTCTGGTTCTAAGGTTCTCGTCTCCTGTATTTTTACGTAATTCAACAAATGAAAAAATATCAGAATGCCAAGGCTCCATATAAATTGCGATGCTTCCTTGACGTTTTCCTCCTTGATTGATATAACGTCCTACCATCTCGAGGGTTTTGCACAAAGGAATAATTCCTTCACTTCTTCCATTTGTTCCTCGGATAAGGCTTCCTTTTGCTCTAATATTTGATAAAGAAAGTCCGATTCCTCCTGCCCATTTTGAGATTTTAGCTGTATCAGAAATAGTTTTGAAAATACTGTCAATGTCATCTTCTGATGAAAATAAAAAGCAAGATGATAATTGAGGACGTTTTGTTCCGCTATTAAATAAAGTTGGAGTAGCATGCGTAAAATATAAATTGCTCAACAAATCATAAGTTTCTTTTACTTTTTCCAATGATTCTTCTAAAGTAACTGATTCTTTTGAATCGTCATTAGAATTCTTAGAATAATCATAATAATGACAACCATGAATTTGAATAGCAACTCTCATCCACATATGTTGAGGTCTTTCTACAATTTTGCCATCAATACGAATTAGATAAGAACGTTCTAAGGTTTTAATTGCAAAATAATCAAATAATAAATCACGATTATAATCAAAAAATGAATTGATTTTATCAATATTTTCAATAGTAAAATTAAAAAAAGAATCTGATAATAATCCTTGACTGTTAAGTTTTTCCACAACATCTTTATATTCTAAAGATGTCTCTTTAGCAATATTACTTGACAAAATTCGTCCTCCCAACTTATTATAATCAGGAAAATGATGAGCTTTAGTAGCACAAATATCAGCAGATAAAATATCTAATTCTCTGGTAGTAATTCCATCATATAAAGAATTGATGGTATCTTTAGCAACTATAATAGGATCGACATATTCTAGACCAAAGCATAAATCTGAAATTCTTTTTGTAATCTTGTCAAAAGAGACAGATTCCTTATTTCCGTTACGCTTAGTCACTTGCATCTTCTTTTATTTATAAAATTATTTTATAAATTGAAATTAAATCATTTTTATAAATAATATGATTTAAATGATAAATATATGTGTCAAGTGATAATAAAAAGAAGAAAAAGTAATAGAAAAATGATTTGTAATATATAAATTATGTTATAAAATTTTAGTTTTATAAAACTAAAATTAAAGATATATTGAATAATTATCAAAATCGATATTAATAGAAAAGCTTTGTTCAGGCTCGATTTGAATCACATTTTGTTCTTCATTATTATTATTATCATTTCGTTCATTTCGATCATTTCGATCAAAATATGAAACATTTTGCTTTTCAACTTCTTTTTTTTCTTCTTGGAAACACTCTTTTACTTCTTCTTGAAATAACTCGAAAAAATGTTTTCTTGTTACAGAGTCGCTTACTAAAGGATCTTTCAGATAAATATTTATAGCTAAATAAGGGTCATATTGATTATATAAAAGTGAAATAAGAGTGCTCATAGGAATAATAATATAAGTTTCATTATTCATTTCTGCTTCTTCTATGGCGTTAATAATACAAGATCTTACGTCGGGAAATATATAAGAATAAAACTCATTGTACATATTACGAAGTGAATCCATTTTGTATTTATATTTGATAACTTTATAAAATAAATAAAAATCAATTTTAATGATTTTTAATCTTTGTCACAAGTCAGATTTATTCCTTCTAGTTCTAAAAAATCTGATACTATTTTAGATGTTACAGTTTTTGTATATTTACTAGACTTAGAATTTTGAGAACAATAAAAATAAGATAAGTTTTCAGAGAGTTCTTTTATTTTTTTATCTAAAATTTCACGTATTTTTTCAACAGCACAAGAAGATAAACATTTTATTCCTGCTTTTTTAGATAATACAAGAATTGCGTTTTTGCTCAATGACTTTTCATTTTTATTAGTTTCAATTTCGTTTGTTTCGTTTTCGTTTGTTTCATTTACGTTTGTTTCGTTTTCGTTTGTTTCGTTTTCGTTTGTTTCGTTTTCGTTTGTTTCGTTTGTTTCATTTACGTTTGTTTCGTTTTCGTTTGTTTCTTTTGTTTCATTTACGTTTGTTTCTTTTGTTTCATTTACGTTTGTTTCTTTTGTTTCATTTACGTTTGTTTCTTTTGTTTCATTTACGTTTGTTTCTTTTGTTTCATTTGTTTCATTTGCGTTTGTTTCATTTTCATGATTACTTTCAAAATGGCTCATTTATATTTTTTATATTATTTATTTTTTATATTTATATTTGATTATTTTAAAGAATAAGCTTTTTATTCAAAAAACTATGGATGTTTCAATAGAAAATGAACAAAATGAGCAAAATATTATCAAAGATTTAGAAGAAAACGAAGAATCTGATTCTGAAGTTAGTAATACAGAAGATGAAGAATATACTGATAGCGAAGATGATGAAAAACAGATTAATGAAAACGGTGATAATATTACCAAATCTAAAAAAAAGAAAAAAGAAAAAAAGCATTATTTTGAACACTATATTCGTCAAATATTAAAAAATATTCTTCCATTAAAAAATATAACAAAAGATGCAAAATCACAATTAAATCAAATATGTATAATTGCTTGTAAAATTATTTCATTAAAAATAAAAAATATAGTAAAAGACATTAACAAAAAAACTTCAAGCGAAATAGATGCAGAAACTGCTGTAAAATTAACATTCTCTGGAAATCTTAGAGAAAAGTGTATAAATCTAGGCGAGACTGCTTTAAATAATTATAAAAGCTATGTAAAAAAAGAAGATATAAAAAAGATCTCAAGGAATGATAAAGCACATATATTAATATCTCCAAGTCTATTACAACAAATAACAAAAAATAATGATTTAAATGTCAACTCGAACATACATGTTTTTTTAGCAGGAGTAATAGAAGCTTTTATAACAGAAATTCTTATAAAAGCTGATTTATATGGTCAAAAGAAAGGAGTAAGAATCACAATTAATGATATCGAATTAGGAATAAAAAATGATGAGGATTTAAGTTTATTTTTAAATAAAAATAACATTTATTTTTTAAATTCAAACGTTAATTCTTTTATTCATCCGGAAACAATTAAAAGAGATGGTGAAAAAGATAAGAAAACTTTAAAAAATATTTCAAAAATACAAGAAACAAATGACCATGTAATACCAAAACTATTTTTTGAACAAAAAATAAAAAATCAATTATATTTAAAACATCCTGACATAAGATTCAAAAAAGACTGTTTTTATAATTTACAAGAATATGTTGAAAAATGGACTGTTGATATGCTAAAATACTCTAACATCTTGACTATTTATTCTAAAAAAAGTAGAGTAATGGCTAATGATATCGATATGGCTTTTTCAATAATGAATAAAAAAATTCCAGAATATATTTCTAATAAATAATACTTAAGTATATAAATTTTTAAATAAAATGTCATATCAATATGCTATACTAATGGAAACAAGTGGCCGTGAATTTGAATCATGGTATAACTTTATTAGATACGAAGGGAATGAAGAAGAGCTTCTTCATCTTCAAAAACAACTATCAAAAGTTGAATTTTATATTTTGGGAGAATTGAGTACTTTTGATTTAGAATTAGAACATTTAGTAAGCGAAGATACTGCTCGCCAAATGTGTATGGTAGATCTAAATGCTTATATGTTTCATAGAAAATTTGATGGAAAATTAGAAAAAATAGACTTTGGTTTTAGCAGACGAGACGATAATGAAGATAAGATTGAAAAGGTATATGACAAAATTGGAAATGGAGACATTGATAAATATGTAGATGGAGAAGAAGACTTTAGCGACGAAAATGAGATTGTAGATGACGATTCTAAAGAAGAATCTTCTCCTTCTTCTCGAAATCCTTCCCCTTCATCTAAATCGCCTTCAAATCCTTCTCCTAAAAAGAAAATTTCTCGTTCTCCTCGAAGAGTTTCAAGATCTCCTCGTAAAAAAGATTTAGATTCAAAAAAGAAAAAGTAACTTTTTTAAAACATTTAAAACTTTGAAATATTTAATTGTATAATTATTTTATAAAATCATTTATAAAATAAAAAGAAAAAGTAACTTTTAAAACATTTAAAATTTTGTAAACATATTGATATTGTGATCGTTGGCAAAATATGGATCCATTATATCTTTACATTCAAAAAGATAAACATAAGACCAAACATTTACTTCCCATATTATATACTTATTTTTTATCATTTTATTTTTTATAAATTGATCAACTTTTTTTATAAAAATATTTAATGAATCTTTACTTCCTGCTAAAAGACCTCCTAAAAACATCCAAGATGGATTATTTTTAACAATATGATTTTCAGAAGAATCCATAGCAATATAATCATGATGATTATTTTTATCAGAATACCATGTTATCCAATTTTCACAACTTGGAAACTTGATTTTATAATCAGAATATCTACTTATTTTTATCATAGAATCATAAAAAATATCATATTCCGTTTCTTTAATTATTTTTAAAATTCCAAAATCAATCCATATATAATGTTCATAATCATTATTTTTTATTGCATCGTCTAAAAAGTATGTTTTATTTAACATTATTTTCATAAAATTATAAGTATCTTTATTAGATTTCATTGAATCATTTTTGGGAGTTTTAAATTCTAGTCCATCGCAAATTTTTGAAATTTCTAAATCTTCAAAATTAATTACTTTTGTTTTAAGATTTTTAAAAGTTTTAAAAAGATCTATATATTTATCATGTATATTTTGATCAATATACATGATAAAATTTATTTTATGTATATCATCAATGTTATCAATGTTATCAATGATATCAAAAAATTTAATCATTTTAAGACCAATATTAACATAGAAATCTGTAGACAATTGCCGGTCTTCTATTTTTTCTAAATCATAAAAACATGTAACAAATGCACTCATTTTCTTATATTTTTATATCTATATATATGTTTTACTCTTTCTTGTATAAAAAAGAGTCATCGTTAAATGGTGCATTTTGTGATGTTTTTGTAGAAACTCTAGAACAATTACAGCCAGAGTAAGTTTTCTGTCCGTAATCATCTTTATCGTCTCCTAATCCTCCAAAACCATCTGACCAATTTTCACTGTCATTTTTATTTTTATAAAGAAGTATTCCTTGGAAAAGAATGTTTAATAATAGTAATATGATAATTAAAACTTCAGCTTGTAACATTATACTTATTTATTATATTGATAAATTATAAAAATGAATTTTTAAAAAAATAACAATATATTTAAATCAAAAATGTCCAAGAATTCTAAATCAAAAGTTTCCAAAGTAGTTTCGGATGACGATGTTTCTTCCGTTTCAAACTTATCAAGCATTTCAACATCTAAATCTTCAAAACCAGTTTATGTATCTATGGACCAAAGAACTCACATTTTACATCGTCCGGATATGTATATTGGTTCTATCAAGAATACTGAAGTAGAATTTTATGGAGCATATGTTGATAATAATGAAGAAAAAGACAAGAATATCGAAGAAGAAAAATCACCTAAAAAACTAGTAAAAGACGATTCGTATAAACCTAATATGGATACTTTATACATCTACAAAAAAACTGGATCAATCAACTTTGGACTTCATCGTATTTTTATTGAAGTTTTATCAAATGCGATTGATAATGTATGGAGAAGTTTAAATACAGAAACTAAAAGTACTAAAATTAAAGTTGATATTAACGAAGAAGGTCTCATTACTGTATGGAATGACGGAATGTCTATTCCTGTAGAAATTAACAAAGAAAGTGGTCTTTATAACCCAGAACTTATTTTTGGAAAACTACTAACTTCAAGTAATTACGACGATAACGAAGAAAGAATGACATCAGGAAGAAATGGTTTAGGTTCAAAAGCTACATGTGTATTTTCCAAAGAATTTAATGTAAAACTTTTTGACCCAATTACAGGTCATCAATATTTTCAAACATGGAAAGACAACATGTCTCAAAAAACAGAGCCAAAAATAACTTCTCCAAAACAAAAAAATGGATATACTCAGATTTCATTTTTGCCTGATTATGAAAAATTTGGTGTAAAAACATTAAGCGATGATATGAAAAGTCTATTTTTTAAAAATATTGTAGACACAGCTATGATTACTGGAATTAGTGTTTACTATAATGATCAAAAAGTTCCGGTAAAAACAATGAAAGATTACGCCTCTCTTTATTATAAAGACGAAACAGATATGATTTTTATTGAAAGTCCTGATTCAAAAGTTGTTTTGGCTTCTAATAAAAAACCAGAAGGATTTTCTCAAATTTCATTTGTGAATGGAATCGAGACATTTCACGGAGGTGTTCATGTAGATTCGTGGTCCAATACATTGCTTAAACCAATTCTTGATAAACTTAACTCTACAATTAAAAAAGGAAATAATTTATTAACTTTTCGAGATATTAGACCTTATTTCAAACTGTTTTTAAATTGCAATTTAGTAAATCCTTCTTTTTCGAGTCAGGAAAAATCTTATCTTGGATCTCCAAATGTTTTAAATCCATCTGAACATATTCAACAAAAACATATTAACGCAATTCTTAAATGGGATGTTATCCAAAACATCAAAGAAATGGTAAAAGGAAAAGAACTAAATGAACTTAAAAAAACTGAAAAAAAGAAAGGTTTCAAAAAAATAGCAGGACTGGACCAAGCAAATCTTGCCGGAACAAAACATTCTGATCAATGCTCTCTTATTTTATGCGAAGGAGATTCGGCTAAAACTTTTGCTGTAAAAGGAATTCAAACAGGAATTGGTTCTAAAAACGGAAGAGATTATTTCGGGATTTATCCTTTACGTGGAAAGTGTCTTAATGTTAGAAATTCTAATGTTTCAACAATTGCAAATAACCAAGAAATTTGCGATGTTATTCAAACTTTAAATCTAAAGTATGGAGTAGATTACAAAGATGATAAAAATTATGAAACATTATGCTATGGAAGAGTTATTATCCTTACTGATTCAGATGTCGACGGATATCATATTTGCGGTTTGTTGTTGAACTTTTTTCACAAACTGTTTCCAACTCTTTTAGAAAGAAATCCTTCTTTTATTACATGTATGAGAACTCCTATTGTTAGAATTTATTATCCAAAAAATGATATTTCATTTTATACTCTAGAAGACTTCAAAAAATATCAAACCCAAAACCCAAATAAAAAAGGAGAAGTAAAATACTTTAAGGGTCTCGGTACAAATAATAACAAAGAAATCGAGACATGTTTTGGAAAGAAAATGATCGAATTTGTAAAAGATGATAACACAGACCTTACAATGGATAAAGTATTTAATTCAAAATATAGCGATCAAAGAAAGAAATGGTTAGAAGAATATAAACCTCTTGATTCAGATGAGATTGTTGGGAAAGGTCCTGTCCAAGAATTAGGAATTTCAGAATTTCTTGATAAAGAAATGATCAAATTCTCAATTGATGATTGTAAAAGAAGCATCCCATCTATTATGGACGGATTTAAAGAAAGTCACCGAAAGATTATTTACGCTACATTTCTAAAAAATCTAAAAAACTCTGGAAAAACAATGAAAGTAGCACAACTAGCTGGTTTTGTGGCAGAAAAAACAAACTATCATCACGGTGAACAATGTCTTTTTGATACTATTACAAAACTGGCTCATGATTTTGTGGGAAGTAATAATATCCCTTATTTATATAGAGACGGCCAATTTGGAGGTAGAATTGCAGGAGGAAAAGACGCTGCAAATGCTCGTTATATTTTTACAAAACTAGATTCTTTGACACGCTTAATTTTTAGAGAAGAAGATGAAGTTCTACTTGATTATATTTATGATGATGGTGATAAAGTAGAACCACACTTTTTTGTTCCAATTTTGCCTACAATTCTAGTTAATGGTTGTATGGCAGGAATTGGAACAGGATGGAGCAGTCAAGTCCCATGTTATAATCCTCTTGACATAATTCAATGGATTAGAACATGGCTAAATAACGAAGAACAAAAAGAAGAAGAAGATCTTGTTCCTTGGTATAGAGGTTTTAATGGAACAATTGAAAAAGTTTCTAAAAATAAATATATCACAAAAGGAATTATTGAAAGAAAAACTGTCCGAGGAGTAAATAAAGTTATTGTAAAAGAATTGCCAGTTTATTTATGGATTGATAAATTCAAAGATCATTTAGACACTCTTCTTGAAAACAAAAATATCAAATCTTATAAAAATTATAGCAGTGATGTTGAAATTAATTTTGAGATTGACGAATTAAAAGAATCAGAGTTTGAATGTAATGAGGAAACTTTAAAATTAATTACTACTATTAGTTCCAGCAATATGGTAATGTTTAACAAAGATGGTCAGTTAAAGAAGTATGATAATATTTCTTCTATTATGGAAGAATTTTGTGAAGTTCGTAGTGAATTTTATAAAAAGAGAAAACAATATATTTTACAAGATTTTAAAAATAAGTTATTAGTATTAACAAATAAGATGAAATTTTTAAAAGAAGTAATGGATGGAGATCTTATTATCCAAGATATTGACGAAGACGATCTTTGCAAAGAAATGAAGAAAAGAGGATATTATTACATAAACGATACAAAAGATGAGGAAGAATCAAAACTTTCAGGTTATAGTTATTTAATTAATATGAATATTAGAAGTTTTACTAAACAAAAACTAGAATCTTTACAAAAAGAAATTGATTCTATTAAAGAAAAAGTTAAGGATATCGAAAATACAACAGAAAAAAAGATGTGGTTAGATGATCTAAAAGAGCTCGAAGTAGAATATAAAAAGTTATACAAACTTTAAGAATATATTATAATATTTTAAAAAAAATATTATAATAAAAGATGATTAGAAAATTCGGCTTAGTAAATCCTTTACCAGGTCCTCAAGGAGTTCCTGGACAATTAGGTCCTACAGGACCTACCGGTCC
>Ga0078894_10001632_pt1 | contig 16757 bp, 17 predicted proteins | sample LauGreSu1BDMLBSD_2_FD_67506 | JGI IMG/M metagenome (GOLD analysis project Ga0078894, IMG submission 67506) | Freshwater lake microbial communities from Lake Michigan, USA - Su13.BD.MLB.SD (version 4) (version 4) | ecosystem: Environmental > Aquatic > Freshwater > Lake | place: Lake Michigan... | reverse complement strand
TTTCAAAAACTTTTAAACTTTCAATTAATAGAAGTATATTTGCACACTTTTAAAACAAATTCATAATGAAAGCAGGAATTGTAGGCTTACCTAATGTAGGAAAATCAACTTTATTTAATTGTTTATCAAATGCAAAAGCGCAAAGTGCAAACTTTCCTTTTTGTACCATCGAACCAAATATTGGTGTGGTTAATGTACCCGATCCAAGAATTGTTCGTTTAGAAGAATTAGTGAAGCCAGAGCGTGTTCAAATGGCAACTGTAGATATCGTAGATATTGCAGGTTTGGTAAAAGGAGCAAGTAAAGGAGAAGGCCTTGGAAATCAATTCTTAGGAAACATTAGAGAATGTAATGCCATTATTCATGTTTTACGTTGTTTTGATAACGATAATATTGTGCATGTTGACGGAAATGTAAATCCGGTGCGTGATAAAGAAACAATCGACATCGAATTGCAATTAAAAGACCTTGAAACGGTTGAAAAACGATTGGAAAAAGTCAATCGTGCAGCCAAAACGGGAAACAAAGAAGCTCAAGTTGAAAAAGCATTGTTAGATCGAATTCGTGAAGCATTATTACAAGCAAAATCGGCTAGAACTGTGGTTCCTCAAAATAATGATGAGGAAGAGTTGATGCAAGATTTTCAGTTAATTACCAACAAGCCGGTACTTTATGTATGTAATGTAGACGAAGCAGCTGCAGTAAACGGAAATAAATATGTAGATCAAGTTCGTGAATTAGTAAAAGACGAGCAAGCAGAAGTGATTGTGCTTTCTGTGGGAGCTGAAGCAGATATTACCGAGTTAGAAAGCTATGAAGAGCGTCAAGTTTTTCTTGAAGATATGGGTCTTTCAGAGCCAGGATCGGCGGTATTAATTCGTGCGGCCTATAAATTATTAAAATTACAAACCTATTTCACCGCAGGTGTGAAAGAAGTTCGTGCTTGGACGATTAACATCGGTGATACCGCTCCAAAAGCGGCCGGAGTGATTCACACCGACTTCGAAAAAGGATTCATCCGCGCAGAAGTTATTGCCTACGAAGATTTCTCTAATTACGGTTCAGAGTCTAAGGTAAAAGAAGCCGGAAAACTTCGAGTTGAAGGAAAAGAATACATAGTTAAAGATGGCGATGTAATGCATTTCCGATTTAACGTTTAGTCATTGTAAGGAACAAAGTAATCACATAAAATAAATCAAAAACCGCAAAAGAAATTTTGCGGTTTTTTTAATGTTTTTTTTCTTCAAACTTCTATCTCTTAGCTTCAAAAATTGTCAAAAACATTCTTAATAACTTCTCCAAATCTCTTTTTTAATACTGTCGAAATTCACTAAATTAGCAAACCCGAGCTCAGTAAACAATACATGCTAAGCGAAACGAAGTTAAATTCGATTTATTTAAAATGGCAGAACAAGATCAATATACCGAAGACAATATACGCTCACTCGATTGGAAAGAACACATCCGAATGCGTCCCGGAATGTACATTGGAAAGCTAGGTGATGGTTCTTCTCCCGATGACGGAATTTACATTCTACTAAAAGAGGTAATCGATAACTGTATCGATGAGTTTGTGATGGGAGCTGGTAAAGTGATTGAAGTTACTATCAAAGATAAATTGGTAACCGTTCGTGATTATGGTCGTGGAATTCCTTTAGGGAAAGTGGTGGATGTAGTTTCTCGAATGAATACCGGAGGTAAATACGATTCGAAAGCATTTAAAAAATCGGTCGGGTTAAATGGAGTAGGTACCAAAGCGGTTAATGCTTTATCGAACTATTTTCGTGTTGAATCGGTAAGAGATAACCAACAAAAAGCAGCTGAATTCTCTGAAGGAAATTTAGTTCTGGAAGAAGAAATTGTAGAATCTACCAAAAGAAAAGGAACCAAAGTGGCTTTCATAGCTGATGAGGTTATTTTCAAAAAATACAAATACCGTAATGAGTATGTCGTTAAAATGCTCAAAAATTATTGTTATCTAAATCGTGGATTAACAATATATTACAATGGTGAAAAATATGTTTCAGAATATGGATTGAAAGATTTATTAGAAGAAACTATAACCAATGAAGACATGCAATATCCGATCATTCACCTAGAAGGGGATGATATTGAAATTGCATTAACGCACAGTAAATCACAATATTCAGAAGAGTACCATTCGTTTGTAAACGGACAAAATACCACTCAAGGAGGAACGCACTTAAATGCTTTTCGTGAGGCAGTGGTGAAAACCATCCGTGAATATTACAATAAAGGTTTTGAGGCATCCGATATCAGAAAATCAATTGTTTCTGCGGTTTCCATTAAAGTAGAAGAGCCCGTATTTGAATCGCAAACCAAAACCAAATTAGGATCGAATGATGTAGGACCGGATGGACCAACAGTTCGTACTTTCATTCATGATTTTATCACCACCAAATTAGATAACTTCCTTCATAAAAATCCGGAGACGGCCGATTTGCTATTACGCAAAATTTTGCAAGCAGAACGAGAAAGAAAAGAACTTTCCGGAATTCGAAAATTAGCAAAAGATCGTGCTAAAAAGTCGAGCTTGCACAACAAGAAATTGCGTGACTGTCGAGTACATTTAACCGATGCTAAAAACCCAAGAAGTTTAGAAAGTACGCTATTCATTACCGAAGGAGATTCGGCTTCGGGTTCGATTACCAAAAGTAGGGATGTGAATACACAAGCGGTTTTTAGTTTGCGTGGTAAGCCTTTGAATTCGTATGGAATGACTAAAAAAATTGTATACGAGAACGAAGAGTTTAATTTGCTTCAAGCGGCATTAGATATTGAAGAAAGCATTGAAGATTTGCGTTACAACAACATTGTAATCGCTACCGATGCCGATGTAGACGGGATGCACATTCGCTTGTTATTAATTACCTTTTTCTTGCAATTTTTCCCTGAAATGATCAAAGAAGGGCATTTGTATATTTTGCAAACCCCTTTGTTTAGAGTTCGAAATAAAAAAGAAACCATCTATTGCTACAGCGAAGAAGAGCGTGTTAATGCTATTGAAAAATTAAAACCAAAACCAGAAATCACCCGATTTAAAGGGTTGGGAGAGATATCACCTGATGAGTTTAAGAATTTCATTGGCGAGAGCATCCGTTTGGATCCGGTGATGTTAGATAAAGCAACATCTATCGAGACTTTATTGGAATTCTACATGGGTAAAAATACACCAGATAGACAAAACTTTATCATCAATAATTTGAAGGTAGAATTAGATAAAGCAGAAGAATTAGCCTAGATAAAAGATACTTTAAAATACTGAAATAGTCAGCATAAATGAAAGACGAAGAAGATAATATTGAGGATATTAACGACGAGTTGGAAGATTCGATTCAAGATGAAAGTCTTGACGAAGGATTTGACGACATCGTTTCAACTGGAAATCATTTTTATGAAAATGATGAAAATCCCGAAGACACCATTACCAAAGTTACAGGAATGTACAAGGATTGGTTTTTGGATTATGCCTCATATGTAATTTTAGAGCGTGCCGTTCCTGCTATTGAAGACGGATTTAAACCGGTTCAACGTCGTATTATGCACTCGCTTAAAGAGTTGGATGACGGGCGTTACAATAAAGTTGCCAATGTTGTAGGGCATACCATGCAATACCATCCTCATGGAGATGCGAGTATTGGAGATGCCATGGTGCAAATTGGTCAGAAAGAATTATTGATCGATTGTCAAGGAAACTGGGGAAATATTTTAACTGGTGATAGCGCAGCGGCTTCGAGATATATAGAAGCGCGTTTGTCAAAATTTGCTTTAGAAGTTTTGTATTCTCCAAAAATCACCGATTGGGGAGTTTCGTATGATGGGCGTCGTGCAGAGCCAAATAATTTACCGGTAAAATTCCCTTTACTTTTAGCGCAAGGTGCCGAAGGTATTGCCGTTGGACTTTCTACCAAAGTATTGCCACATAACTTTAATGAGTTAATTGACGCTTCAATTAAAATATTAAAAGGCAGATCATTTACCTTATATCCCGACTTTCAAACTGCCGGAATTGCTGATGTTTCCAATTATAATGATGGAATGCGAGGTGGTCGAGTGCGAGTGCGTGCCAAAATAGCGCAGCTAGATAAACAAACTTTGGTGATTACTCAGATTCCGTTTTCAACCAACACATCTTCATTAATTGATAGTATTTTGAAAGCCAATGAAAAGGGTAAAATCAAAATCAAAAAAATTGAAGACAATACCGCGGCTGAAGTTGAGATATTAATTCATTTATTCCCAGGGGTTTCTCCAGATAAAACCATTGATGCCTTGTATGCATTTACGGCATGCGAAACTTCTGTAGCGCCATTAGGCTGCGTAATTCAAGATAATAAACCGCTATTTATTGGTGTTTCCGATATGCTGAAAATTTCTACTAATAGAACAGTAGATTTACTCCGACAAGAATTGGAAATCCAATTGGAAGAGCTTAAAAATAAATGGCATTTTTCTACATTGGAAAAAATATTCATTCGTGAAGAAATGTATATTGATTTCAAATTGTATGCCGACAGAGAATCGCTTTATGAGTACATGTACAAACGATTTGAGCCTTTTGCCAAATCATTTGTTCGAGCGATTACTGATGAAGATTTGCAAAAACTGACTCAAATTCCGATGATTCGTATTACACGTTTCGACTCGGATAAGGCAGATGATTTTATTGCTAAGTTGGAAGACGAAATGAAAGAGGTGCAACATCATTTAGATAACCTAATTGATTTTGCAATTGATTATTTTTCCAAATTAAAAGAAAAATACGGAAAAGGAAGAGAGCGTCAAACCGAGTTGCGAAGCTTTGAAAATATTGAAGCAACCAAAGTGGTTTTAAGAAACACCAAACTCTATGTAAACAAAGAGGAAGGTTTCTTCGGAACTGGTTTGAAAAAAGATGAATACGTTGCCGATTGCTCCGATATTGATGATGTTATTGTTTTCTTGAGAGATGGAAAAATGATGATTTCTAAAGTAGACGACAAGAAGTTTGTGGGTAAAGATATCATTCATATTGCGGTATTTGATAAAAACGATAAGCGTACCATTTACAACATGATTTATCGTGATGGAAAAAATGGTTCCACCTTTATAAAACGTTTCAATGTTTCTGGTGTTACGCGTGATAAATTTTATGATTTAACTCAAGAAACTGCCGGTTCTCAAGTTTTGTATTTCTCTGCCAATCCAAATGGGGAAGCTGAGGTTGTGACCATTTTATTGCGCCAAGTAGGAAGTGTTAAAAAACTGAAATGGGATGTCGATTTTACCGATATCGCTATTAAAGGTCGTGCGTCTCGAGGAAATACGGTTACGAAATATCCAATTAAGAAAATCGAATTAAAAGAAAAGGGGATTTCGACTTTACGTCCGAGAAAAATTTGGTTTGATGACACCGTTCAGCGTTTGAATGTAGATGGTAGAGGTGAATTATTAGGCGAATTCAGACCTAATGATCGCTTGTTGATTATCAATCAATCGGGTAAATTAAAAACAATTATTCCGGAGTTGACCACACATTTTGATGAGGACATGATTGTGTTAGAAAAATGGAATCCGAAGAAACCTATTTCTACCATCTATTATGACGGAGAAAAAGAGCGTTATTTTGTAAAACGCTTCTTAGTTGAAAATGAAAACAAAGAAGAGCTTTTCATTACCGAACACGAAAAATCCCAATTAGAAATTGTTTCTACAGATTGGAGACCAGTTGCTGAAGTAGTTTTCACCAAAGTAAAAGGAATTCAAAAAGAAAATCAAACGATTGATTTAGAACAGTTTATTGCTATAAAAGGAATAAAAGCGCTTGGGAATCAATTGACTACCGATAAATTGAAACAAGTTAATTTATTGGAATCACTTCCTTATGAAGAGCCAGTTGAAGAAGTTCCAGAAGAGATGGAAGTAATTGGTGAAGAATCTATTTCGGAAGATATTAAAACCGAATTAGATGATGACGGCCAAATAACACTAAGTTTAGAATAATAAAATCTGCAGGGAACACCCTTGCAGATTTTTATTTAAAACTTTTTTCCTCTTCTATAAGATTGTATACATTATTGTATGTTTCAAATGTTTCCATATTAAGGTTCCCAAAGTATATTATTTTCCCATTTTTCCCAACAATCATATAATTTGGGATGGAGTTAAAATCTAGTTTATGGTAAATCGATCGATTACTAAAATATTTTTTAAAAGTATATTTATTTAAATATTTTTCACTTTCAATAATATCTGATTCTTTATTAATAATACTTATAGATATAAAATCTATGGTATTATCATTAATAAATTCATTTTTAAGCTTTTCAAATTTTGGAAAATCTTTTATACAGTTACCGCAGGTATTTGACCATAAATCAACAACCAAAATTTTACCATTATTATTTAAAATTTTGGACTTATTTTTACTATCAAATATTACTATTTTAGGAAGAGTTTTACCTATGCTTGTATTTTGATCAACTATTGAATAATAATAATTAAAAAAATTAGTATAGTTTAAAATCAATATTATTAGCAAAATAAAGTAAACCAAGATTACAACAACTTTTTTTCTTGAAAGAAACAATAAAAGTCCTGATGTACTTGAAAATAGATACATAAAATACCCTAATAATCCGGGCATTCGTTCTGAATACATTAAACCATAAATTACCACACTAGTTAATAAGACAAATGGAAGGAAAATTAAAAATAAACCTATTTTTTGGAATGGATTTATTCTTAATAAATAAAATGTAAATAGAAAGTTAATTATACCTGTAACAATAAAATTCATATATAAACCATAACATCTACCAACAAAATTGAAGAAGCATAAAATGAATAGTAATAAAAAGAATAAAGTGATTTTTATATTTTTCATTTTGAAAGTAATTGAATTTGAATTTTTGGATTGATTAAATAATTTACAACAAATTATTATAGGTATTGTTTTTTTTCAAATATATTTTGAATAGTAATTAATGATAATTATTTATTTACTACTTTTAAAAAGTATAAATAGTAAGATAGATTTCAACATAATATGACTCATTTTCCATCCGATATTGAAATAGCGCAAAGCGCCACCTTGCAACACATTCGTGCTATTGCAGAAAAAATAAACATTACCGAAGACGATTTAGAATATTACGGAAAGTACAAGGCCAAATTGCCTTTACAACTTCAAGTTGAAAATCCAAAAGGGAAATTAATTTTGGTTTCGGCGTTATCTCCAACTAAATATGGAGAAGGCAAAACCACCATGTCGATTGGTTTGACTGATGGCTTAAATTACATTGGAAAAAAAGCGATTGCCGCATTGCGAGAGCCTTCGCTGGGACCTGTTTTTGGATTGAAAGGGGGAGCTGCCGGTGGTGGTTATGCTCAAGTGGTTCCGATGGAGGATATTAATTTGCATTTTACGGGTGATTTTTCGGCTATTGAAAAAGCCAATAATTTATTGTCGGCGGTTATTGATAATAACTTGCAAAATCCTAAATATTCGTTGAATTTAGATCCGAAATCTATTGCGTGGAAACGCGTAATGGATATGAACGATCGTTCTTTGCGTCAAATCATTATTGGAGTTGGGGCTAAAGCCAACGGAACGATGCGTGAAGATGGTTTTAATATCACTCCCGCTTCTGAGGTGATGGCAATATTATGTCTTTCTAAAGATATGGAAGATTTAAAATTACGATTGGGAGCTATTTTTGTAGGAAAAACCTTTGAAGGAAAAGCCATTTTTGCACGCGATTTGAATGTGGTTGGAGCCATGGCTGTTCTATTAAAAGATGCTTTGAAACCAAATTTAGTGCAAACTTTAGAAGGGAATCCGGCTATTTTGCACGGAGGTCCTTTTGCAAGTATTGCTCAAGGAACCAATACAGCAATAGCTACCAAAATGGGACTTTCTCTAGGTGATTATGTGGTTACCGAGGCTGGTTTTGGAGCCGATTTGGGTGCGGAAAAGTTTTTACATATTAAATGCGAACAATCCGGATTGAAGCCGGATGCGGCGGTTTTAGTAGCTACAATTCGAGCGATTAAACACCATGCGGGTTTGAGTGCCGATGAGTTTAAAACCGAAAATGTTCCGGCTATTGCCAAAGGATTTTGCAACCTTGAAAAGCATATTGAAAACATGCAAAAATTTGGATTGAATCCGGTGGTTTGTATCAATGCATTTCCAGATGATACCGAGGCCGAATGTGATGCATTGAAAGCGTTGTGTTTAACAAAAGGGGTAACTGCTATTGTGAGTACCGCATTTTCACAAGGTGGAAAAGGATCGGCGGAGTTGGCTACCCAAGTAATTGCCGAAATAGAAAGTGGTAAAGCCAATTTTAAACCTTTGTATCAAAAGCAAGATTCGATAGAACATAAAATAATTACAGTTGCAAAAGAGATTTATGGTGCTTCGGGGGTGGAGTTTTCGCCTAAATCAAAAACGCAATTGAAGATGATTAACGAATTGGGATTTGGGGATTTTTCGGTTTGTATGGCTAAAACACCAGCTAGTTTTTCGGATAATGAGAAATTAATTGGTCGCCCAATCGATTTTACAATTACCGTTCGAGAATTTGAAATTGCCAGTGGTGCCCGTTTCATCGTGCCTTTACTTGGTGATGTGATGCGTATGCCTGGTTTGCCGGCGGTTCCTAATGCGGAGCGTATTGATATTGATGCAGACGGTAAAATTATTGGGTTGTCTTAAATTTTTATATAGAAACAATAGGTTTATTTACTAGCCCCGATAGTAATGAAAACAAAAAGGTCCCGATTGTTTCGGGACATTTTTTGTTGTAATGAATAGCGGGAATTGCCATTGGTAATGAGCCCAATGATTCGCTGCTAATTATTAATATTGGTATCTTTTAGATTTTCATCTTTGATTTCGCTGTTGTGTAGCTTAACCGGTTTGCTATTCTTGCGCACTTTGATGTTGAGGAATTCCACAAACAAAGAGAAGAAAATGGCAAAATACAAATAGCCTTTCGGGATACTTGAAACTTCTATATCGTTTCCAAAACGGAAGTGTGCCAAGTGCGAACCTTCGGCAAGCAACATCACTCCAATAAGGATTAAAAAGGATAAACCTAGAATTTGAATAGTAGGGTGGTCGTTTACAAATTTAGAAACCGGACCAGCGAAAATCATCATAATTGCTATTGAAATTACTACTGATAAAATCATGATTTCTATGGCTCCTGAAGGTCCAAAACCGCCTTCTGCTGGGCTTTTCATGCTTATCATTCCGATAGCGGTTAAGATACTGTCAAATGAAAATACAATGTTTAGTAAAGCAATTTGGATAATGGCATTGGATAAGCCAGAGGCTGATTTACCGTGGGTTCCTTCTTCTTCGCCTTCCATTTTGTGATGAATTTCGGAAACCGATTTATATAAAAGAAATAAACCTCCGCCAAAAATGATCAAACTTTGACCGGTTACATGGGCTTCAAAAAATCCAAAATTGATGTGAAATAAAGTTTCTTGTAAGCTCAATACCCAAGTGATTCCGAATAACAAAATAATTCGGAAAATCATGGCTAAAATTAAACCAATTTTACGTGCTTTGGGTTGTTCTTTTTCAGGTAATTTACCGGAAACGATCGATAAAAAAACAATATTATCAATACCTAAAATGATTTCAAGAAAGGTAAGAGTGAGTAATGCTACCCAAGCATTTGGGTTGGAAATTAAATCTAACATAATTTAAAATTGCTCGTTGAAAATAGTTTTACGAAATTAATTGGTTTTTGTTACAGTTCCGGTTTGTTTTTTGTTTTCTCCAACAAACGAATATTCGAAAGTGTAGGTTTTATCTTTGGTTGAAATAATTCGCATACAGATGGCTTTTTTTTCTGCGCTATTTCTTGGTTTTCGTTTTTGTAGGATAAATTCGTAGTCGTTTACCCATCGTACTGTTGCAGTGTCGATTCTGCCTTTATAGGTTTCTATTTGAATTTTTTCGGTTCTTTCAAAAGTGGTAATTTCTTTTTTGCCATTTACCATTTGTTCAAAAATAAATTTTCCGGTTTTAAAATCTTTAGGGTTGCATTCTACTTGCTTTTGGCATGAGAAAAGAGAAAGGATAAAAAGAAATAGAAGTTTTTTCATAATGTTATTTATCATTGAATAAGGCATCGGTCATTGTTTTTAATCCTTTGAATGCAAGAAATACCGAGGTAATGCAAATGGCACAACCAATAGCTAATACCAAATAATGCCAATTTGTGTGTTTGTTCATTAATGCATTATAAATCACACTCGGCCCAAGAAACATAAGCGGTAATGCGCCAAAAAGGTATTTAACTCCTTTTGCTAGTAACTCTTTATTTGTTGCCATATAATTGAATTAAATTGGATTATAATTATCTACTGCTTTTCTTACGCTTCCAAATTCTTGTAACAATTCGCTTGCTTTTTCATAGCTAACCGGAATCTCACCCATAATCATTTTTACTCCTCGATCAACTAGTTTATCGTTACTTAATTGCATATCGACCATTTTATTTCCTTTCACTTTTCCGAGTTGGATCATGGTTGCAGTAGAAATCATATTTAGAACTAATTTTTGTGCGGTACCTGCTTTCATTCGGGAACTACCGGTTACAAACTCCGGTCCAACAACTACAACGATGGGTTGGTTTGCTAACAGTGCCAACGGACTTCCTTCATTACAGGTGATGCATCCGGTAAGGATGTTGTTTTCATTACATTTGGTTAATCCGCCCAGAACATAAGGTGTAGTCCCAGATGCGGCAATTCCTATAACCACATCGTTAGATCCAATATTTTGCTCTTGTAAATCAATCCACGCTTGGGTGGTATTGTCTTCGGCATTTTCAACTGCACGACGAATAGCAGTGTCGCCACCAGCAATTATTCCGTTTACCAAATCAAAAGGTACTCCAAAAGTTGGAGGACATTCAGATGCATCTACAATTCCAAGTCTGCCCGAAGTTCCAGCGCCAATGTAGAAGATGCGTCCACCCAATTTCATTTTCTCCACAATTTTTGTGACTAAAGCTTCAATTTGTGGTAACGCTTTTTCAACGGCTAGTGGTACGGTTTTATCTTCGTTATTGATGTTATGCAACAATTCGGAAACCGACATTTTTTCTAAATGCTCGTATTTGGAGGATTGTTCGGTGGTTTTAGTGAAATTCATTTTTTAAGTCTAAGATTCGGTGGTACTAAGATAACTAGTTTTTGGTTATTAATTAAACAAAACAAGCCAATACAATTCCGAGTACAATCATTGATATTTTGGCAATATTAAATTTGTGTCCTTCGCTGCTTTCAAAAATAATCGTGGATGAAATATGGAATAAAATTCCAATTACCACTGCGGTTAGTTCAGTGTAATAATTATTTAATACTGGTAATGTATCCGAAATTAATGTTCCCAAAGGCGTCATGATTGCAAACGATAACATAAACAAAAACAAAGCGGTTTTATTAAGTTCGGCCTGAATAAAAAAGGTAGTTAAGATAATGGCAATTGGCAGGTGATGTATGGCAATTCCAATGGCAAGATTGTGATGGTGCCCAACAGGGAAACCTTCCAATAAAGCATGTATACACAAACTAATAAATAGGAGCCAAGGCATTTGTGTCAATTTATCATGTCCGTGAACATGCCCGTGTTCGGCGCCTTTGGAGAAAAATTCAAGAATGATTTGAAACAAAATCCCAACCATAATAAAAATACCCACTTTTATATTTCCGCTTTCATAAACATCGGGTAATAAATGCATCACCGTTAGTGAAAGTAAAAACGAACCACTAAATGCCAAGAGCAGTTTTAAATTCTTTTTTGCCTGTGGTTTTAACCAAATAGCAATTGAAAATCCAAGTAAAACAGATAATAAAGGTAAAATATAATTCATTACTTAAAAATCATTATTAATCGTTCGCTGTCTTTTTTATGGTATTTTTTTAATTTATAGTCACCAAAAGTATCCAATAAATATATTCCGGCTTGCTCCATCATTTGTTTGAAATCATCAAGAGTTAATGCCCGAACTTTTTCGGTATAATAAAAATCTTGGCCTTTATCAGTAAAATTAATTTCCTTAATGATATAACCGTCTAATAAATAGCGCTTTAAATGAAAGTCTATTCCGTCAACCGATTTGGTTTCTTCGGCAACTAATTGATCCAATACATAAGGCACATTCATAAAATCAATCACCGCAAATCCATATTCGGAAAGATTTTCTTTGATTGAAACCAGTGTTTTTAAGTTGTCTTCATCATTTTCGAAATAACCAAAACTTGTAAACAAATTAAATACCGCATCAAATTGCTCCTTGATTGGCTCGCGCATATCGTGAACCTTGAAATTTAAAGTATCATTTGCATTTTTGTTCGCTATTTCAATGCTGTTTTCTGATAAATCAACTCCTAAAACTTTGAATCCCAATTGGTTTAAATAAATCGAATGACGCCCTTTGCCACAGGCTAAATCCAATACTTTGGCGTGTTCTGGTAGGTTTAGGTAATGCGTTAAATTATCCATGAAAATTTGTGCTTCACGGTAATTTCGGTCTTTGTAAAGTATGTGGTAATACGGCGTATCAAACCATGAGGCAAACCAAGATGATTCTGGATTGCTGATTTGAGGTTGCTGATTTGAGATTTTTGACATTAATTCTTGTACATAAAATTCGTAACGCACAAATTTAGTGTATTTTTGCAGAAATTGTCTCAAGTTTGCAATTCATATTGCATTTGACATTGAATTTTGATAGTGAAAAATGGAAAATTTTAAAATGGTAGCCAAAACCTTTTTTGGTTTTGAAGAAATATTAGCAAAAGAATTACAACAATTGGGTGCCCAAGAAGTAGAAATTGGAACCCGAATGGTGAGTTTTAAAGGGGATAAAGGGTTTATGTATAAAGCAAATCTTTCTTTGCGTACTGCCTTGAAAATTTTGAAACCGATATATTATTTCCGAGCTAAATCGGACGCCTTATTGTATAAAGGAATTCAGGGGATTGATTGGAGTAAGTTTATGAATGCAAATCAAACTTTTGTGGTGGACACAACCATTCATTCCGAGCATTTTAAACACTCGCAATTTGTTTCTCAAAAGGCAAAAGATGCGATTGTAGATCAATTTAGAGAAAAAACAGGACAAAGACCAAGCATCGATAAAGATTTTCCAGATCTTCGAATTAACATCCACATCGATCGCGATCAAGTTTCGGTTGCTTTGGATACTTCCGGAGCCTCTTTGCACCATAGAGGGTATAGAACGGCTACCAATATTGCGCCAATAAACGAAGTGTTGGCTGCGGGAATGTTGTTATTGGCAGGTTGGGAAGGGAAAACCGATTTCCTAGACCCAATGTGCGGTTCAGGAACTATTTTGGTTGAAGCGGCGATGATTGCTTGTAATATTCCGGCCAACATTAACCGAAAAGAATTTGCTTTCGAAAAATGGAACGATTGGGATAACGACCTTTTTGATCAAATTATTGATGCCCTGATGAAGCGCACGCGCGAATTTCATTATTCGATAAAAGGCTATGATAAAGCACCAAGTGCGGTAGAAAAGGCCAAAGCCAATGTTGTTAATGCCAATTTAGACGATTATATTACGGTAGAACTAAAGAACTTTTTTGATACCGAAAAAGCAACTGAAGGGCCGCTACAAATGGTCTTTAATCCACCGTATGGAGAACGATTGGATATCGATTTAGAGCGCTTTTACAGAGAAATGGGCGATACCATGAAGCAACATTATCCAGGTACGCATGCTTGGTTTATAACGGCTAATTTGGAAGCGTTGAAATTTGTAGGGTTGAAACCATCTCGAAAAATTAAATTATTCAACGGAAGTTTGGAGGCTCGTTTGGTTAAATACGAAATGTATGAAGGTAGTAAAAGAGCTAAATTTCAGGTAGATAGAACTTAAATTATTGAATTAATATGTCAAAAAGAACAAAATCATTCGTTTACAATCTTATCGGATTTGCCTTAGTTTTCATTCCGGTGCAAGCTTTGCTTATTCGTTTTTCAAATCTTTCTGGAATATGGATTCCGATGACGGCTTTTGTAATTGGAACTATATTAGCGCCTAAATTTCAGGCTGTTCGAACCAAAGACGGGGATAAGCTATTTATGAAATGGCTTTTTGTAAAAGGGGTTAAGGAGATTAAATAATTAAATTCCTTTCAATCCGTCAACTAGTGCGTCGATATCTTCTTTGGTATTGTAATGACTAAAAGAGATGCGTAAACTCGGTTTTTTCAAATCTTCTTCGGCTAGAATCTCTGCTAATACGTGAGATGGCTTAACGCTTCCGCTTTGGCAAGCGCTTCCGCGAGAAACGGCAATTCCTTTCATGTCTAAATTAAACAATATCATCGCTGTTTTTTCTTCCGAAAAGGGCAACAATACATTTAAAATGTTGTAAAAAGTTACTTCTCCATTAATTTTGATTTCTGGAAAATGAGTTTGAAGCTCCGTAATACAATAGTTTTTTAATTCTGTGATGTAATTTCTCTCCGATTCTAAGTGTGTGTAAGAAAGTTCCAAAGCCTTAGCCATTCCGGCTACTTGATGCACCGCTTCGGTCCCTGCGCGTAATCCTTTTTCTTGTTCGCCTCCAAATAATAAGGGTTGAAGCACAATTCCCTTTTTTACATAAGCAAAACCGATTCCTTTTGGACCATGAAATTTATGCGCACTGGCTACAATAAAATCAACTGGAATATCTTGAAGATTGTATTCGGTTTTACCAACCGCTTGCACGCTATCACAATGGAAAAGCGCATGATGTTGGTGGCAAATTCTCCCTATTTTTTCAATATCTAAAACGGTCCCAATTTCATTATTCACTTGCATCAAACTCACCAATGTATTCGGGCTTTTAGAAAGTAAGTCTACTAAATGGGTAGCATCTACCGCACCCGAAGGTAATATTTTCACATAGTCTACCTCAATACCGTACTGCTGCTGTAGGTTTTTTACAGTGTATAGCGTAGCATGATGCTCGATTTTACTGGTAATGATTCGTTGTATTTTTAAATCTTTAACAGCGCTGGTTAGAATCCAGTTGGAAGCCTCGGTTGCATTGGCAGTAAAAATAAGCTCTTGCGCAGCACAACCTAAAATTTTAGCAATAGATTTTCGGGATGACTCCAAGATGTTTTTAGCGCTTCTGCCAAAGCTGTGGGTAGAGGAGGGGTTACCAAAATCATTTTGCAATACTTGAGTCATTTCGGCAATTACTTCATGACGAAGTGGAGTAGTTGCTGCGTTATCGAGATATATTTTTTTCATTTAGTTTTTGTTTTGTTTGAAATAAACTTCGGTGGCGCCCATTCCATATTTTTGATAATTGGCATCTTGAAAGGTAATTCCTTCTGTTCGATTGAGCATAAAATCGAGTTCTGCTTTTAACACTCCTTCTCCAACTCCGTGTATAAAAACGATCTTCGGAATGCGATTACGAATCGCAAAATCAAGGTGTCTTTTAGCGGTTTCAGTTTGGAGATTTAGGATGTCAAAATTACTCATTCCTCTGAAATTTTTTACTAATTTTTCAATGTGTAAATCAAATTCTGGAATGCCACGTTCTACTTTATCTGTTTTAAAAGTTGGCATATTTTGCTTTTTTTTCGGCTGAATATCACTGCTTTTATGAACTAAAGTTTCACTTTTTATAATTTTATTTAAATCATTGGTATTGTTTATTTTAACTAATTCATTGACAAAATAAGTCAACACAAAATCATCGCTTGTTTTTATTGTGATTTCATTGTTTTTCACCGCAACAACTATTCCGTCGATTGCTTCATCAAGAACCGAAACACTATCGCCAATATCAAATTTCTTCGTGGTCATCTTCTGAATCTTTTGGAGGGATTTTGGCAGATAATTTTATCATGCCATACATGAAAATCAGTAAAGCAATACAAGTAATAAAAACATTTGGTTCGGGAGTGTTTTGCTCATAGAATGCAACAAAAATTGCAGCAACCATAATTAGGAAAAATAACTTCTTCATCGGAATCGTTTTAAGTATCAAAAATAGAAAACTAAAATTAGAATGCCGACTTTTAAATAAATATTTGTAAAATTGTGCTTATTATTTTTACGATGGAACACTACATGTTGCCTTGTTTGTTTAAGAAGTATTTTGGTATCGATTGTATCGGTTGCGGATTTCAACGTGCTTTAAATTTGATTTTGCATGGAGAGTTTACGCAAGCTTTTCAAATGTTTCCGGCAATTTATACTTCGCTTTTGTTTTTCTTATTTGGAGCGATTTACTTTATTTTTCCTACTTCAAAAAATTCTAAAATAGTAGTATTTTTCGCTATTAGTAATGCAATTATCATGATTGCTTCGTATGTTTACAAAATGAAATTTCTTTTTTAATTTAAATACTATAACCCATGGAAAACCATAAATTACCTAACGCTACCGCTGTTCTTGTTTTGGGAATCTTGTCAATACTAACTTGTTGTTGCTATGGTATCTTCGGATTAATATTAGCAATCGTAGGATTGTATTTGACGCATAAAGATTTGATTCTTTACAATGGATCGCCAGAAAAATTCATGAATTTCAGTCAATTAAATACCGGTAAAATACTTTGTATAATTGGGGTGGTGCTGAATGCTATTTCAATTTTGTATTTTATTTGGGTAATAAAAATGATAGGATTGGATGCTTTTCAAGATCCTGCGTTGCTGCAAGAGCGACTGCAACATTTGCAAGATATGGC